>Ga0208203_1000307_pt1 | contig 22589 bp, 16 predicted proteins | sample DeeseametaMP2914_FD_184167 | JGI IMG/M metagenome (GOLD analysis project Ga0208203, IMG submission 184167) | Marine microbial communities from the Deep Atlantic Ocean - MP2914 (SPAdes) | ecosystem: Environmental > Aquatic > Marine > Oceanic | place: West of Santa Cruz de la Palma, Atlantic Ocean...
ATAACTTTTTGCCTGTGGGCACCCTACGCTTACAGGTAAGGAACACAAGAATCTCAACCTAGCGGTTGAGTACCTTGTTTTCTGAAACAAAAACCCCCAGCTATGCTGGGGGTTAGTAATAAGAAATTTTTATTGTGGTAATTAATGGAAGAGGTCTTTCACCTTATCAAAGAAGCCCCGACTCATCGGATGGCTCTTTTCATTATTCTCAAGCTCACTCAAACGCTTAAAAATTTCACGTTGTTCACTCGTGAGCTTAGTCGGAGTTTCGACATGAATAGTCAAAATCAAGTCCCCTACCCCATAGGCACCGAGGCGCTGAATTCCCTTTCCTTTTAAACGCATTTTCTTACCAGACTGAGTCCCTTCAGGAATATTAACTGAAACCTTCCCATCTAGAGTAGGTACTTCAATCTCATCACCAAGAGTTGCCTGAGAAAAGCTAATGGGCACTGTACAGTGAAGATTAAAACCATCACGCTCAAAAATTGCATGATCTTGAACATTGATGACAACATACAGGTCTCCATTAGGTGCCCCTTGAGTCCCACTATCACCCTCACCAGAAAGTTTAAGTCTTTGATTCGTATCGATTCCAACGGGAATCTTAACAGCAAGATCAACTTTTTCGCGTTTACGGCCTTGGCCATGACAGTCTCCACAAGGATCCTGAATCATTTGTCCACTGCCCTGACATTTTGGACAGGTTGTCGCAACAGTAAAGAATCCTTGCTGCCTTCTCACCTCACCCATTCCATTACACATGTCACATGTCGAAGGTTGAGTACCTGCTTTCGCACCAGAACCAGAACATGTTCCACACTCTACATAGCGAGTTAAAGAAATACTTTTTTCAGCGCCAAAAGCAGCCTCTTCAAAAGTCACGTCAAGTCCCATCTGGAGATCATTACCCGGTGTTCCTCTGCTTCGACGGCGGCCGCCACCACCTCTTCGTCCACCACCAAGGATGTCACCAAAAATATCACCGAAAATGTCACCAAGATCGCCAAAGTCACCACCGGCACCAAAGCCACCTTGACCAAAACCACCAGTTTGACCATCAACACCGGCGTGGCCGAATTGGTCATATCGAGATTTCTTTCCTTCATCGAGAAGAACTTCAGCTGCTTCTGAAGCTTCCTTAAACTTTGCTTCAGCCTCACTGTCATCAGGATTTCTATCAGGATGGTATTTCAAAGCAAGCTTACGATATGCCTTCTTAATCTCATCCTTAGATGCCCCCCTACTAAGACCAAGCACCTCATAGTAATCTCTTTTACTCATTGGTTTTCCTTAAACAAAAAGGAGGGCACGTTAGGCCCTCCCTGAAATTTTACGACTTTATTCTTTTATACTTCTTTGAAGTCAGCGTCGACAACATCATCGTCGTCTTTCTTTTCGCCTCCAGCAGAAGCCTGCTCACCACCAGCAGCTTCAGCTTGCTGTTCAGCACCAGGTTGACCACCTTGTTGCTGATACATCTCAGTCGCTACTTTGTGAGTAACAGTTTGAAGGGCTTCAGAAGCTGCCTTAAGCTCATCGAGACTTTCAGACTCAAGCTTACCTTTTGCTTCAGTAACGGCATTTTCAACTTCCGTTTTGGCTTCAGCAGAAATTTTACCTTCACCATCTTTAAGCATTTTTTCAGCAGCAAGAATCATTGCATCAAGACTATTTCTTGTATCAACAACTTCACGACGCTTTTGATCTTCTTCTTTATTTTCCTCTGCTTCACGAACCATTCTTTCAATTTCTTCGTCTGAAAGACCAGAACCTGCAGTAATCTTAATTTCCTGAGACTTACCAGTTGCTTTATCAACAGCTGAAACATTTACGATACCGTTAGCATCGATATCGAAAGTAACCTCAATCTGAGGAACACCACGTGGAGCTGGAGAAATACCTGTAAGGTCGAACTTCCCAAGAGTCTTATTGTCTTTTGAAAACTCACGCTCACCTTGAAGTACATGAATACTAACCGCTGGCTGATTATCAGCAGCCGTTGAAAAGACCTGTGACTTCTTAGTAGGAATTGTCGTGTTCTTTTCAATAATTTTAGTAAGAACTCCACCAAGAGTCTCAATCCCAAGTGAAAGAGGAGTTACATCAAGAAGAAGGACATCTTTAACGTCACCAGCAAGAACTCCACCTTGAATTGCAGCACCCGCAGCAACAACTTCATCAGGGTTAACACCTTTTGAAGCTTCTTTACCAAAGATTTCTTTTACTCTTTCTTGAACAGCTGGAATACGTGTAGATCCACCAACAAGAATTACTTCATGAATTTCATTCTTTGCGAGACCAGAATCTTTAATTGCTGTTTCACAAGGAATAGAAAGGGCTTTTAGGTGATCACCAATCAAAGACTCAAACTTCGCTCTACTTAGGTTGATGTTAAGGTGCTTAGGACCTGAAGCATCAGCAGTGATGAAAGGCAGATTGATATCTGTCGTTGAAGTTGTTGAAAGCTCATGCTTTGCTTTCTCTGCAGCTTCTTTAAGTCTTTGAAGTGCCATTTGATCTTTTCTAAGATCGATTCCTTCTTGAGTATTAAATTCATCAGCAAGGAAGTTGATGATTTGCTCGTCAAAGTTTTCACCACCAAGGAAAGTATCACCGTTAGTTGCCTTAACTTCAAAAACGCCGTCACCTGTGATTTCAAGAATCGAAATATCAAAGGTACCACCACCAAGGTCAAAAACAGCAATATTCTTGTCTTGTTTTGAATCAAGACCATAAGCGAGAGCAGCAGCTGTCGGCTCGTTTACAATACGCTTAACTTCAAGACCTGCAATTCGACCCGCATCTTTCGTCGCCTGTCTCTGAGCATCGTTAAAGTAAGCAGGAACCGTGATAACAGCTTCAGTTACTGTCTCACCAAGATAATCCTCAGCAGACTTTTTCATTTTTTGAAGGACTTTCGCTGAAATTTCTTGAGCAGACATTTCTTTTCCATCTACTTTTACCCAAGCATCGCCATTCTTATTTGCAAAAATTTCAAAAGGCGCCACTTCAGCAAACTTCTTTGCTTCTGGAGTATCAAATTTACGTCCAATAAGTCTCTTGATCCCATAAAGTGTCTTACTTGGGTTTGTAACAGCTTGGCGTTTTGCAACCTGTCCCACAAGAGTTTCTTCATTCTTCCCAAAACCAATGACAGAAGGAGTTGTGTTATGCCCTTCACTGTTAGGAATAATTTTGTATTTACCGTTTTCAAGAACGGCAACACAAGAGTTCGTCGTACCTAAGTCAATACCAATAATCTTACCCATTACTTTTCTCCTTAAAATATTTCTTAATTATTATTCGCAATTACTACTTTCGCCGCTCTGAGGAGTCTTCCGTTGAGCTTATATCCATGTTGAAAAACCTGAATAATCTCTTGATCTTCTTTTCCCTCAGCTGGCTGTTGGGCCATAGCTTCGTGGACATTGGGATCAAAAATCTCTCCAAGTGCTTCTACTTTTTCTAATCCATTATTCTTTAAAACATCGAGAAATTGTTTTCTCACCATCTCAATTCCATTAAAGATATTTTTTACTTTTTCATCTTCATCAGAAGAAATCGCATCTGCTGTTCTATCGAGATTATCGACGACCTCAAGAAGACCAGAAAGAACCTTTTCATTACCAAACTTTAAGAGATTGTCTTTCTCGCGATCAAATCTCTTCTTCATATTGTCCATCTCTGCAGCGAGATAATAGAACTTTTGCTTAAAGTCCTCTTCCTCTGAATTCTCTTCAGTTTCTTCGCCTGCAGCTTCTACACCTTCTTCAGATTCAACTTCGCCTTCAGCTTGAGTTTCTTCTTGTTCTGTTACAACTTCTTCCATTTTTTCTTGATCAGACATTGTTCTTAATTCCCTTTTAAATAAGGTTCGCGTTATTCCTCCCTAAGATGGGATGCATCTTATTTTTGTCAATGTTATGACTTAAATTCTCTTACAAGTATTTATAAGTGCTTAATATTTAAAGGCTGCTTTAAGCATTTTGAATGGAGAACAATTGCTGCACCAAGCCATCAAGAATTAAAAAACCATGACTCGTTAATTTCAAGTGGTCATTATCTCGGTCAAAAACAGAGAAACCCTCTTTACACCAATTATGTAGCAACGGTTCTAGCCTTTCAGCCTCCCGAGGAGAGAAGTGATCCTTTATAAAAATCCCTTCATCAATACGAAGGCCCATATAAAGCTTTTCTAATTTAAAAGACTCTTCACTCAAAAGCTCTTCTTCGTACTCTGCTTTGGTGACTTTCCATTTATAACGAAGCTGCTCTGTCGCCAAGAAACCAACGGCACTCGGACCCAATGAAGCTACAGAACGACTTTGCCAATACCTCTTATTGTGAAGAGACTCTTTATTAGGCTTCGAAAAATTTGAGACCTCGTAGTGCAAATAGCCCTGATCCTTAAGATGCCTCGCCACCTTAAGATACTCATTCTCAATAAATTCCTCATCCGGAAGAAACTCTTTGTGAGGATATCCCCCTTTTGCGGTCAGGATGTACAATGAAAGATGCTCTGGTCCGTAAGCCAAGATCTCCTCAAGCTCCTCAAGAATATTTCTCTCTTTTTCATGGCTCCAAGGAAGCCCAAGCATGAAGTCTACCGAGAACGAAGCCTGTATTTCTTTAAAGTATTCAAGGGTTTCAAAAACATCTTCAACTGAATGAACTCGATCTAAGAGCTTTAAGTAGTCACCCCTAAGTGACTGAATTCCTAGAGAAAAACGGTTTATCCCAAAGTTTTGCCACTCTTTTATTCCCTCTCTCGTCCAAGAGCCAGGGTTCACCTCTAAAGTAAATTCTCCTTCAGCAGAAAGACTTATCTCATAATCCTTAAAGCGCTCATTAAGAAATGTAGCTCCCCGCTCTCCCCATAAACTAGGAGTCCCGCCCCCAATATAAAGAGTCTCAAGATTTTTCATTTCCAAAGAATGACTTTCAAAGAGCTCTTGATTCTTTTTCATCATTTCTAAGAAAAGCCGCTCAAAGTCACTATAAGAGCCATCCTTTGGTATCGTTTTATAAAAATCACAATAATTACAAAGGTGCCGGCAGTAGGGAAAGTGAATGTAGAGGGAGTTTATGTTTTGGATTTAGCTTCCTTCTTTAACAATGAGGTGGTTTTAACTGTTAAATCTTCTATAATGAAGAGAAATAACAAGACAAGTAATCCCTCAAGGATTTTAGGATACAACAATATGCAACACGAGCTTATAACTCTTAAAAACAACCTTCAAACTCTTTTTGTACACTCTCCAGGGAGCACAGCTGCCTCTGCCCAGATATGGTTTCGCGCAGGCTCTGCTCTTGAAGAAAAGAAAGATCACGGCATTGCTCACTTTCTAGAGCACATGTTTTTTAAAGGAACACAAAAAAGGCCAGGTGCCGCTGTCGCTCATGAAGTCGAAAGCTTCGGTGGAGAGATAAACGCTTTCACGAGCTTTGATTACACCTGCTATTACATCAATACACCAAATAGCGAGATTAAAACGACTACAGAAATCCTTCTCGACATGGTTTCTAATCCTATGTTTAAAGAGGAAGATCTCATCCCTGAGAGGGGTGTTGTTTTTGAGGAGTATCGAAGAACAATTGATAACCCCAATCAATACTCTTTCTTAAAGCTTCAAAACTCCGCTTTCACTGGTGGTTACTCTCACCCTATTCTAGGAAATGAAGGAACAATTCTTAATTTTAGTAGGGAGCAACTTGTCTCCTTTCGTAAGAATTATTACAACCTCAGTAACGCCCTCTTTGTTATTGCAGGTGACCTAAAGGATAAAGAAGAAATCATAAAGGTCATTGAGTCGTATCAACTTCCTGAGGGTCCTCGTTCTGAATTCCCAGAGTTCAAACTCAAAAAGGAATCAACGACAGATATTCATGAGAAAGATACTCACCTTGTTCAAATGAGTATTTGTCTCCAAGCTCCAAAGTTTGAGGATCCCTCTGCGCCTCAAGAGGACCTCGCTATAAACTGCTTGGGCCACGGCGAGTCGAGTCGCCTCTATCAAGAACTTGTGGCCAACACAAGTTTCGCTTCAAGCTGTGGTTCAAGCACGATGTTTATGAATAAGGGCGGGCTTCACTACCTTAAGTTTATCTTTCCCATCGAAAATACAAAGAAGCTTCTCAAACAACTTGAAGATGTACTCATTCAAACCCTCTCTGAAGGTATTTCAGACGAAGAAATTCAAAAAATAAAAAACCAATATATTGCCTCTAAAGTTTATGACATGGAATCTTTAGAGTCCTATGCCTTCTCTCTTGGACACAGTTTTGCTTCTACCGGAGATATTGGTAGTGAAGATGAATTCATCCAAAGAATTAAGAAGACAAGTGTAAATGAAGTCAATGACTGCCTAAAGCGCATGTTTAAAAGAGGACTCCATCTGTGTACTCAACTGCCTGAAGGCAAGAAAACTCAGGCCATTCAAAAAGACTTTCAAGCCTTTCAAAAACGCCTTGAAAAGAAGATTTCAACCCTTAAGGGCAGGCGCTCTAATCTACCGAAACCGAAGGCGAGTAAATTTGACCCTCAGGTTGAGCTTTATCAAATCAAACCAGGCATTAAGTTTATATATCGTCACAACCCACTCAATCCTACATTTGTCCTTCATGCCTACATAAAAGGTGGCATCACAGAAGAGAAGAAAAATACGAATGGACTCTACCAACTTATTGGAGCCACTCTCACTAAGGGCTACGCAAGAACCCCTTATAAAAAGTTAAAAGGGGAACTTGATAATCTTTCAGCAGCACTCTCCGCCTTTAGTGGAAAAAACGCCTATGGTATCACCCTCCATGGTCAAAGCGAACACCTCACCCCTCTTCTTCAGCACTTTGAAGGCTCTCTCCTAACTCCAACTTTTAAGGGAGAGCATATTAAGCAAGAGAAAGAGATGACCAAGAGAGCTATTCACAACTATGAAAAAGATCCCATAAAAAGAACCTTTAGCATGGTGAGTGAAACCTTCTTTAACGGCCATCCCTATGCAATGCCTGTCATGGGTACACTTGATAGCATCAAAAAAATTACGGGAAAATTAATCAAAGACACCCACCAAAAGAATCTAAGAAATAATGAAATCTTGATTACCTATTGTGGGGACAAGAGCCTTGATGAAATTTATCACAAGCTTGAGCCTCTCTTTGATCAACTGAAAGGAAGAAAGGAAAAAGCCCCTAAAGCAGGTCTTGCAAAACCAAAGATTGGAGAGGAGAAGTTTCTTTACTTTGATAGAGAACAAACACAAATCTTCACAGGTATTCCTTCAAAACCTCTCGGGCACAAAGATAATCTCATTCTAAAGATGCTTACAACCCACCTCTCTGGTCAAAGCTCAGAGCTCTTTGTTGAGGTAAGAGATAGGCAAGGCCTTTGCTATACAGCTCAGCCCATTCACTTCACGGCACTTGAGGCTGGCTACTGGGGCATCTATATGGCAAGTGGACACGATAAAGTCCCTGCGGCGATTGAGGCCTTAAGAAAGATTCTCAACAACATAAAAGAAAATGGTCTTTCCCAAGAAGAGTTTGAAAGAATTAAAAGAATGATTGCTGGACAGAGTTTACTCAACATTCAAACGAATGATGATTACGCGAATATCTATAGTGTTACAACGTTGCAGGGAAAGAAGCTAGATTATTACCACACGACAAACCAAGCCGTTGAAAAATTAGAATATCAAGCGTTTTTAAAAGGACTCAAAAGAATCCTTTCTCAGAAATGGGCCACGATTATTGTGGGAAGAGAAAATCCCTTTGAATCTTAAACAGCAAGCTTCTTATTCGTTATAAGATAAGCGCTATCTAATAAATCATCTCGGCCCAATGTTTGGGCCGATACCAAATTCATCACCGTCGTCAATTGATCAAAACGCATTGAAATAAGATCAAAGAATGATGGTATATCGTAAGCTTGTGGCACTTCACTATTAAGGCGGCGATAGGCAGTCTGCCCCAGCTCTTGGTAGTATTTAGTATCAAGAATTTTCTTATTAAGAGAGTCTGAAAAGAAACCACAAATGAGAAGGGCTGTGTCCCCGATATCTTTGAGACTTCTCTTTCTCTCTTCTTTTGTCATGTGAGATGTTTTTAATAACTTGATGCCAAGAATCTTATCCCTGACTTTTCCCTCTTCCTTTTCAAAATACTTTTCAGCATCGCCAAAAGAATCCATAACAAGACTTGAATAATAGATTGTCTCATTCGGTAGAGGCTCCTGAGACTTTTCATTGATTTCCTGCAGTTGAGTATAGAAATAGGACTGCAATGATGATTCTAGAGTAAAGGACTTATTATTCTTTCCACTTTGGTCCACGCTACCTCCAAGTTTCAACAACTTCTCTCTACCTAGTATATCAGACATTACGCGCCACAAGATAATCTTGGTAATTCCTGCCTAATTTCAAGGCTTTCTTTGGCCCATTTTTGAGCTTTTAGCCCTTATTTGGTACTTAAGAAGCCTAGAAAAATCATTCAGAGAGGAAGTTGTATGACTCAAGAGTCTAATCAGTTCAACAAAGAAAATTGGGAAAAATTGGTTACCAAGGAAACCAAAGGTAAATCATCACAGGACCTCACCCGCCAAAGTGCCGAAGGCATTGGCATTAAGCCCCTCTACACTCATGAAGATGTTAAGGACAATCCTCTAACGAATACAACCCCGGGCCAAGCTCCCTTCATTCGTGGCCCCCGTGCAACCATGTACACGGGACGTCCTTGGACTATTCGCCAATACGCTGGTTTTTCTACTGCACAAGAATCAAATGACTTTTATCGCAAGGCCCTCGCCGCCGGTGGGCAAGGAGTTTCTGTTGCTTTTGACCTCGCCACTCACCGTGGATATGACTCAGACCATCCTCGTGTCGTTGGTGATGTCGGAAAAGCGGGCGTTGCCATTGATTCTGTCGAAGATATGAAAATCCTTTTTGATGGCATTCCCCTTGATAAGGTTTCCGTATCAATGACTATGAATGGTGCCGTCCTTCCTATTCTCGCTAACTATATTGTTGCTGCCGAAGAGCAAGGAGTCTCTGCAGAGAAACTCAGTGGCACTATTCAAAATGATATCCTTAAAGAATTCATGGTGAGGAACACTTATATCTATCCTCCAAAACCTTCAATGAAAGTGATCTCTGATATTTTTGCTTACACTTCAGAGAATATGCCTAAGTTCAATAGTATTTCTATCTCTGGTTATCATATGCAGGAGGCCGGTGCCGACAATGCACTTGAGCTCGCCTACACTCTTGCAGATGGAAAAGAATATATTCAAACTGCTATTGAGTCTGGCCTAGCTATCGATTCCTTCGCCCCTCGCCTTTCCTTCTTTTTTGGAATTGGCATGAATTTTTACATGGAAGTCGCAAAGCTAAGAGCAGCAAGACTTCTATGGCATGAGATTGTTTCGAAGTTTAATCCAACAAACCCCAAGTCAACAATGCTAAGGACTCACTGCCAAACCTCAGGCTGGTCTCTAACCGAACAAGACCCCTATAACAACGTTGTCAGAACAACAATTGAAGCTATGGCAGCTGTCTTTGGTGGAACTCAATCACTTCACACCAATAGCTTCGATGAGGCCATCGCTCTTCCCACAGAGTTCTCTGCTCGTATTGCAAGGAACACTCAAATTATTCTTCAGGAAGAAACGGGAATCACCGGAGTGGTCGATCCATGGGGTGGATCTTATATGATGGAAACTCTCACAAAGGAAATCGCAGACAAGGCTCGTGAGATCATAAAAGAGATTGATGAACTCGGTGGAATGGCTAAGGCCATTGAAAAAGGTGTCCCAAAATTAAACATCGAAAGGTCTGCAGCTGCTAAACAAGCAAAGATTGACCGTGGTGAAGACGTTATCGTTGGTGTTAATAAGTACCTAAATCCCAATGATGAGCCCTTTGAAGTCCTTGAAGTTGATAATGTTAAAGTGAGAGAAGGTCAGTTAAAAAGTCTCGAGGTCCTCAAGAATAAAAGAGATAATGAAGCTGTAAAAGAAGCCCTTCAAGCACTTGGGGAATACGCTAAAACAGGTAATGGAAATGGCCTTGATCTCGCCGTAAAAGCGGCACGCTTAAGAGCAACTGTTGGTGAGATTACCACAGCTCTAGAAAATCACTGGGGTCGCTTTAAAGATCAGGCCCGTACAGTGAGTGGTGTTTATGGCAGTGCCTTTTCTGAGGATGAAAATTGGATGGAAATTAAAAAAGATATTGAAAGCTTTGAAAAAGACTTTGGCCGTCGCCCAAGAATGCTCGTCGCTAAAATGGGTCAAGATGGTCACGACCGTGGAGCTAAAGTCATTGCAACAGCTTTTGCCGATGTAGGATTTGATATTGATCTTGCTCCTCTTTTCTCAACTCCCGAAGAAGTCGCGAGACAAGCTGTCGATAACGATGTTCACGTTGTTGGCGTAAGCTCACAAGCTGCTGGTCACAAGACCTTAGTCCCAGCACTTATCGATGAACTTAAGAAGTTAGGTGCTGAGGATATTATTGTTGTCGTTGGTGGTGTCATACCTAAAAAGGATTACCCCTTTCTCGAGCAAACGGGAGTTAAAGGAATCTTTGGGCCAGGTACTCCTATCCCAGTCTCAGCGCGCTCTGTTCTCGACGAAATCAGAAAAGCTCAGAAGTAGGGTCGACGGTGGATACAAAAGAAATTTCTCAAAAACTTAAGGCTGCTGATCGCAGGGCCCTCGCCAAGGCGATTACTTTAGTTGAGTCGACAAAGAGTTCTGATAGAGGTCTTGCCGATGAGATTCTTAAAGAAACTCTCCCAAGCTCTGGGAAATCTTTAAGAATAGGAATTTCAGGTATACCCGGTGTTGGTAAATCAAGCTTTATCGAAGTCTTTGGTCTTGAGCTTATAAAGCGAGGACATAAAGTTGCAGTTCTTGCAGTTGATCCAAGCTCACCCCTTTCGGGAGGTAGTATTCTTGGTGATAAAACACGAATGGAGGAACTTTCCCAAAACTCAAACGCCTTTATTCGTCCCTCTCCTACCACGGGAAGCCTAGGGGGTGTTGCCAATAAAACGCGAGAATCTATTTTTCTTTGTGAATCAGCTGGCTACGACATTGTCCTTATTGAAACTGTTGGCGTCGGTCAATCTGAATACGAAGTCGCTTCAATGGTCGACCTCTTCATGGTTCTTATGGTTCCCAATGCAGGAGATGAACTCCAAGGAATAAAAAAAGGAATTATTGAGTTAGCTGACCTTCTCATCATCAACAAGGCTGATGGCGAGACAAAGATCCTCGCAGAAAACGCTAAAACTCACTATCAAAATGCCCTCAACATCATCAAAAAAGAGCGCTTTTGGAGTCCTACCGTTTTAACCTGTAGCGCTTTAGAAAAGCAGGGGTTTGATAAAATCATTGATCATATGAATAATTTCAAAGAATTATCTCAAGAAAAAGGTCACTTTCAAGATCATAGACTTGGCCAAACAAAGGCCTGGCTTCACAGTCTTTTCCAAAGAGAACTCAAGTTTCTTATTGAAGGCTCAGACGAGATAAAGAAAACCTTTCAATCAATAGAAAACAAAGTTCTAAGCCAAAAATTAACTGCTCGCGAGGGCTCTCTCGAAATGCTAAACGCTCTGCGTGAAAACATTTCCTAGGCACCGAATTCGCTTAAAATTACCTTCCCATGGACGCAAGCTTGGGTTAAAAATCTCCTATAACACTTTAGAATCATAGAGAGGCTTGCCAATGAGTCATGATCCCATTCACCCCGAAATCGGGCCATACGATTTCTTTGAATTTACAAAAGATATAAATCATCCCGGTACCTATCTTATCGGTTTTGAATTTGATGGAACTGCCTGCTTTAGAAAGGGAACAAAGCATGGTCCAGATGCCATTCGCAGTGTAAGTACAGGAATTGAATCATACTCACCGTATCTCGATGCTGATCTCGAAGATATTCAAGGTCTCTATGACCTTGGAAACGTTCCTGTACTCAATACAGAGGACCAGGAAAAGAATTGGCAAGCAGGTACAGACTCCTTTCTCAAACTCTGCGAAGGCATTTCCCTAAAAGAAAAAAATATAAAAGTTCTCACTCTTGGTGGAGAGCATTCTATTTCTTACGCTCCCTTAAAAACATATCTAGAAAACTATGAAGACCTCGTCGTTCTCCATCTTGATGCTCACGCCGACCTTCGTGATGGCTACGAAGGCTATCACTATAGTCATGCTAGCATCATAAGAAGAGCGCTCGATCACATGACCGACAAGCACCAGCTTATTCAATACGGTATCCGCTCAGGAACTAAAGAAGAGTATGTGTGGATGAATGAACATAAAACAATCCGTAAAAGTCTTGAGGACTTCCTCACAAGCGTTAAAGACATTGACGACCAAAGACCTATTTACCTTACACTTGATCTCGATTACTTCGACCCAAGCTTTCTTCCAGGTACGGGAACCCCTGAAGCCGGAGGAGAGACCTTTCATTCCTTCATAAAGCTCATGAAGATTCTTAGAAATAAAAACTTTGTCGGTGCCGACATCGTCGAACTAGCACCGACTATCGATCCAACAGGTAATAGTGACGTTTTTGCGACCAAGGTCACTCGAGAAACAATTCTCGCCCTCAACTCATAATTACAAGAGAAGCCAAATGGAAGAATGGACAAAAGAAGAAGCTGAAAAAACATATAATATAAATACTTGGGGTGAGGGTTACTTTGATATTAGTAACGAAGGGGATCTCATTGTTAGACCAAACCCTGAAGCTAAGCCCATTAGTATAAAAGAAGTCGTGCAAGAGATGCACTCACAGGGAGTAAGTCTTCCTGCCGTTATCCGCTTCCACGATATTCTTCGCTCTCAAGTTATAAAGTTAAATACTACCTTTCGTGATGTCGTAACTGAGGCAAAGTACCAAGGAAAATACTGTGGAGTTTACCCCGTTAAAGTAAACCAAATGCGAGAGGTTGTAGAAGAGATCGTCGATGCCGGTGATGGGTTCGGTCATGGACTTGAAGCTGGCTCTAAACCTGAACTCCTTTCAGTTCTCGCCTACAATACCCATCCTGAAGCACTCACTGTTCTCAACGGTTACAAAGATGAAGACTACCTTCGTCTCGCTCTTCTTGGGCGCCAGCTTGGCAGAAAAGTGGTCGTTGTTATTGAGAAATTTTCAGAACTCCCAAAGCTCCTCAAAATTTCTGAAGAGATGCAGGTAAAACCTCTCATTGGTCTACGTGGAAAGATGTCTGTTAAAAGTCAAGGCCGATGGGCAAAATCCACAGGCGACCGAGCAAAATTTGGCCTTTCAATCTCTGAAATGATCAAAGCTGTAAAACTTATGGAGTCACACGGACTCAAAGACTGTATTAAGCTCTTTCACTTTCATATTGGCTCACAGATTTCAGATATCAGAACGTTTAAGCAAGCGATTAGTGAAGGTGCACGCATCTACACCCAGCTTTTTAAGATGGGATGTTCCCTTGAATACTTTGATGCTGGCGGTGGTCTCGGTATTGATTATGATGGTTCCCGTTCAAACTCAGACAGCTCTTGTAACTACACACTCGTAGAATACGTCTCAGATATTGTTTACGGTCTTAAGCAAATTTGTGATCTTGAGAAAGTACCTCACCCCAATATCGTGACAGAAAGTGGCCGTGCCATTACAGCTCACCACTCTCTAGTTGTGACAAATGTAATTGATCAAATCAATGTCAAACAACCCAATCATGATACAACCAAACACGATAACGAGCATCACCTCATCAAAAACATGAGGGAAATGCACAGCTGGAATATGCAGGAGGATAACTTCCAAGAGATTTACAATGAGGCCGTCCAACTTAAGGAGCAAGGCCTTAGTGCTTTCAACCTTGGGGTTATTTCATTAGAAGACAGGGCCATTCTTGAGACGCTCTATTGGCAAATCATTGAGAAACTTCAAAACTTCTGTAAAGAGATTGAATTTGTTCCTGAATTTCTCACGAATTTAGAAGATTCCCTCGCCCCACAATACCTTTGTAACTTCTCAGTCTTTCAATCGGCAGCCGATCACTGGGCCATTGATCAACTCCTTCCCGTTGTTCCTCTTTCAAGGCTTAACGAGCGGCCGACTGTAAATTGTTCCCTTGCCGATATCACCTGCGATAGTGATGGAATTATTGATAAATTCATCAATCGAGAAGGGATTTCATCAACAATGGCAATCCACGAGCTTGATAAAGAACAAGAGTATCTTATTGGAATGTTTTTAACTGGTGCCTACCAAGACGTTATGGGTGACATGCATAACCTTTTTGGTCGTCTGCACGAAGTCCATGTCTATGGCGACAACGATGATCCTCAAGGCTTTTATATTGAAGAAATCATCAAAGGAAATACTTCATCAACCGTTCTTTCAACGATGCAGTACAATCCTGAACTCATGGCCCAGAGACTTAAAAAGAAAATGAATAAGATTGTGAGCGAAGGGAAGATTCCCCCACGCTTAGGAGTAAAGCTCGTGGACTTCTATGAAGATTGCCTCACGAGCTACACGTATCTCAGGAATTAATTTATTTTCTTGAAAAACTTAAAGAGCTCTCCGTCAGAGCTCATTAAGAACTTCGTTCTTTCCTGAATAGAGTTCTTATAAACTTCCATTGTCTTTAAGAATTGATAGAAATTAGGATCAGCAGAAAGTGACTGCGCGTAAATCTTTACAGCTTTCGCCTCTCCCTTACCTCTTAGAATCTGTGCTTTTTTATAAGCCTGAGAGCGAATTTCACGTAGGTCTCGTTCAAGCCTTCCTTCAATCTTAGCTTTTTCACCTTGGCCAATAGATCGAATTTTCTGAGCAATTCTTTGTCTTTCAGAGGTCATTCTTTCATAAACCTTTGATTCAACTGATTTCTCATAACTAATGCGTCTCAACTGGACATCAATGAGCTCAATTCCAAAAGCAGTAAGTTCAGGCTCAGCTGACTTGACGATCATCCCACTTAGGTTTTCTCTACCAACAAGAATCTTCTCAATTTCTCCAGAAACACCCTCTTCAATAACGGGCTTTCCTTCCGCTTTCATGCGCTGAATCTCTTCTTTCTTCTCTTCAATCTTTTGAATAATAGCATTAGAGTTACGAACCGCTTCGACAAGATTATGATTCGAGATCACATCACGAGTAGCAGAATCTAAAATGGCATCGAGACGAGCTTTTGCTCCGCTTTCATTACGAACAGTTTGAATAAACTTAAGAGCATCAACAACTTTCCAACGTGCAGTTGTATCAACTTTAATATATTTTTTATCCTTCGTAGGGATTTGATTCGGATAACCGTCCCAACTTAAGATTCTCTTATCAACAAAGCGAGCTTCTTGAATAAAGGGAATCTTTGTATGGAGACCAGCATCAGTAATAGGCTCTCCAACAGGTTTACCAAACTGAGTGATGATGGCCTGACGTCCTTCATTCACTTCAAAGAATGTAGACTTAAGTACAATCCCAACCAAAAACAAAAGAACTAAAAGTAGAACCGATTTATTTCCCATTTATAGCTCCTTTTCCACTGTAAACAGGAAGGACACCTTTTACAGATTCATCAACAACAGTAATATCTTTTACTTTCTTTAAAATGCTCTCCATCGTCTCAAGATAAATTCTCTTCCTTGTGATAGAAGGTGCACGCCTATACTCAGTTAAAATAGCACTGAACTTTTGAGCATCACCCTCAGCCTCATTGACTTGGGCCTTAGCATAACCCTCTGCCTCACTAATCAGCTTCTCCGCCTTACCTCGTGCCTCAGGAATAACACGGTTATAAGCTTCCTCAGCCTGATTAATAACCTTTTCCTGCTCTTGTTTAGCAGCGTTAACTTCATTGAAAGACTTCTTAACGACATCAGGTGGGTTCACATCCTGCAACTTCACCGTCACAACCTTTACCCCCATATCATACTTATCAAGAATCTCTTGCATGAGGTCTTTCGCCTCTGTGGCAATTTCCACACGACCTGTCGTAAGGACCTCTGTTACAAGTCTATCCCCTACAACTCTCCTCATAATTGACTCAGAAACGTCATGGATATTCCTCTCTGGAGCCGACGTCTGAAACAGATATTTAAAAGGATCAGCAATTTGATACTGAACAACCCACTCAACATCGGCGACATTAAGATCTCCAGTCAGCATTAGTGATTCAATATCAAAGTTCTTTTCATCATAAGTCGTTCTACGCCCAGAGGTATTTCTCGTTCTAAAACCAAACTCCTGCTGAAGCACTCGTTTAGTTTTTACCAGAATGACATCATCAATTCCCAAAGGGAGCTTAAAATGAAGACCCGGCTGCGATGTTCCCACATACTGACCAAAGCGAATAATAACTGCTTCCTCATCAGGGTCAACAGTGTAAAAGCTTGTCCTAATTAACCCAACGACAAAGAGAAGACCTATTAAAGGAACGACAAATTTCATCCCTTTTTGTAAGTCAGCCTTTGCCCTATCCCAATCATTATTCATCTAATTCCTCTCTTATTCGATTTCCATCATGAGTACACCTGAATCAAGTGCATCTCCCTCTGACACGTGAATTGTTTTCACCGTACCACCAATTGATGTTTTAATTTCATTTTCCATTTTCATGGCCTCTAAAATTAAAACGCAATCTCCGGCTTCAACAGTATCACCCTCTTTAACATTGATTTTCACAATCTTTCCTGGCATTTGAGTTAAGAGATCCCCAGAAGCACCTGAACTTAAGCCGGAAGGCTTATATCCACGATAGAGGTCAAAAACTCTATCGACATTTAAAAGCTTTTTAGGAACATGTTGTCTCGCAAGCTTTCTCCATGCCTTATTATCAAAACTGCAGTAGTAATTTCCCGCAAGTTTTCTAATGAAAACATTCTTTGAATCTACAACCTTATTATCTTCAATTGTTGAAAACTCAAATTCAACAAGCTCACTTGAGTGCTTTATCGTTTTGCGAAGATCAACAATGTATTCGTTCTGTTCTGAATCGATTAAATAACTTCTCATCTCGACCCCCTACATTCCCATATTTCTTGCTTCTGCAGCAGCAAGTTTTTTATATACAGAGCCAAAATCAACATCAGTATTGATTCTCTCCTGAGGAGCAACTTTCTTAATATAGTCTGTTGTGTATGAGCCTTCTCTAAACTCTTCCTCATCCATAATGACTTTATGAAGTGGAATATTGTTTTTCAGACCTTCAATATAAAGACCATCAAGAGCAGCTCTCATTTTTCTAATTGCAACATCGCGAACAAGTCCCTTAGCTACAAGTTTACCAACCATAGGATCAAAGTCTGGCGTGACATCTAGTCCTCGATAGAGACAATGATCGAAACGAACTCCCTGTGGAAAGTTGGTCTCAAAACCCGTCACCTTTCCTGGAGCAGGAAGCATCGTTATTGGATCTTCTGCACAAATTCGACACTCAATCGCATGACCTGTTTTCTTAATCCATTCTTGACTAGGAATTTGAAGATCTTCACCGAATGCAGATTGAATCATGCAAATAATGAGGTCAGCTCCCGTAATCTCTTCAGTGATAGGATGCTCAACCTGAATACGAGTATTCATTTCAAGAAAATAAAAGTTCTTATCTTCTCCCATAATGAATTCAACAGTACCTGCACTGTCATAATTCACGGCCTTCGCAAGTTTCACAGCAGTATCACAAATACGCTTTCTCAGTTCCTCATCCTCACCGATAAAAGGAGAAGGGGCCTCTTCAACAATCTTTTGGTGGCGACGCTGAATCGAACACTCCCGCTCATAGAAATGAAAAACATTTCCATTCTTATCGGCCATGATTTGAACTTCAATATGATGGGGATTAACAATTAACTTTTCTACAAGAAGATCACCATTACCAAAGGCTGACACAGCCTCTCTTCCCACAGCTTCAAACTGGGCCTTCACTTCCTCATCATTTAAGCAGGCACGCATACCACGACCACCACCGCCAGCAACAGCCTTAAGAAGTACGGGGTAACCAATTTCTTGAGCAACCTCTAAAGCCTTTTCCACTGTTGGCACGGCTTCTGCTGTTCCTGGAACAACAGGAACTCCAGCATCGCGAGCAAGTGCTTTAGAAGTGGCCTTATCTCCCATCACACGAATGGCTTCGGCATGAGGGCCAATAAAGGCCACACCTTCCTTCTCAAGAGTTTTGGCAAAAGCACCATTTTCTGAAAGAAAACCATACCCGGGATGAACACCATCGATATTATTATCTTTAATAATTTTAAGGAGACCTTCCACATTAAGATAAGTCTCAGCATTCGTTGAGCCCTTCATGTGAATCCACTCATCACAAAACTCTAAGTGAGCTGCATTCATTTCATTGTCAGTAAAAATACCAACAGCAGTGTGCCCTAGCTCGCGACAAGCTTTGGCCACTCGAGATGCAATCTCTCCGCGGTTAACAATGAGAATTCTTTTTGGCTCTGATTCACGTAATCGTATATTCATAGCTGGATATTCCCGTGTTTTCTCTGTGGTAACTCAACCTTCTTATCTTTTAGAACTGTAAAATACTCATAGAGTCGTTTACGTGTTTCTTCAGGATAGATAACAGCGTCCAAATAGCCTTGCTCTGCCGCACGATAAGGATTGTTAAACCTTTCCTCGTAATTTTTTACAAGCTCAGCTTTCTTTTTGTCATAAGCTTCACCCTCAAGGCCCTTAAGTTCATTTCTAAAAATAATATTTACTGCCCCGTCAGCACCCATCACAGCAATTTCAGCAGTAGGATAAGCAAGGTTTACATCCGCCTTGATATGCTTTGATGCCATAACATCATATGCACCACCATATGCCTTACGTGTGATAAGCGTAATCATAGGAACAGTGGCCTCAGCATAAGCAAAGAGTAGCTTTGAACCATGAGTAATAATTCCACCATATTCTTGTGTTGTACCTGGAAGGAAACCAGGGACATCAACAAGTGTTAGAATTGGTATATCGAAAGCATCACAAAAACGAACAAAACGCGCAGCCTTTCTTGAAGAATCAATATCCAGAACCCCAGCAAGAACTTGAGGCTGGTTTGCTACGATACCTATTTTAATTCCACCAACTGAAGCAAAACCACAGATGATATTCTTCGCAAAGTCTTTATGAACCTCAAGAAAAGAGCCATCATCAACGACGTCAATGATCACTTCTTTCATATCATACGGTTTCTTAGGATTAGCTGGAATCAAATCCTTAAGCTTAGTATTATCTCTGAAAACATTGTCACCTGTTTCCTTAAGTGTCTGCTTGCGATAGTTTGATGCAGGTACATAGGCCATGAGCTCACGCACGCGTTCAAAACAGTCATCCTCGTCAGCACACTTAAATTGAGCAACACCAGACTTTTCATTATGTGAGGCTGCCCCACCAAGGTCTTCTTTTGTAACCTCTTCATGAGTCACAGTCTTAATGACATCAGGTCCAGTTACAAACATATAAGAGGACTTATCAACCATAAAAATGAAGTCTGTAATCGCAGGCGAATAAACCGCCCCACCAGCACACGGCCCCATAATAAGTGAAATCTGCGGGATCACCCCAGAACACTTAACATTGCGATAAAAGATGTCCGCATAACCGGCCAAAGACTCTACGCCCTCTTGAATTCGTGCACCACCTGAGTCATTAATTCCAATAATCGGTATTCTATTCTCAAGAGCAAAGTCCATGATTTTACAAATCTTCTTTGCATGAGCATTACCAAGTGCTCCCCCCCAACAAGTAAAGTCTTGTGAATAAAGGGCCACTTTCTGTCCATTGATTTCACCGATACCAGTGACAACACCATCACCAAGATACTTGGTCTTCTCCATTCCAAATGAAGTACACCCATGAACAACAAAGCGATCAAACTCAATAAAAGAGCCTGGATCTAAGATGCGCTCGATTCTCTCTCGAGCCGTATATTTCCCTTGAGCGTGTTGTTTTTCGATACGGGCAGCACCACCACCCAATTCGGCCTCTTTTCTCAGTTCGGCCAAAAGATTACGTTTTTCTTGCAGTACGTCTGTGGTCATAAAAAAACCTCCTAAAAGCCCGAGCATATTACCCTGTCGACTCTTAGGAGGCTATTTCTATGCGTTATATTAAGTGCGTTAACTCTTTTAAATTACAACCTTTATCGTGCGTTGCAACTTAGCGGTTATTCGTTAGCCGCTTTCTTTCTCTTATCGAGATCATACTTATCAACTTTCATAATAAGAGATGCCCGGCTAATACCAAGCTCTTTAGAAAGCTTCGACTTATTAAAGTTACATCTCTTAAGTCCTTCACGAATCATTAGCGCCTCAAGCTCTTCAAGAGCCGCCTTGAGAGACCCATTGGTATTGATTCCACGAACAACGCTTCCTCCCCCTCTTGGTCCACCTACGGCTTCCATAATTCTTGGGCTAAGTTGATCAGGAGTAATGATCTTATCGTCACCAGCAAGAACAACTAGTCTTTCAACCTCGTTCTCGAGCTCACGAACATTTCCAGGCCAATGATAATCAAGCATCTTCTCTAAACACTTCTTAGAGAAAGATTTCATCGGAAGACCTGCTTCATCACATCTTTTCTTAAGAAAGTGATCCATAAGAATCGGCACATCTTCTCTTCTATCCCTTAGAGGTGGAAGGTTTACGTTGATGACGTTAATTCTATAATAAAGATCTTCCCTAAACTCCCCTGTCTCCATCATCTTTTTGATGTCACGGTTAGTTGCTGCAATAATTCTCACATCTGTCTTCTTCGGCCCTGTCGCACCAACTGGTAGAAAAGTACCTTCCTGAAGAACACGAAGAAGCTTTACCTGCATCGAAAGCGATGTATCTCCAATTTCATCAAGAAACAGAGTTCCACCATTCGCTTGCTCAAAAAGCCCTTTCTTATCTTTAATGGCACCAGTAAATGCGCCTTTCATATGACCGAAAAGCTCCGAATCGAGTAAGTTATCGTTAAACGCCGAACAGTTAACGGCAAGAAACATATTTTCCTTACGAGGAGAATAGTAATGAATCGCCTTCGCAACTAATTCCTTACCAGTACCATTTTCACCTTGAATAAATACTGATGCTTCAGAAGTTGAAACCTTTTCAAGTAGATTATAAATCTGCTGCATCTTCTTAGATTTACCAATCATCATATGATAGCGGTACTTATCGCCAAGCTCGGAATTGAGTTCCTGAATTCTCTCTTCACGCTTACTAATCTCCTCATGAAATTCAATAATTTCCTCAGAAACCAGCTCGTTTAGCTCTGGAAGGTATTCAACATCTGTTTGATTCATGAATCTAAGATGCGCAATTGCTGACTTTGCATCACTTTCGCTAGTACCCGCTTCAACCATCTGGGCAACAAGCTCTTCTTTTTCATTTTCTGTCACAGAATCCATCATAAAAGGATAAGCAATCACAGTTCCCATGTATTCGCCGTCTACAACAACTTTTGAAGCGACACCCTTTATGTGCTTAAAGTAACTTTCAAAAACTATCGTCTGGTCATGACCGGCCTTAAGCTCTTCAGTAATATTTTCGATATCCTGATGAATGAATTCATGTCCATGAGGCATATTAAATTGGACTTTAAAGAAAAGACTCTTAAACTCCTTTCCTTTATCAAGGTGTCCACTCTGTATTTTCGATTGAGCATCTGCCCAAATCAACTCAGTCCCATACCACTTATTCAGAATCTCAGAGAGTTTTGAGATCACATGAAGGTTCTTCATTTCTTTCCAGTTAATCATTTTGAGCTCCTCATAGGAATAGCCAGCAATTCATAAAACTTTAGTCACAAAACCAAAGCTTCTCTTAGTTTCTGTAAAACTTTTCGGCACTCACTCTAAATGTCTTGAGTCAGAAATTAGAACAATTTGATAATTTTTTTGCCACCATCAATAGAATTGATAGTAAATTCAATAGCTTAAGTGGAGGGCAAAGGGTGTCAGATTTTTTTAATGAGTCTCAATTTTGTAGGAAGTCTGTTCACCACCAAGTGAACTAAGGTAAAACTTCATCCTATCTTTGTAAGAATTGTGCTTCCAATCCTGAGGACCCACGTATTTGTTTAAAGTTTTACCATTCTTTGCAAAAAGATAGGTCTCTGGAACCTTAACTGTGCCAAAAGTTAACATCGATTTACCTGGTTGATCGTGAACAACTACAACATTCTCTGGTAAATCACCAAAACGGCGCAAAAACTTTTTTATTTTAGTGTCGTCGTCTTGAACGGCCAATAGAACGGCCTTCACTTTTTGAGCTTTGAAAGACTCAACAAACTCTAAAAACTCAGGCAACTCTGCTTCACAAGGAGCACACCATGTCCCCCAAAAATGAACAAGGACGGCTTCATACCCACCATCGAAAACATTCGAAGAATTAAGAATTCCTAATTCTTTTTTAATAAAGGGAATCTCAAAGTCAGGTAGTGACTTAAGAATAATATGGTTCTCAGCACTAGTTAAAGCTTCAATCTTTCGTTTCTCAACTATTGAATAGGCAAGTGTAGACGCCACAATCAAAGCGATCATGCCCAACTTGAAGCTTAGAGGAAATGGTTTTTTAGATTCTGTTGTCATAATAAAAAAGGGCCTTCGCAAAT
>Ga0208203_1000315_pt1 | contig 22300 bp, 21 predicted proteins | sample DeeseametaMP2914_FD_184167 | JGI IMG/M metagenome (GOLD analysis project Ga0208203, IMG submission 184167) | Marine microbial communities from the Deep Atlantic Ocean - MP2914 (SPAdes) | ecosystem: Environmental > Aquatic > Marine > Oceanic | place: West of Santa Cruz de la Palma, Atlantic Ocean...
CATGGAAAGAATCCGTTTCCGAGGTGGAGGGCTCCGCCTTTTCACGGTTGACCTGGCGATGTCCGGTCGTGCTTTGATAGCAATAGTTCACGTATACCGTCTGGTTACAGTTGTTCTTGAGCGTCATCAAATATCGCTGCCCATTGTCATGCTGCACACTGACGGAAGCGCAGTACTGGGGGCTGGCCAATGCAGGCACCGACAGCGCCAGCAGCACCAACCCGATCACACCCTTAATGCGTTTCATACATCCCCCTCATAATAACGTTTTGTGGCGACACCCAACGATCGGGTATCGCCACAAGACTAGCCCTGCAGGGGGAAGTCCACATCCCCCATATGAGGGATACGGTGATGTGAAAGAGTTAACGAAACAGCTTTTTCACCGGTGTGAAGGTGGTATCCGCCTTGAGCTGCTTCACCTGTTTCGGGAATTGTTCCTTACGGGCTTTTTCTCCTAACCACATCAGCGCCTTATTGGCGCCGGGGGTCGCCATGCGTGCCAATTCAAGGCCCGCACGCAGGGGCGCCTGCGCCGGCCAGAAGTATTTGGCGCGAGTGCGCGGCAGGCCGAGGGTATCGCCAGCTTCATCACCGAGGATATAGCGTGTAAAACCGGCGCGCAGGGTGTACTCCAGCTTGCCCGCCTGTTTCGACAACCAGCCATCCCGGTTTTGCAGGGAGGCATTGGCCAGTGCCTCTCCCAGACGACGGGAGTCCTCATCGCTGTCACCGATAGTGGCAATCAAGTGATACAGCGCGCGCATGCTGTCCTGTTCATTGGTGGGCAGTATCCGTTCCTCCACCCCCATCAGGTAACCCACATAACGCCACAGGTGCACCACCGCTTCCCGCTCACGACGCGTAAACAGGTAGCCCATGGCGCGCAGCCCGGTGAGAAAAATCACCGAAAACTCCAGAATGGTTCCCATGGAATCCCACTGATTGAGGGGGTAACCCCAACGCATATCCCATTTTTCAGACTTGAGCAGCATGGCGCGCACCTGAGCATGCATCATGCGCACCCGCACTGCGCTCTTGAAGCCTTCCTGATCGCGCTCCAGCCCACCAGGGGTGGTCACGTCCATCCAGAATTTTCCGGTTTCCACCAGACGACGGTTGGCCATGCGGTCCAGCTGCCCGGTAAACACCAGCGGCTTGGCGGCGGCGCCAGCCAGATAACCGCCCATCAGGGACATATTGCGCAGCACCAGCTCCCCGGACAGCCCCACCCGGTAAGACACTTCGCAGCCAAGGCGCAGCAGGTCCCGATCCAGCCAGATCGGTTCATGGTCCACCTGCCGGAACAGATCCACCAATGCGGCAGGCGGGTTGTCGATGGAATCGATGCCCTGCTCAAGCGCCTGGTCCAGCAGCTTGCGGCCCTGCCCGGCAGGCAGCTCGCCGTACAGGGAGACCACCGCATCGGCCAGCGGGTCGCCAGACAGAATGGATTCACGAATCACCGCCATTTGCCCCTCGGTGGGCTGCGGATCGGAGCGCAGGATCCACTTGAACAGGGCACGCGTGCGGCGCACACCGGCACGGTTGGGATCACCCACCCGGTTGAGCTGAAGTGGGTCCAACGGCAGTTCCTGCATCATGGCAGTCATGGGGAGCTCCTTGCCTGTGTCTGTGGAGATTCAAAACCCGTGAGTTTTGAGATGAGACTAACAGTGCTCCCCGCTCTCCCCCATGACAATAGCCCTCATGACGACTGTCCTTTCCTGACAGAAACAAACGTGGCAGTTTTATTCCCTCTGCATGCTATTCGCCACTTACCATTCTGCCGCCCACCACCACATCGGAGTTGCTATGGAGCAGTCGTTCTGGGAAAACAAATGGGCCCGCAACGAAATCGGCTTTCATCTGCCACGGCCCCACCCCCTGTTGGTGCGCTACTGGCCAACCCTGTCATTACCCGCTGAATCCCGTGTTTTTGTGCCCCTTTGCGGTAAGGCTCTGGACCTGCAGTACCTGCTGGGGAAAGGGCACCGGGTTGTCGGCGCAGAACTCTCTCGCAAAGCCGTCGAGGCACTGTTCGCACAACACGACATGACCCCCACCATCACGAACTGGGCGGGAGGTAACTGCTATCAATCAGAAGGGCTCACCGTGTATCAGGGGGATATCTTTGCTCTGGACAAAGGAACCCTCGGCCAAGTGGATGCCTGCTATGACCGCGCCGCCTTGATTGCCTTGCCAACAGACATGCGGCTGCGTTATTCGGCGCACCTCAGCGGGTTGACAGACAGAGCCCCGCAGCTACTGATCACACTGAGCTACAACCAGAATGAAATGCCTGGGCCTCCGTTTTCAGTAGACGCCAATGAAGTTGCTACCCTCTACCGCGGGCATGACATCGACATACAGTGTCTGTCTTCAAACGATATCCTTGAGCACGAACCCGGATTCAGGGAGCGAGGGTTAACCGCACTCCAGGAAAGCTGCTGGTTACTGCTGCCAAATGCGTAGTAATTCTACCAAGGCAACACCGAGCCATCGCTGTGCCAGAAGGTGCCACTGTTTTCCAGTGTCAGCTCATCCATGCGTTTTACCAGCGCGGCCGCAGCGCCTTCTTTCGTCAGGTGACCGCTGTGGCCCGTCATATCGGTTTTCACCCAGCCGGGATGCAGAATGGCCACGGCGATGCCTCGGCCATGGAGATCCAGCGCAAGGGATTTGCCTGCGGCATTCAAGCCGGCCTTGCTGATCCGGTAACCATACTTGTGCCCGGAGCTGTTATCCGCAATCGAGCCCATCCGTGAGGTCATCAACCCCACCTTTGCCCCCGCTTTCATGTTCGGCAAGAGCGCCAGGGTGGTGCGGATTGGCCCCAGCGTGTTGACCTCGAACTGCTCACGTATCTGGTCAAAGTCCATGTGATCCAGCGATTCGCTCAACATGATGCCGGCATTGTTGTAGAGCATATCCACCTGGGTGTCCGCTACTGCGCTGGTCAGATTGGCGATCCCGTCAGGGTGACTCACATCCACACTGTCAATCACCTCTACCCCACTTTCCAGCAGGGCCTTGGAGGGGGTGCGGCAGGTGGCCAGCACACGTTCGCCACGGGCCTTCCACGCCTGGGCCATAGCCAGACCAATGCCACGGCTAGCGCCGGTAATCACGATTGTTTGACTCATTGCTCACTCCGGTTCATGTTCACTTGAAGGGTGACGTTAACGTCCCCACAGTGAACACATGCACCTTGTGCATTTCAACTTCCGAAACCCGGATCAAGGAGTTCCCATGAGCATTTCCGTCGGCGACACCCTCCCCAATGTCACTATCAAGACCAATGGCGAAAACGGCCCTGAAGATTTTTCCACTGGCGATTTTTTCAAGGGACGTAAAGTGGTGCTGTTTGCCGTACCCGGGGCATTTACTCCCGGCTGCTCCAACACTCACATGCCGGGCTTTGTGGTGAATGCCGATGCCATTCTGGAAAAAGTCGATGCCATCGGCTGTATGGCGGTAAACGATGCCTTTGTGATGGATGCCTGGCAAAAAGACCAGAACGCCGAACACATCACCATGCTGGCAGACGGCAACGTGGAGTTCACCAAGGCCCTCGGCCTGGAGCTGGATGTTTCTGCCGCCGGCCTCGGCACTCGCTGCAAGCGCTTTGCGCTAATCGCCAATGATGGCGTTGTGGAATATCTTGGCGTGGATGACAAGGGTGTGGACAAAAGCAGTGCAGAGTCAGTGCTGGCCCAACTGGGCTAATCATTTACAGAGCCCGGTGAAAATACTGTGGGAGCGTTCGTCCGACCGCGAAGGTCCCAGGCCAACCCTTGATTCGCGGTGGAACCACCGCTCCCACAGTTTCCGTTAGCGCTGTGGGTGCCCCTGTGGCGCCCAGCAACGCTTTCCTGCAAGGAATTCGACACCCTGCAGACGCCCTCAGCAAACAGAGCCACAAAGCAGGAGCGGTCGCCCGACCACGCGTGCCTTCATTTGAAGGGTTCATCGCCAATTGGAGGGAACGCCCGATTGAATCCCCCTCCCCTATCCGCAGGAGCGTCGGTTATTCGCTGCGCTCGGTGGCGACGCGATAAACCCTTTTAATTCCCCGATATTCGATTCCGCTCAACGAACCGGGTGGAGTCCGTGCCAAAAGACCCGCCATAACTTTCCCTCACCATGATCCGGTCACCGATGCCATGCAAACGATACTGATCAAGCATGGTCAGCCCGTAATTAGGCAAGTGAGTGGTATCCACTTCCTTGTTGGTCTTCTCGCTGGCCGTCACCTTGTGGTCAACGTAATTCTGTTCGTAGGCCAATTCGAGCAAGGGAGCGTTTTCATCCACATCGGCCACCGCATGGCCATAAATGGAGCGGTCTTCGTCATCATGAAAATCCGGCTGGTAATAGGGCCAGATATCTTCTTCAAGAAAGTTTTCACGGAACCAGTGAGGCGAGAACGAACTTTGCCCGGTGGCAAGAAAAGCACCGCGAATACGTGAGGAAACCTGGCGCACGGGCGACGGGTCACCGGGATTCGCCAACTCCTTTACGGCAGCATGAATCCCGGCCCCTGCTCCCAACGACGACCCGGTGATAAAAATATCGTCAGGATTGATATTGAACACGGCTGCGTGATAACGGAAAAACTGGATCGCGTGACTCATGTCATCCCGCGACACCGGGTAACCCTGCTCATCCAGATCCTTTGCCGGGTGACGAAAATCCAGCGCCGCGACCGTCACCCCCCCTGCACCGCCACCGCCTATTTCCAGATAGGACTCAAGCGTCCCTTTCTTGGGCCCCAACAGGGTTTCCTTGTTGTTGTTGGCCGAATGGGCGTAGAGGATCAGGGTGTTGGGTTCTCCCGCATGCACCCGGCCATCAGACGTCGGATAATACACATCAATACGCAACCCGTTTGGCTCGCTATCCGGCCCCACCAGAGGCAACCAGCTAACCGTGCTGTCGCCATAATAAATATTGCTGTAGTAGCCACATACCGGGTTGCAGCTACCGCTGGCGTGGAAATGCTGATCCATCACATCGCTGTTAAAGGGGGGCGGTACGTCTGCGCCCGCAGGCGGTGTTGATGCCACAATAGTCCTGGCACCACAGGCCTGCCCACCCTCATCCGCATTCACACAAATTTCCACATCGATGCTGTCGCCGTTTTCCAGCCCCCAGGGGTACGTGACCGAAAACTCGTCACCATCATGGCCACCTTTACTGCGGGTCGCCAACAGGTTTCCGTCCACATAGTAGTAATGGCTTGAACTGGTCGGCTTGAGCACATCGTAAAAAATATCGAAAGGCTGACCCGGTGGCACATGATCCTTGATGCCAACGGTATGGATTTCCACTGCCTGCTTGAGCTCAAGAACCTGGCCTGCACGCACACGAATAGCATCACAGACCAGCTCATTGCCCTCTTTCAGACAGATCCGGATATCCTTGCTCACACCCGCTGAGAAACCGCCCGGATAGGTCACAGAGAAACGCCCGGCCTCACTGCCCATTGCGCTGTTGGAGCGTGTCAGCTTGAGGCTGTTATCCACGTAGTAGTAGTGGTCCGAATTACTGTCAGCAGTGACATCGTATTCCACAACAAAGGGCTGGTTGGGCGTGACCACATTACCGTGGTCCACAGCGAGAATACGAACCTGAAACGGCGCAGCCACCAATGTTAGCGGTAGCCATACCCACACAAGACAGATTGCATATCGCATTACCCGTAGAGAGCCTTTCATGTCCCTCCTCCTGCGCGGTGTGCGCCAAAATCAGGGGATGGAACGAGCATAGGCTTGGGTGAATTGCTGCGCCATGGACAGGCCAGTTTTTTGATGCAGGCACAGAGAATTTTATTCCTGAGGCTAATAGCCCACAGCAGAAATCCTCTTCACCTGTCTAATCGGTAGATCAGGGGTTTGACCTAGGCTAGATTTCCAACGCAAGACCGAGCGTTCCGGTGAAGTCATCTTTTTCCGGGGTAATGCCGTTGCTGTCCGGCTGGGGGCTCTCGATCCGCTTCCAGGTTCCTGAAAGACGCAAATCCAGCCGCTCGGTCAGATCCACATCGAGCGCCAGATAAAAATCGTGTTTGGCCCTGCCTGCCTTGCTCTCTGTCAGGGTCACCTGGTAATCCATTTCCAGCTCGATATTGTCCGTCAGATCCTGATCATAGAAGGACCCCAACAACACCGCGGGCGTCGACACTGTGCGGTCTTCACCAGGGGCCACATCCACATATTCGGTACGCTGATAACCCGGACCGATGGAAACCGACCAATCCAGTTTCGGGGTATCATAAATTTGATAACCCGCACCAAAACCGACCGTCCATTCAGCCTCACGGTTCTGAAAGGGGTCACGGTAATATTCCGCTTGTACCGGCCGAAAAAACCAACGATGACTGATGCGGTAATCATGCGTCAGACTGGCGGTATGGTTGTTCGCCAGCTCTTCTGATTCCGACTCGGAGTAGTTGCCGGTATAACTCATCCGCGTGTTGTTTTTCACGGTGCGCCGCTTCAGCACCGCCTTGGCATTGGCATCCTTCTGCTCCACATTCCCGCTACGGAAATTGAAGCCCACCGAAATATCGGCGGTCCACAGATCAAATTCCCTGGGTGACGCGGTGGCAATTCCTACCACCCGCTCGAACGCCACCGGCTCACCACCAATGTGCAGCTTGCCCTTTTCTGTGGTCAGGCGGCCAAGCACGATCTCGCCCCCATCCAGTAGAACGGACATGGTGCGGCCCGTGCGGATATAGGCGACATCCTCCCAGTCGATGGAAATCAGATCGAAGTGATCACTGTCGATCTCGATGGCCTCGTCATTGAGCACCTTGAGCCGCCCCTTGATCCATTCGCCAGTATCCAGCTGGATCCAGTCCCATTGCTGGACATCAAACGAGGGGGGCTGCCAGATTTCCGGAGGGGTGCTAGCGGTATCGAAGGTCTGATCCGCAGCCAGGGCAGCCACCGGGCAAGCAGCCACAACAAAAGAGGCAGCCTGAACGGCTGCCCTTGCAGCTCGCCCGGAACGAAAACCGGGCGAGGAATGCCGGGCGGTTTTCACCGCCCGGTTATGTACGACTTTTTTCATTACTTACCGTAAGGTTTGGCCTCGTACGGGTTACCCCCCAGTGCCGCTGAAATATCGGCAATGGCCTTCTGGGCACGTACGCTGTTACCGGCAGCATCCAGCGGCGGAGAAATGGCCGCAATACCGAACTTGCCAGGGGAAACCGCGATGATACCACCGCCAACACCACTCTTGGCAGGCAAACCGGTCTTGTACAGCCACTTGCCCGCATCATCATACAGGCCAGCAGTCGCCATCACCGCCAGGATTTCCGGCATATCTTCCGGCTTCACCAGCTGCTTGCCGGTGACCGGGTTGGTGCCTGCATTGGCCAACGTTGCAGCCATGGTTCCCAGGTCTTTGGCGTTCACACCCACAGAACACTGACGGGTATAAATGTCGGTGGCCTGCAGCGGGTCACCTTCAATGTGGCCATAGGCATACATCAGGTGAGCGATGGCCTGGTTACGCTGATTGGTATCCGCTTCGGACTTGTAGATATCTTCCAGCACGGTAAGTTCCCGGCCAGCAAAATCACTGTAGTAACCCAGGATCTTGTTCCAGATTTCGTTGTAGCTCTTGCCCGAGACCATGCTGGTGGTGGTAATCGCACCGGCGTTCACCAGCGGGTTCATTTCGTGGCCCTGGTGCTGCTCGATGGCATAGATGGAATTGAACACCTGGCCGGTGGCGTCCACGCCCACATTTTTCGGCAGGGCATCAATGCCTTTCTCTTCAGTCACCTTGGCCATGGTAAAGACCTTGGAGATCGACTGAATGGACACTTCCGATTCAATATCGCCGACGGTGTAGACCTTGCCATCCACCGTGACCAGGACGATGCCGAAGATATTGGAATCCACCTTGGCCAGCGCCGGGATGTAATCCGCATTGGCGCCTTCCTTCAGGCCCTTGTACTTGTCATAGGCCTTTTTCAGGGCATCGTTGATATTTTTCTCGGTCAACTTGCTGTCCACCGGCGAGGCCGCCGGTGCATCTGTTTCCGCCGAGCAGCTGGCACTGGCCATCGCCAGCATGCCAGCGAACATCAGACTGAAAAACTTACGCGAATATTGCATTGCTCATGCTCCCTCTGAGTGAGTCGTTGTTCTTACAGCAGGTTGCCGCTGGAAAAACTGTATTTGACGCTGAACTGCACACGGCGGTCATAGCCGGTGGTGCCATCATTGGCGGTACGTTTGCCGAACAGATACTCCATCCCCATCATCACTTTGTCATTGGGGGTATGCAGCAAGTTAACGGAGGCATATTCGCCCTTGTTGAACGCGTCTGCGGTCTGGAAATCCATGTTGTCGATTTCCGTGGAGCTGTAGCCAAACGACGTGCTGTAGGCGTCGTTCCAGTAGTGATCGTAGTAGGCGATGATGCCGGTAAGCGGCACGACTTTGTAATCGGGGTCTGCCGCATCACCATCCGGCGCCATATCGACACCGCCATCATTCATGTAATTGGAAATACCATTACCGTGAACCACACCCAGAATGATGCGATCCTTTTCAAACATATTGATCGTTGAGGTCAGGTTAACCCCCCAACCCAATTCGCTGTCGTCCGGGCTGCCATCGGGGCCACCGGGGGTGTCATAGCCCACCTGCCGGAGAATACCTGCCACCTGGAAGTGGCCCCAGTCGCCAACCTGGCGAAAATGGGCAGTAATATCCGGGTATTCATCGTCACCCGACGTGCCAGGATCCAGACCGCTGTCGACACCACTACCCGGGTTCTCAATAGCAACGGCGACAGTCGAATCCCCGCTCACCGGGGTCCAGCGAATCTGCGGATTACGCAGGAACACCATCCCGGACGGGCCCCAGTAATCGATCACGTTGGGGAATACATCGCCGTCCATGAACACACTGTTGGTCTGGCCGGCAAGAATGGATTTCCACTCACCATAGGCATGGCGAAGACGAATCGTGGTCTGACCCTCATCCGCGCCGACACCAAACATATCGAACTCGAATTTGGTGGTCAGCTCGCTATCACCGGCCATGGTGCTGGCGTTTACGCCCAGACGGCTCTGACGAACACTCAACACGGCCTGACCATCGCTGCCCACGGTGTCCTGGTCGTAAGGAATACGCCCGGGCCTCAAGGTGTCCTCCCACTCGGGAGTCACACGATCAAAGCCCTGCACATAATCCACCATGCCAAAGCCATACACTTCGAAAGAGGAATCTGCCACAGCAGTCAGAGGGGCCAGCAGCAGCGCTGCGCCGAGGCCACGGAGAGAAGTCGTACCCATAGTCATGCATCCCTGTTTGTTCTTGTCGCCGCAACCCGATCCCTGTTGCTGGAACCAGTCGCGCTCCCAAGCGGTAATTGCAAATTGGTCCGACTGTGATATGAACACATTATCAACCCGGAGTCACGACACTGACACACCGTTATCGCACTTTAATGACAACGGCATCACACTCCCTTCACAGATGCATGAAAACCGTCGCGTTATTGTGGCGTCTTTACTGAATAACAAGACTCAAAGGGAGTTCTTGCAAAGGAGGTCCGGCAACAACGATGAGCATTCTTCAGCTTCCCCATGCCCGCCCTGCTGCCATCCTTCTGGATTGGCATGCGACCCTGGTCGATACTCATGACGCCATGTACCACGCGGTGGATGACGTGCTTCCGCACCTCGAAGAACTGGACCTGTGGGACCGGCTTCTCGACCCTGACGATTCCAAAACCATCGAAGATGCCAAGCTACTGATCTATGTGAAAGATCACCGGCGCCTGCATCCCAAAATTGTTGCCCAGCGAAAAATTTCCCGTACCGATATTTTTGAAGTGCTGTTTGGCAGTGATCAGGACGCCAAAGGTCGCGCCCATCAAGCCTTCGATAATGCTTACAAAAAATACGTTGAGGATGTCCACCCGCTGGAAGCCGACATCCGCCAACAACTGGAACGCATCCGGGCCATCGACATTCCTACCGGCCTGATTTCCAATCGCAAACGGGATTTCCTGGAACATGAACTGGCACTGGTCGACGGTACTGGCTGGGAAGACCTGTTCGATGTGGTGGTATGCGGCAGCGACGTTGAGCGCCGCAAACCCGCCCCGGACATGTTGCTCGAAGCCTTGAACCGCCTACACCTGCCCGCCGACGAACGCTGCTGGTACATTGGCGACAGCACCACCGACGTGATTGCCGCCAAGGAAGCCGGCATCACCTCCATTTTCTACAATGGCGCCGGTTGGCCGCAAAGCTGGCTGGACAAGATTTTTCCGGACACCATCAAGCATCCGCACCGACCGGATGCCGTCGTCGGCAGCATTGCGGAACTGGCCGATCTGGCGCGACATCTGCTGGCCCAGCACAAGAGAGTCGTCCGGGCGCAATCCTGACAGGCCGGAGAATTGGCCCAGTTGCACCCGTATCCCAACGCCTTTGGTGGTACATTCGTGCCAACAAACTCCACAGGACCGCACAATGAGCCAACCTCGCCTGCATGTTTTTACCGATGACGCCCTGGGTACCTGCGATGCCACCGAGCTTGCCCAGCAACTGGCTCAGGGTGGCGTCAGTGCCAGCGAGGTCACCGAAGCGGCTATTGCCCGACTGGAGCGGGCCGCGCCCCTGAACGGATTGACCCTGGCCGCGTTCGATAGTGCCCGCCAGCGAGCGAAGCAAAATGCGTTTTCCGGACGCTTTGCCGCAGTCCCCAGCCTGATCAAAGACAATATCGACATAGAAGGGCTTGCGACCCTCCATGGCAGTGCCGCCATGGGACACAAACCCATGAAAAAAACCAGTGCGCTGGCCAAACAGTATCTGGCCCAGGGCTTTAACCTGCTGGGCAAAAGCAGCTTGCCCGCGTTTGGCTTCACCGCCTCCACAGAAATGGCCCACAGCCCTGCGACCCGCAACCCCTGGCATCTGGCGCATTCTGCAGGGGGCTCTTCCGGTGGCAGCGCGGCACTGGTTGCGGCCGGCGCCGTTCCCATCGCCCATGGCAACGATGGCGGCGGCTCCATCCGCATTCCCGCCGCGGCCTGCGGGCTGGTGGGACTCAAATGCACCCGCGGCAGACTGGTGACCCAGGAAGCCGGCAAGGCCCTGCCAATCAATATCATCAGTGATGGTGTGCTGACCCGCACCGTGCGCGACACGGCCAATTTTTTTGCCGAAGCGGAAATCAGCTATCGCAACCGCAAACTGCCACCTATCGGCCAGGTCAGCGGCCCGGGGAAACAGCGCCTGCGCATCGGCCTGATGGTGGACTCCATTGCCGGTGATCCAACCTGTGCGCAAACACGCCTTGCGGTAGAGGCCACAGCCAAACGCCTGTCGGACCTGGGGCACCATGTAGACGTGGCACAGATTGATCTGCCACAACGCTTCGTGGACGACTTCCTGCTGTATTGGGCCATGCTGGCCTTTTTCGTCAGCAAGTTCGGTCGTGTACTGTTCCCCCAGGGGTTCGACCGGCAGCAACTGGACCCGCTGACCCTCGGCCTTGCCCGTTATTATCAGCAACGCTTCCTGAAGACCCCGGGCATGTTGCGTCAGCTCCGCCAGAGCCAGGCCCGTTACGCCGAAGTCTTCAGCCAGTTTGATGTTATGCTCACGCCTGTACTGGCTCACACCACACCAGAACTCGGTTACCTGGGTGCCGCCGTGGACTTCGACACCCAATTGGAACGCCTGCTGCGCTATACCACCTTCACCCCGGCCAACAATGCGGCAGGCAGCCCCGCCATCTCCCTGCCGCTGGGACAAGCAGAAAACGGTTTGCCCATTGGCGTTCAGCTCAATGGACGCCACGGCGACGAACGCACCCTGCTGGAACTGGCGTTTGAACTGGAAGCAGAGCAACCGTTCCTTCGCCTTGATCAGGTTTGAGGAGCCCACGCCCGCACAGGAAACGCACGGGGTTTTACACAATCTGGGAGAACTCTCATGGAAGATCTGGCCGATGCCCTCGTTCGTGGCATCGCTCGTGCGTTCGGCTTTTTTATCATCAACGTGCTATTTGAATTCTGCTTCTATTATCTTGGCTGGGTTATCATCAAACTCGTGACACTGGGCCACTTGCCACGGGGCGAGCACCAGAATGGTTGGAGGTCCCATAGCCATGAGGGAACCTGGGTCAGCGCCATCGGCCTACTGGCGTTTGTCATCGCCGGGATGCTGGGATGTTATCTTGCAGGCCTGCTTTAACGGGGAAGACGATGAACAAAAACACAATCAGTGGCGGTGTCGTTCATGATCTACCTCGTGATCTTCGCGATGCGCTATTAACCGATCAGGCCATGCTGACCCAGTGGGAAGACATCACCCCCCTGGCCCGTAACGAATGGATCTGCTGGATTGAGGACGCCAAGAAGGCGGAAACCCGTGCCGGCCGCATTCAGCGAGCACAGGAAAATCTGGTCGCCGGAAAACGTCGACCCTGCTGTTGGCCCGGCTGCCCACACCGGGAACGTACCGGCAAGGCGTAGCCGATAAGAGGTTATTGATGAATAGAAGGATCGCACCCTTCAGCGAAACTGACTCGGCGACACCCCGTACCACTTCTTGAACGCCCGAGAGAACGCGCTCACCTCGCAAAAGCCCAACAGAAACGCCATCTGCGTCACCGTCATGCCTGGCGTGCGCAGGTGCCGTTCTACCAGTGTCTTGCGGGTGTCTTCCACCAGCTGTTTCCAGGTCAGCCCCTCCTCACTCAAGCGCCGCTGCAGGCTACGGGTACTCATACAACACTCTTGCGCCGCATCAGCCTGGGCCGGCTCCCCATCCGGCAGGCGCTGCTCGATCCACAAGGCCAGCTTACTGGCCAGTGAAGCCTGTTCTGATGCCGCCAAACGCTGAGCCAGCGTCGCATCCAACATGGCCGCCAGCTGAATATCACTGGCCGCCAACATCTGCTGGGCATTGGCCTTGTCGAACGCCAGGCTGTAATGGTCTGCCTCAGTTACCTCACAACGAAAGTAACGGCCCATGGCCTGGCGCAATCCTGTTTCTATCCAGGGCGGCGCCGATACCGCCACCGGGTTATGTTCCCGGTGAATGCGAATACGTAGCAAGCGCACGATAGTCGCCATGACAAACACAATTGCCTGGGGGTGCGGTTGATGATCAGTATTGGAGCTAAAGCGTAACGCCACACTTTGGTCGTCGACAATCAACTCGGTGGCAACAAGATCGCTGATCAGCCGGTGAAAGCGGGTAATCCGGTTGAGCACGCTGTACAGATCGCCCCCTGCCGCCACGGCCAGCCCCAACGCCCCGAAAGTGTTGTATTGGGCGTGCCGCGCCACCTCAATGGCCATGCCGGGATCATTCAGTTCCTGCAGACAGTCATCCAGCAAAGCCGTGGAGATCTCGGCATCCAACTTTGCCTCGGGATCGCGCACCATCTGTGGATTCAGCCCATTGCGGCGCAAAATGGCGTCACCATCCAGACCCCGCTCATGCAGCAAATGCAATAACGGCCCCATCAACAGCGCCACCGCCTGTTTTTTTTCTGTCATTGGCGTCCCCGGTCAAACGGTTGGCGGGCAAAGCCGAGTTTTCCTCGTCGGAGCCACCTAGAGTAGATGCCATCGAGAAATGGAGATTTCCCATGGCTACATCACCTGCCCGCGGCAAATCCGCGACGGATAAAAAAATACAACGTGAAATTCTTGCCATCAGTGATGATGTCCGCCAGAAGCATGGCTGGCTCAAGCATCAGAACACCATCGGCTTTGGCATCTTCAGCATTGCCGTGATTGGCACTGTCGTCAACGCTGTTCTTTACCTGCAAGGCCTGATGCCGGGCTGGGCTGTCATTCTGCTCACCGCCTTCTGGACCTCACTGCTGCACGAACTGGAACATGACCTGATTCACTTGATGTATTTCAAGAAGAACAAGTTCATGCATAACCTGATGATGACCGGCATCTACCTGCTGCGTCCCAACGTCATCAACCCCTGGGTGCGCCGCCACCTGCATTTCCATCATCACAAGCATTCCGGCATGGAAACCGATCTGGAAGAACGCGGTATCACCAATGGAGAAAAATGGGGCTTCAAGCGCCTGCTGATGGTGGGCGACGGCATGCTCGCCGTGTATCTGCGCGCGGGCAAATACCTCACCGAGCCCACCCGTCTGTACCGTCGCGGTCTGATCACCCGCCAGGATCTGAAAAACTTCCGCCTGATCAGCCTGGTCAGCTACAGCCCTCTGGGTATTGCCACCCATGCCATCTGGCATTTCTTTGTGCTCTACCACCTGGCCAACGGCATCGCCTGGCTGGCCGGCACCAGCATTGCCTGGCCGGCACTGGTAACGGCTCAGCTGAGCTGGATCACCCCGCTGATCGTGGTGCTGATCGCTCCCAACATGCTGCGCACCTTCTGCCTGCACTTTATCTCGTCGAACATGCATTACTACGGCGATAACGAACCGGGCAAGATCACCGAACAGTGCCAGGTACTCAACGTATGGTGGCTGTGGCCGATGCAGGCGTTCTGCTTCAACTTCGGCAGCACCCACGCCATCCACCACTTCGTGGTCCGCGACCCCTTCTACATCCGCCAGATGACCGCCAAACGCGCCCACAAGGTGCTGAAGGAAAACGGCGTACGCTTCAATGATCTCGGCACCTTCCGCCGCGCCAACCGCATGCACGACCGTCCGCAGGCTGCTTGATTAGCAAACGCTTACAAACCAGAAGCCCGCCAAGTGCGGGCTTTTCTGTTTTCAACGGAACGCCGCCTTAAAGACACTCGCCCCTTTGCAATTCTCTTTATAATCAAGCACTTTGCTGTCATCGAACCCGGAAATTCCCGCCAGGAGTTATAAGGAAGCTTCTATATAACTCCGTGTAGGAGATTTGCCATTACTCCATAGCCTGTTGATATGGCAGGATTTTATCGGACGGGGAGCGACTGCGGTTCCGGAGTTATATAGAACCGAGTTATAAGGAACGTTCTAATTAATACGCTGTTACGGATACAAAATGGTGGTTTATGCAAAACCCAGTAAGAGTTCTAGGAAACGACATTACTTATGAAGGCATGGAAATTTCCATGTATATAGATCCAGCTGTAGTTAAAAGAGCCTACCCGGTATATGCAGTGGAAGATGAGCATGGAAAGCTATGGCGCTGCACTCAGGATCATGAAGGAGCAAAGCTTGTGGCATTCAGGCTTTGGTGCTCAGAGAGCGAGGTTTTCACTTGTTCAGAAGATGAAGAGTTGCAAAAAATGGGGCTCTCTCTTTCAGGTGTAAAGACGAGGAATGGTATTGGCTTTACCGTGAAAATAAAGAGTGGTGAGAAACCGTAATAAGGCAAGGCATCGGACCTACGGCCGCTGCTTGCGGCGTTATGAGTGACGAGGTAGATGATCCAGTGAGTGAATTGGAGCAGTGCTTTGAACGGGTCCGAGATAGCGCGAATGCTGCACTGGCGCACTACCAGATTTGGTTCGCTCTTCGCGGGAAGGGCAATGCGATCGATACACACTATGATGTAATGAACGACTACAGGTACGTAGACTATTTTCACGCCGCGAACAGCGGGCACTATAAAATGATGTTTATCGAAGTCGGATGCCTGTTTGATTCGGACGATAGAGCCAGTAGCTTTAGAGTGCTTAGAGGCATGCTTGAGGAAGCTGGAGAGGGGGACCTTGCTAAAGAATTGCGTGAACGCTTGGTGCCGTTCACAGAGCTCGTGAAGAATATGAAGACGATACGGTCAAAGTTGATTGCTCACAAAGAGCATAGCGTTGACCCTCCCGAGCTCTATAAGAAATACGGCATAAAACCAGACGATATCGGGTCCATGCTCAACGTTTGCGTAGAGTTGCTAGGCAAGGTTGAAAACGCCCTGTTTGGGCAAAGTAGCAGTTCTAGCGTAGTGTCGACAGACAGGTTTCACAGGGCGACTTTCGCGCTTCTGGATGTTCTCAAGGCCGGTCGCTCATAACAAGGCCAAGCACAACGACAGCTTCTCCGCTGCGGCTTCGCCTTCACTACAAAGCTGCGTGTGTTGGCAGCGTTAGGAGCCCTATGAGCGGCGATCAAAGACATGTCTATCACGGAAGTGATTGGCCAGAGTACGAGGATGTACTAGTGGGGAATCGCGAGGGCCTTGAAACTCTTCGTATTGCTATCGATGAGGCGCTCGAAAATGGAGAGTCACGTATCCACATGGGTGAGTTTGTGGGTGTTCGGTGTCTCGAAACATCGTTTTTTGAATCGCAGAAAGATGGTAATACCCGAGGTTCGAGAATCGCTTTCACACTCATAGGTTTAGCGTTTATCGCTACTGTGGTTATTGTATGGTTGGCAGCGTCATCTTAAGCGAAAAAAATACAGTAACCATAATTAAATGATAACTTATTCAAACATGACTTCGGGGAAATCGTGAAGATCATCGGTTACTTGATTGGCGGAGCCTTTCTGGTCATAACTCTACTCGGGCCAGCCATCGGCTTGTATCTGGTATCAAAGGATACCGTCGCTGCATGGCGCTATAGCGGGACCGAACAGGCCCAAATCATTGATTGCCAATCTTTTCGGGCAGGCGGCCAGAATTCACGATACAACCGTGTTCCTGTTGTGCGGCGGCCTTCTGGAAAAACGCTCTCCGGAACGGTGGATGAAATACGCTACTTCTGGGAATGTGATAACCAGATAGGCACCACCGTTGAAGTGATTTACGATACCAACAACCCTGACAATGCCAAGATCAATACTTTTGTGGAGATGTGGTTTCTTCCCATCGTTATCGGGGCCGTTAACTTGATCTGGTACGCTGCAGTGATTGTCGGTTATGCCAGAAAATATCGAAACCGGAATCAATGACATAATTGCCTGTAAGCCCTGCAGCGTTAAAAGGAAACATCATGAAGGGATTGATTTCACTTTTATTGTTTTGCCTGTGTGCAGTGGCGTGGTCATCCGGTATCTACCGGTGGGTAGACGATCAGGGCAATGTCCACTTTTCTGACTCACCTTCCGAGGCACATGCCTCGGATAGTTTGAAGCTCAAAATCAACACCTTTGAAAGCGTCACCTACGACAGTCTCTCCGCTGAACTGCCACCGTCTGAAAAACGCCATAGGGTTGTCATGTACTCCGCCAGCTGGTGTGGTGTGTGCACAAAGGCAAGGCGCTATTTCGAAGCCAATAACATTGGCTTTACCGAATACGATGTTGAAACCAGTCAAACAGGAAAAGCCGGATTTGAAAAGCTGAACGGGAAGGGCGTACCCATCATTCTGGTCGGCGACAAGCGCATGAATGGTTTCAGCGCCGCTATTTTTGAGACGCTCTATCAATAGCCCTCATCACATCGTTAGCTGAATCTTTCACCATAGCCCTTACGCTCACGTTTCCGTCCCTTCTTCCAGCTGACGATAGTTAACAGTGAATAGTGAATAGTTAACAGCGAAAACAAAAAAGGCCGCTGCCCGATTTGGGCGCGGCCTTTTCATTCCAGCCTGAGAGGTGCTCACATGCGCGCTATTCACTGTTAACTGTCTTACGCCCTACTCCTTGTGGCGAAAAAAACGCTGGATGCTGGAAAAGTCTTTTTCAGCATAGCCATGATTACCATGGGCGGCATACAGTGATTTCGCCAAATTCCCCATGGGGGTCGCCGACTGACTGCTTAGTGCAGCTTGCAGCGCCAACCCCAGATCCTTGTTCATTAGTTTGACGGCGAAGCCGCCTTGATACTCGTTTGATGCTGGCACATTTTCCATGACGCCGGGCCAGGGATTGTACTTGTCCAGCGACCAGTTATCCCCGGAGCTGGCTTTCATGATCTCGGAAAGCACCGCAGGATCGAGACCATGATCTGCCCCCATCTGCAAGGCTTCTGCCGTACCAATCATATGGATGGCGAGGAGCATGTTGTTACAGATTTTGGCCAGCTGCCCTGCGCCATTGTCCCCGGCACGAAATACCTGCGCGCCCATGCACTCGAGCACGGGACGTGCCCGATCAATGGCCTCTTCCTGACCACCACAGATAAAGGTCAGCGTACCGGCTTTGGCGCCGCCCACCCCACCGGAGACCGGCGCATCGATCATCACCCTGCCCTGCTCTTTGGCGATGGCTGCCACCTCACGGGCTGTGTCGGCATCGATGGTGGAGCAGTCGATAATCAGGGCACTGGCATCGATATGCTTCAGCACACCCGCTTCACCCAGATAGAGGCCACGCACGGCGCCCGCCGACGGCAACATGCTGATGACAACGTCAGCGCCTTGCACCGCTTGCGCGGCACTATCTGCCGCTTTGGCACCCTGTTCCACCGCCGCCTTGAGAAGTTCGGGCACCAGATCAAAGGCAACCACCTCATGGCCGGCCTTGACCAGGTTGGCCGCCATGGGGCCACCCATATGACCGACACCGAAGAATCCGATTTTCATTGTTATCTCTCCCTGCCTCTTAATACGGACGGATATTAATGCGTATTTGGCAAAGGGTCTGACGTCGGACGTCAGACGCTTGAACCCGATTTTATCGTCCGACGTCCGACCTCAGACGTCCGACTTTTTCTTTACAGAAACGACAAATCCTTGAGTACATTGCGCGCAATAATCACGCGCATGATTTCGTTGGTACCTTCCAGAATCTGGTGAACGCGGGCATCACGCAGGTAGCGTTCCAATGGATATTCGCGGATGTACCCATAGCCCCCGTGCAGCTGAAGCGCCTGGTTACAGACGTTGAAACACAGGTCCGTGGCCATGCGTTTGGCCATGGCGCAGAGCATGCTTTTGTCGCGGTGATTGTGATCCAGCTTCCAGGCGGCCAGCCGTACCATCTGCTGTGCCGCGACCAGCTCCGTTGCCATGTCTGCCAGGGAAAATTGCACGGTCTGGAAATCGCCGATGGCCTGGCCAAATTGTTTGCGTTCCTGCACATACTGCTGCGCTTGCTTCAAGGCCGCCTGGGCCGCGCCCAGTGAGCAACTGGCAATATTGATACGCCCGCCATCAAGGCCACTCATGGCGATTTTGAAGCCCTGCCCTTCTTCACCCATCAGGCACTCGGCCGGGATACGCGCCTGTTCCAGGATCACCGCGCGGGTGGGCTGGCTTTTCCAGCCCATCTTGTCTTCATTGCGTCCGTAGGAAATCCCCGGCGTGTCTGCAGGCACGGCAAAGCAGGAAATGCCGCCAGCACCCTGTCCACCCGTACGCGCCATCAATACCAACACATCGGTATCACCTGCCCCGGAAATAAAGGCCTTTGCGCCATTCAGTACATAGCTGTCACCGTCCTTTCGCGCGGTGGTTGTCAGCGACGCGGCATCGGAGCCGGCGTTAGGCTCCGTCAGACAATAAGAGGCCAGTTTTTCACCCGACATTAGCGCATCAGCCCAGCGTGCACGGGTGGCATCATTGCCATAGCGCGTCAGCATCCAGGTGGCCATGTTATGAATGGTGATAAAGGCTGTGGTGGACGTGCAGCCCTGAGAGAGCTGTTCAAAAATCAATGCGGCATCCAGACGTGACAGTCCCATGCCACCGTGTTCTTCGGCACAGTACAGCGAGCAAAAACCCAACTCGCCCGCCTGACGAATCGCATCCTTCGGGAAAACGCTATTGGCATCCCATTCGGCGGCAAACGGTGCCAGAGCCTTTTCGGAAAACTGTCTGGCCGTTTCACGGAAGGCCAGCTGCTCTTCAGTAAAAGAAAAATCCACGGTTGATCCTTTCAAGATCGCTGATAGTTAACCCTTCTCGCCGTAGGAGCGTCGCTGGCGGCGCGATTTCTGCCTCGGTTATCGCGCCGCCAGCGACGCTCCTACAGTGATTTATCTCCACCATCGAACGCAGAATGCGGAGATGGGCATTCGCTTATTTCCGCCCTACGATCATTTCAAATGAATACTCATATTCGGGCCGCTTGCCGGGATGTCATCGTCGAACCAGCGGCTGGTGACGGTCTTGGTTTCCGTATAGAACCGCACCGCCTGTTTGCCGTAAGCGTGCTGGTCACCGTAGAACGATCCTTTCCAGCCAGTGAAGCTGAAGAACGGCAGCGGCACCGGGATCGGTACGTTGATCCCCACCTGCCCCACTTCCACTTCGTGCTGGTATTTACGGGCGGCAGCACCGCTGGCGGTAAAGATGGAAGTGCCATTGCCGTAGGGGCTGTTATTTACCAACGCCAATGCTTCTTCCAGGGAATCCACGGTGACACAGCACAACACCGGGCCGAAAATTTCTTCCCGGTAAATGGCCATGTCCGGGGTCACATCGGTGAACAGGGTCGGGCCGACCCAGTTGCCATCGGGCAGGCCTTCCACGGTGCAATCGGAGCCATCCAGCAAACAGGTTGCGCCCTCCTCCTTGCCCTGCTTGATCAGTGTCAGCACCCGTTGTTTGGCCTGGGGGCTGATCTGTGGTCCGTAGGCCGCTTGCGGATCGTTCCAAGCACCGGGTCGGATGTTGGCGAACTCGTTTTTCAGTTCATCCACCCAGGCTTTTGAGTCCCCTACGAATACGGCCACGCTGATGGCCATGCAACGCTGCCCCGCCGCCCCACAGGACGCCCCCACCAGGCTGTTGATCACCTGGTTCTTGTTGGCATCAGGCATGATCACCATGTGGTTCTTTGCACCGGCGAAACACTGGGCCCGTTTCATGTGATCCGTGGCGGTGCGGTAAACGTGCTGCCCCACCGGCACCGAACCAACAAAGGACACGGCCTTGATATCCGGATGGGTGAGCAGGGTGTCCACCTGCTCCTTGCCTCCATGCACCAGCTGCAGCACTCCCGGGGGCGCGCCCGCTTGAAGAAACAGTTCCACCAACCGGTTGGGGGTCATGGGGTCCTGCTCGGAGGGCTTGAGGACAAAGGTATTCCCCGCAGCAATGGCCAGCGGGAACATCCACAGCGGGATCATGGCGGGAAAGTTGAAGGGGGTAATGCCTGCGCATACGCCCAGCGGCTGGGTCCAGGAATGCGTGTCGATGCTGCGCGCCACGTTTTCCACCGTTTCCCCCATCATCAACGAGGCGATGTTAGCGGCCTGTTCGGCGACTTCGATACCGCGCCAGACATCCCCCTTGGCATCCTCGAAGGTCTTGCCGGTTTCCTGACTAAGGATCTCGGCAATCTCTTCCTGATGCTCTTTCAGCAACGCCTGATAACGCAGCATCAACCTTGCCCGCTCGGATACCGGCACTTCCTTCCAACTTTCAAACGCCGCCTTGGCAGCGGCGATGGCTTGCGCCATTTCGTCTGCCGTGGCAGCAGGGGCCTCACAAAGAATTGCCTGGGTAGCCGGGTTGGTCACCGGGATCCACTCACGGGTCTGACTGGCAACGAACTCGCCGTTGATCAACAGGGGCAGGCGATGGGGCATAACAACTCTCCAGAGGGTATCGGTTCTGGTTCCAGTTGTAGCACAGCCCCAGCCGATGGCAGATAGTCCTTTTTGCCGCCTAATGGACTATATTGCGGTTTATGAGCCTCTCAACATCCTCTTCACACGGCCACGCGGAGCCCTCCAGCTGGCCACTGTCAGAACGCGGTCAACGGACGGTTATCCCGCCCGCGGTACTGGACAGCATTGCCGGGCACCCACTGTGTGCAGGCTGCATGCCCCATGGTGTCGGCTTTTATCCACGTGCACGGGGGCATCGCATGCAGCGGCGCATGCCCGCGGATGACCTGTTGATCTACTGCATTGCCGGGCAAGGAATCTTGCAGGTGGATGGCCACGAACAATCCATCGACGCTGGCGATCTGGTGTTGTTGCCCAATGGGGTCGCGCATCAATACCAGGCCGACCCGGCCCAACCGTGGAGCATCTACTGGGTGCATCTGGGCGGCCATGATGTAGCACAGTTTTTTGACGAAATTGCCGGTCAGCCCGGTGACTACAAGGTTCATATCGGGGTTCATTCACGACTGGCGGAGACCTTCCAGGCCCTGCTGGTGGCGGCTACCCGGGTTCAACCGGAACACCTGGTGTATGCCGCCAACCTGCTACGCAGCCTGCTGGCCTTTGCCGCCCTGATGCGCCATCAACATCTGGCTCGCCATGCCACGCTGGACGTGACCCGGGTCAACAGTTACCTGCAAACCGCCCTAGATCGGCGCCTGTCGCTGGACGAGTTGGTCGATGCCACCAGCACGCTGTCCCGTTATCACTTTATTCGTGAATACAAACGGCAGACCGGACAAACCCCCATGCAGGCTTTTCAGCGCATCAAGGTCAGCCATGCCTGTTATTTGCTGGATATTACCGAGGA
>Ga0208203_1000317_pt1 | contig 22242 bp, 18 predicted proteins | sample DeeseametaMP2914_FD_184167 | JGI IMG/M metagenome (GOLD analysis project Ga0208203, IMG submission 184167) | Marine microbial communities from the Deep Atlantic Ocean - MP2914 (SPAdes) | ecosystem: Environmental > Aquatic > Marine > Oceanic | place: West of Santa Cruz de la Palma, Atlantic Ocean...
GCATTTCCCTTATTGTCTTTAGGATAAATTTTTACATCTTCATTCGATATATCGTACAAAGCTAACTGGATTGCTTTTAAAAAAGATTCCCCTATACCTTGAAATTTTCCAGACAAAGGAAGTAGAACACCTATTTTCAAAAAATTTGAGTTTTCTAAATTATTTTCACTCGATCCTTCATTAATCGCATTACTATTTATTGTAAATAATAAATAAGATAGTATTGAAAATGTTATTATTTTTTTCATAAATAAAAATTACCTTCAATAATATAAAATATAATTTAGGCATCAAATGGACAAAAATAAACAACAAACTGTTGGCCCCGGGCTTTACTTGGTATCTACTCCAATTGGGAATATGGAGGACATAACTTTAAGAGCTCTGAATATCTTGAAAAAATCAGATATTATTTTGTGCGAAGATACAAGAAGATCAGGAAAGTTACTTTCCTACTTTCAAATAAAAAGTAAACTCCTACCTTATCATAAATTTAATGAAAAAAAAGTTGGCAGTAAAGTAATTGATTCTATAAAAAAAGATAAAATTGTTTCACTGATTTCTGATGCTGGTACACCTGCTGTTTCTGATCCAGGCATGATACTTGTTAATAAATGTATTGATGAAAATTTAGATGTTCACCCAATTCCGGGATCATCTGCAGTCACATCAGCATTCAGTGTTTCAGGATTTAGTGATCAATATCTATTTTACGGCTTTTTGACAAAAGAAAAAAACAAACTAGAGAGTGTACTCAAAAATTTAAGTAATTTAGATTATTCGATTATTTTTTTTATTCCAGCTTCAAAAATTAATTTTTATATATCAAAATTAAAAAAATATTTTTTCGGTAGAAAAATAGTAATCGCAAAAGAAATGACAAAAATTCACGAAGAGTTTATCAGGGGCAATATTGAATCAATGGAAAATTTAACCGAACCTTTAAAAGGCGAACTAACTGTTGTTTTATCAGAGATAATAAAAAAAAATAATATTAAAAAAGAAATTCACGAATCAGTTAAAATAGAAATAAAGAAAATGTTAAAAAAATATACTCACAAGGATGTTGTCGAATTTGTTTCAAAAAAAGAAAATTTACCAAAAAAAATGATTTACAATTATTGTTTAAAATTAAAAAAATGAAATGAGAAAAAACTTTATAATATTATTTTTTTTACTTTTATTGAACTCTTGTGTTGGCTCTTCAACAAGTGGAGTTTTTGGTACTGGAGTAAGTGTTGCTTTAGATCCTCGAACATTAGGAACACAAATTGACGATTCTATAATGCAAAAAAATTTACGAGCAAGATTGGTTCTAACCGAAAAAAAATATCTTGTTAAAATTTCAGTAAAAGTTCTTGATGGTAGAATTTTTTTGGGTGGGAAAGTTGACGAGCCTGAAGAAAAGTTAAGAATAACCAAAATGGCTTGGGAAACTAAAGGCTCTAGATCTGTAAAAAACAATATCGTAGTAAAGCAAAAATTTTCCTTTAAAAATACAGTTAAGGATATTTTAATAACCGCTCAATTGAGAACTGCATTAATTTTAAACAAAAATGTAAAAGCAGCAAATTTTAATATTGATACTATTAATCAGAAAACTTACGTTTTTGGAATTGCTCATAATGAAAATGAAAAGAAAGAAATTATTCAAGAAGCAAAACAAATAGTTGATCTTAAGGAACTTGTGACCAGTATCTTAATGGTTTCCGATTTGAGTAGGCAAAGAGAGTAAGTTAATTTTTCTTTTTTTTTTTGTAATCTATTATGTCCGACGAATAGGCTGCTACCGAAGCCAGATTTATTATATCACTTGTTGATGATCTTAATGGTGCAATTTCAATAGGCTCTCCTAATCCAACTAACAAAGGACCAACTACTTTAGCTGCGCTTAAACTTTTCATTAGCTTATATGAAATTGCAGCACTATGCCTTCCAGGCATTATTAAAATGTTAGCGTTACCTACGATTTCAGAGAATGGATAAAGTTCTTTGTATTCTTCATTTAAAGCTACATCTGGCTGCATTTCTCCATCAAATTTAAAATCAACTGATTTGTTTTTTAATATTTCAACGGCATCTCTTATATGTTTTGTTCTTTGAGTTATTGGTATTCCAAAAGTTGAATGAGATAAAAAAGCAACTTTAGGATCAAAGCCAAATAATCTAACAACTCTTGCACATGATATTGCTATATCAGCAAGCTGTTGTGCATTTGGATATTCGTGAACATGTGTGTCTGCCATAAATATAGTTTTACCTCTACTTACCACCATATTTAAACCGAACATTATTTCGCCTGGCCGAGGATCTATTACCCGTTTAATTTTATCTAAAGTGTCAGAATAACGTCTAGTATTTCCTGTGACCATTGCATCCGCATCGCCGCTTGCAACCATACAAGATCCCCACATAACCCTATCATTTCTAATTAATCTATCGCAATCTCGTTCTAAAAGCCCTTCTCGTTGTAATTTTTTATAAAGAAGTTTAGCATATTTATTTCTTTTCTCTTTATTTGTTGAGTTGACTATTTCTATTTTAAAATTTTCATCCAGACCAATTTCTTTTAATCTTTCTTTAACTCTCTCTTCTTTTGCCACTAAAATTGGAGTTCCTAATCCACTGTTTCTAAAAGCAATTGCTGCCTTTAAAGTATTTTCGTCCTCTCCTTCAGCAAAAACAACTCTTTTCTGAGTTTTTTTAATCTGGGCATTAATACCTTGCATTATAGTTACAGAAGGATCGAGTCTTTGTTTTAATTGATCTTTATAAACTTCAAAATCTTTAATTTCTTTTCTTGCAACTCCACTTTTGATTGCAGCTTTTGCTACAGCTACTGGTATTACGCTAATTAACCTTGGATCAAAAGTTGAAGGAATAATATATTCTTTTCCATATCGTGGTCTTTCTCCACCCATGGCGGCCGCAACTTCATCAGGCACATCTTCTCTCGCAAGTGCCGCAATTGCGTGCGCAGCTGCTATTTTCATTTCTTCGTTGATTATTTTTGCTCTTACATCTAAAGCTCCTCTAAATATGTAAGGGAAACCTATTACGTTATTTACTTGATTTGGATAATCAGATCTTCCTGTTGCTATAATAGCATCATCTCTTACTTCCTTAACATCTTCAGGTTTAATTTCTGGATCTGGATTTGCACAAGCAAAAATTATTGGATTTTTTGCCATTTTTTTCACCATATCTTTGCTTAGTATATTTTTTGCAGACAATCCTAAGAAAACATCAGCTTCTTTAATTACTTCTTCAAGCGTTCTAAATTTTGTGTCTATAGCGTGAGCTGATTTCCATTGGTCGAGGTTGTCTCTTCCTCTGTATAAAACTCCTTTGCTATCAAGCATAATTATGTTTTCATTTGGAATACCACTGACTTTAAATAGATTAGTACAAGCAATTGCCGAGGCACCAGCTCCATTCACAATAACTTTTATATCTTTAATGGATTTGCCAGAAATATCTAAAGCGTTAATTAAACCTGCTAGAGTTGTTATAGCTGTACCATGTTGATCGTCATGAAACACTGGAATATCTAATGTCTCTTTTAATTTTTGTTCTATAATAAAACAATCAGGAGCCGCAATATCTTCTAAGTTAATACCTCCAAAACTTTTTCCAAACTTTGTTATACAATTTATAATTTCATCGGGATCAGAAGAATCTATTTCTAAATCTATGGCATCTATATCTGCAAAACGCTTAAATAATACTGCTTTACCTTCCATAACAGGTTTTGAAGCTAGAGCACCTAAGTTGCCCAGACCAAGTATTGCTGAGCCATTACTAATTACTGCTACCAAATTTCCTTTAGTTGTGTAGTCATAAGCTGCATCTGGATTTTCTGCTATTGCTTTTACAGGAGCAGCAACTCCTGGTGAATATGCTAGCGCTAAATCTCTTTGTGTCGACATTGGTTTAGAGGAATTGATTTCGATTTTTCCTGGTTTACCACTATTGTGAAAATCTAAAGCTTCTTGATCAGTGTATTTTTCTATTTTTGACTTTTTCTTCATTTGAAAAGTGAGTATCTTGTAATTGTCACAAAATTAAGGCTTGTATGTCAAGATGAACTTAATAGCTTCTGCATCAACATTCAGCTTCTTTACTTTAATAAGCCGGGTACTTGGCTATGTAAGAGATATATTAATTGCAATTTTTTTGGGAACCAGTCTTTTTGCAGATGCTTTTTTTGTTGCCTTTAGATTACCCAATACATTTAGAAGATTATTTGCAGAAGGAACATTTAATGCAGCATTTATTCCTAGTTATGCTGGAGCGTTAGCAAAAAATAAATTAGAAGCAAATAATTTTGCAAAAAACGTATTTAATTTGCTTTTTATTATTTTACTATTTTTTGTTTTGATGGCAGAAATTTTCATGCCTAAATTAATTTTTTTAATAGCACCAGGTTTTTATAAAGATCCTGAAAAATTAAAACTTGCGATCGATTTAAGTAGAATTACTTTCCCCTTTTTATTTTTTATTTGTTTAGCTTCCTTTTTTGCAGCTATACTTAATTCATATAATAAATTTGCTGTTGCAGCAGCGGCTCCTATTATATTAAACGTGATTTTAATTGGGTCATTATTTTTCTCGCAATGGCTCAATATATCAGATGTTTTAACATTATCCTATGCTGTGTCTTTTGCGGGTTTTTTACAGCTATTAATTTTATTATTTTTTGTTAGAAAAAATTTTAAACCAATTTTGAGTATGAAAATAAAAATTAATGAAGAAATAAAATTTTTTTTTCGTAAATTACTTCCAAGTATTTTTTCTTCAGGCGTAACCCAAATTAATATTTTAGTTGGAACTATAATTGCTTCTTTTCAGGCTGGTGCAGTTTCATACCTTTATTATGCAGACAGAGTTTACCAAATAAATCTTGCTGTTGCTGGAATTGCGGTTGGTACAGTTATGCTTCCAGAATTATCAAAACACATAAAAAATAATAATTCTGAACAGATTACTAATTTACAAAATAGAGCTTTAGAACTTTGTTTATTTTTGTCTATACCAGCCGCAACCGCTCTGGTCTTAGCATCAAAGGAAATCATTACATCACTGTTTGGTTACGGTTCTTTTGATAGTGAAAGTGTTGCCAATACTGCTATTGCGCTTACTTTTTTTGCATTTGGTGTGCCTGCATTTTCAATATTAAAAATTTTCTCAAATTTCTTTTTTGCAAGAAATGATACTAAACTGCCTTTTTATCTATCGGTAGTATCAGTAATTTTAAATATTTTGATAAGTGTATTATTCTTTAGAAAACTCGGTTTTGTTATAATACCGATAGCAACCTCAATTTCTTCTTGGATTAATGTTATTTTGTATTTTTACTTTATAAAAAAAGGCAATTTACATAATTTTGATAAAACATTTATTTACAAATTCTATCGCATGATATTCTCAACAGTTGTAATGGGAATAATATTGTATTTATTGTTGGGCCTTTTCTCTGATAAATTTAACTATAATGAGAGTTGGAAATTTATTTACTTATTTATTATAGTGATTACTAGCTTATTTAGTTACTTGTTGATTTCAAATTTTTCAGGGGCTTTTAAATTTAAAGATATTAAATTAAAATAGTTATTTTCATATATGCAAAAAAAAAGAGTATTTTCTGGAGTTCAACCAACGGGAAATTTACATTTAGGAAATTATTTAGGTGCAATAAAAAATTTTGTTGATTTGCAAAATAAATTTGAATGTATTTACTGTATTGTTGATTTACATGCTATTACCACTCGCCAAGATCCAAAAGAATTAAAATCCAATATTTTAGAAACTGTTGCGAGTTTTATTGCATCAGGCTTAAATCCTGAAAAAAACATTATATTTAATCAGGCAAGTGTTGCTGCACACAGTGAACTAGCATGGATTTTTAATTGTGTAGCAAGGATTGGATGGATGAATCGAATGACTCAATTTAAAGAAAAAGCAGGCGCCAATAAAGAAAATGCTAGCGTTGGTTTGTTGGTTTATCCCAATCTAATGGCAGCGGATATACTTATATATAAAGCTACTCATGTTCCTGTGGGAGAGGATCAAAAACAACATTTAGAATTTACAAGGGATATCGCAAAAAAATTTAATAACGATTTTAAATGTGAAGATTATTTTCCAATAGTAGAGCCTTTGATTCCAAAAGAAATATCTAGGGTTATGAGTTTGAGAGATGGTAAAAAAAAAATGAGCAAATCAGATGATTCTGATTACAGTCGAATTAATTTGAAAGATGATAAAGATTTAATTGATCACAAAATTAAAAAGGCCAAAACTGACACCGCTCCCATCCCTTCTAAGATAAATGAACTTAAAAACAGACATGAAGCAACAAACCTTATATCAATTTATTCTAGTATAAATAGTGTTAGTGTAGAAAAGGTGCTAGACGAGTTTGGTGGAAAAAACTTTTCAACCTTTAAGAGTAAATTAAGCGAATCAGTTGTAGAAAAAATTTGTCCAATTGGAAAAGAAATTAAAAAACTATTAAAAGATGAAAGTTATTTAACTGGAGTGCTAGAAAAGGGTACAAAAAGAGCAGATTTAATAGCCAAAACTAATCTTAAAGAAATTTATAAAATTGTAGGACTTACAAAGTTCACTTGAAAAGATAATTTTTGTATAATATGAAATAGCAATCATGACTCTTAAACAAGGTGTACAAAATCTTTTTTGTCATTATATACCAGAAGTAAAAAGCGTGGAGGCTATTTAAATAGTGTCAAAACTAATTGAAAAACTTTTTAAATCATACAGAGATCAATTACTTCATTTGGCAAAACTATATGGCATAGTTGAGGTCAAGGGGTATGCGAGAAGTGCAAAAAAACTTACAACTTCCCAATTAGAATTGTTGTTAATTAAAAATCGAATTAAATTACCAATCAATCGGTCAAGTGATAAGGCAATCGCAAAGCAAGAATTAAAAGAGAATTCTATAACAAATATTTATTTGTCTATCTGTTTTGTTATTTTTATAGGATGCTTAATTGTCGTTAGACCCTATATTAAAACCGTAGTTAATGAAGTTAAGTTCACTTATGTTGCACAAGAATATAAGTCATCCGAAACTACTAAAATAAAAAAAACTGAAAAGAATCAAAAAACTGAAAAAATTCAAGAACCGGAGCTTTTTGCTTCAACACCTGATAATACAATAAGTTTAAATGCTGAGACTACCCTCAATCTTTTTGAGGATTTAAATTATGACCTTAAGGCTGTTAGAGCTGGTCAAAAAGTAAAACCAATCTATCTTACAAAACTTCCTAAGGATCTTAAGACTTTGGGTGATACAAAAACGAAAAGAGAATTATTTATTAAAATTGTCTTACCTTTGATACTTTATGAGAATGAAAAAATTATCGATGATAAAAAAAGACTTTTTAAAATTTTAGGTAAAAATTTTAATTCGCCAGGTGAAAAGGTTTGGCTTAATAGAAGATTTAAAGAGTATAAGATTGAAGATAAAGACTTAGCAGAACTTAAGATGCGAATGGATATTATTCCAGTTTCGATTGCTGTGGCGCAAGCAGCAAACGAAAGTGGATGGGGAACATCTAGATTTGCATTAGAAGGTAATGCTTTATTCGGTCAGTGGACATGGAGCAAAAAAGGCATTTCCCCAAAAAATAAAGACCCTGATCAAAGTCATAAAATTTTACAATTTCAAATTCTTAAAGCCTCAGTAAGAGCTTATAAAAATAATTTAAATACTCACAATGCATACAAAGAATTTAGAGAGGTAAGAGCGAAATTGAGACAAAGTGGAACAACAATTACAGGTCTTGCTTTAATTAAATATTTAAAAAGATATGCATCAATTGGAGAAAAGTATACAGAACTAATTGAAGGTATTATGGTTCAAAATTCGTTAACAGATTTTGATAAAGCGAATTTATTACCTACAAAATTAAAAAAGGGAATCGCGTTATAATTATTTAGTATTCAATATTCAGCAATAACATATTGAATACCTAACCATCTCCATTTACCACTTTCCACCCAAAGAGAACAATTTATTCTTCCTCTTTCACTTTTAAATTTATCTTTAAGTAATATTAATAATTCATTTTCATTTAGAAACTTAATATCAGATTTTCTCCAAATATTACCTTCATTGGAATAACAATTAATATTTTTAATATTAATTAAATCCTCAAAAAATTTAATTTTTACCTTTGGTGGATTTTCATTAATTTCAAGATATCTATCTTCCGGAGTTATATTTTCATATGGGAAAGGTAATGTTGAAAGAATTGATTTGAATCTTTTTAATTCACCATATTTTTCATTAATAGGAAATCTTGGTAATTCTAAGAGATTCTTAGTTTGATCAATTACTCCAGAATGTTGACCAAAGGCATATTTGAAATTTAAGTCTTGAACAATTTTTTTTAAATTATTGCTGTATTCTCCAAATGGGTAAGAAAAAATTGTTGTTGAATGTCCAAGTTCTTTTTTAAAAATTTTGATAGAAGTTTCCAGATCATATTTTATTTTATCATCCTCCCAATCAACCAAATATTCATGAGAATGACTATGATTACCAATGGTTACTAAATTACTTGCATCCACTTCTTTAATTTGATTCCATGTCATGTACCCATGTTTACCAACTTCTCTGGTATTTACGAAAAGTATAAATGGAATTTTTTTGTTTTTAAGTATAGGCCAAGCATTTAAATAGAAAGACTCGAATGCATCATCAATTGTTAGAAGTATATAATTTTTGTCTATCCTAGTTTTGATAATTTCTTCAAATTTTTTAAAGCTTATAAATTTAATTCCAGAATTATTTATTTCTTTTATATGCTCAGAAAAAATTTCATTTCTTATATTAGTTGATGGATATTTGTTTTCTTCAAATCTGTGATACATCAAAGTGATTATACCTTTGTTTACATCCAAATTATTTATACTTGTTCCAAAAGATTTACTTATTGATATTAAAAGTAGTATTAATACAAATATTATGAATTTTTTATCGATAGATTGCAGCACAGATTTAGGATCATTATTTATAAAAGTTGAAAATAAAACATTTAATAAAATTTTGCAAAGCGATAAGTACAGTAATGATTTGTTAATGAAACAAATTTTAGATTTTTTTGCCGAAAACGATCTAAGCTTTAGCGATATATCAGAAATTTTAGTAAATCAAGGACCAGGAAATTTTTCTGCATTAAGAAGTTCTTTGGCAACAGCAAAAGGGATAAGTTTAGCAAGAAATTTAAAGTTATTTGGGTACAACACTTTTTTGTGGTCTTGCATAAAGTTTTTTAATAAACGGGACATAATTTATAGCTTAACAAAATATAGAGAAAAATATTTTGTAAAAAAATTTGATAAAAATCTCATTAGCAATACAAAAATAGAAGAAATTACAAAGGAAGAAATAACAAAAAAATATAATAACAATTTTAAAGTAATTACAAAAAGAGTAGTAAAATATTTTGATGACGAAATTCTTAAACTTAATAATTTAAATATTATAACTTTGGATCATAAAGAGCTAGAATTTCTCAGATTAAGAGATTTATTAGAAAAAAGTTTGATAAGTCCAATATATTTAAGTTAAAGTGTTTTTGAAAATATTTAGTTAAGTTGTAATATAAAAGTATAAAAATGGAAGTTGATATTGAAAGTAAGTGTATACAAAAAGGTGTTAGACTAACGGAACAAAGAAAACTAATAGCAAAAGTTATGTCCGAATCCGAAAGTCATCCCGATGTAGCTGAACTTCACAAGAAAGTTGGTAAGTTTGACTCTAAAATTAGTATTGCAACAATTTATAGAACTGTGAAATTATTTGAAGAAGCGGGCATTGTTTCGAAACATGATTTTAAAGGCAGTAAGTCAAGGTATGAACAGGCTCCTGAAGAACATCACGATCATTTAATAGATATTAATAGTGGAGAGATAACAGAATTTGTTAATGAAGAAATAGAAAAATTACAAAAACAAGTAGCCGAAAAACTTGGTTATAAGCTTGTTGATCATAGACTAGAGCTATATGGTTCAAAAATTAAAAAGTAAAAAAACAATTGTCTAAAAAAATATTTATCAAAACTTTTGGCTGTCAAATGAATGAATACGATTCAAATCGTATTTATGACTTAATTTCAGTAATTGACTTTAAAAAAACTGATATTAAAAAAGAAGCCGATTGTTTTGTTTTAAATACATGTCACATAAGAGAAAAAGCAACTGAAAAAGTTTATGACGAAATTGGAAGAGTTAAAAAAGATTTCAGAAATTTAAAAAAACCTTTGGTTATTGTTTCTGGTTGCGTTGCTCAAGCAGAGTCTGAAGAAATGTTAAAACGAGAGCCATATATTGATATGGTAATTGGACCTCAGTCTTATCATAAAATTTCTGATTTAATTTTAAACTATCAGAGAAAAAAGCAAAAATTTAATGAAACAGAATTTGATGTAGTAAGAAAATTTGACGAATTGCAAAAAATTTCTAATTCACAGAATAAAATTTCATCTTATTTAACAATCCAAGAGGGATGTGATAAATTTTGCCATTTTTGTGTAGTTCCATATACAAGAGGACCAGAGTACTCAAGGCCTTTTGATCAGATTATTACAGAAGCGTATACTTTAGTTAAGAATGGAGCTAAAGAAATTACTTTGCTTGGTCAAAATGTTAATGCTTATAATTGTTTCGATAAAAATAATAATTATAAATTATCATCATTAATATACGAACTAAACAATATTAAAAATTTAAAAAGGATAAGATTTACAACTTCACATCCTAAAGATATGACAAATGATTTAATCAATTGTTTTAAAGACTGTAAAAAACTTATGCCCTTTTTGCATCTTCCTGTACAGAGTGGATCAGATAAAATTCTTAAGTTAATGAATAGAAAACACGACCTAAATTATTATCTATCAATAATTAAAAAGTTAGAAAAAATCAACAAAGATATAAAATTTTCCAGTGATTTTATTGTTGGATATCCAGGAGAAACGGAAAGTGACTTTGAGGATACAATTACGCTTATTAAAAAAATAGGTTTTGTTAATTCTTATTCATTTATTTTTAGTCCAAGGCCAGGGACTCCTGCAGCGAATAAAAAATTAAATGATTTAACGGAAAGTAAAAAAAGGCTTCAAAAATTGCAAAGTATTTTAGAAAGTTTTCAGCTTGAAAAAAATAAAAAATACCGAGGAAAATATTGCGAGGTGCTTGTGGAAAATAAATTAGATATGCAAGAAAAATATTTTGGAAGAACCAAATGTATGTCTCCGGTTATATTTGAATCCGATAGTTGTAAACCCGGAGAATTAGTTAATGTGAAAATTGCATCTATTAATCAAAATAATTTATTTGGTATTCATCAGAGCAATAAAGAAAAGGCAGCATAGTTTTTGTGAAAATAAATAAGCAAAATAAAAATAGTAAAGAAATTTCTGTCACCTATGCTGATGATGATTCAATAAATATCAGTATATTTGATAATCAAATTTTGATGGGAGTCGTTGGAGCATTTGATAATAATCTTAAGGAATTAGAAAGGTTTAGTGGCTCAAAAATTTATTTTAGGGGAAATTCAATTGCCATTAAAGGCAAGAAATTTGAAAACGAAAGGGTTAAAAGTGCAATTGAATATTTAATTGATAGGTTTAGATCAGATAAAAAGATTGATAGAAATGATATAATTTCGTCATTAAATAATGACGTGATAAATGATATTAAAAACCAATCAACAGTTCAGCCTCTCGGAGAGGTAATAAAGACTCCAAAAAGATCTGTGATATCTAGATCAAAAAAACAAAAAGAATACGTTAAATCTCTTAAAAATAATCAAATAACAATGTCTTTGGGTCCAGCTGGTACTGGCAAAACGTATTTAGCTGTTGCAGTAGCTTTGTCTATGTTGTTAGAGAAAAAAGTTGAAAGAATAATACTGTCTAGGCCAGCGGTTGAAGCAGGTGAAAGATTAGGTTTTTTGCCCGGAGACATGAAAGATAAAATAGATCCTTATTTAAGACCTTTATACGATTCTCTCTATGATTTGCTGGACTACGATAAAATTCAAAGAAAAATTGAATCTGGCGCTATTGAAATTGCACCACTTGCTTTTATGAGGGGACGTACATTAAAAAATTCTTTTGCTATCCTTGATGAAGCACAGAATGCAACCAGAATACAAATCAAAATGTTTTTAACTAGAATTGGTGAAAATTCAAAGTTAGTTGTAAATGGAGATCCTTCACAAATTGATTTACCAAATAAAAATCAATCCGGTTTAGTAGAATCACAAAATATATTAAAAGGAATTAAAGAAATAGCTGTTATAAATTTTGATCATCAAGATGTGGTCAGACATCCATTGGTAACAAAAATCGTAGAAGCTTATCAAAAGAATAGTAATGATAAAGGTTAATGTTGAGGTAAATAACAAACCTTGGCATAAAAAAATTCAAAATCCACAAAGATACTTTAATAAAAAGTTAAAAAAAATTCCAAAAATTGTTCCATTTTTTAAAAGAAAAAATGTAACTTTTACAATTTTTTTAACCAATTCATTAGGTATAAAAAAACTTAATAAAAAATTTAGAAAACAAAATAAACCTACAGATGTTTTATCATTTCCATTTTTTTCAAAAAAAAAATTCAAACTAAACAAAGCAAAAAATATGTATATTGGTGACATTGCCACCTGCTATGAAATTATTAATGTTCGTTCGAAAAAAACTAATTTTTTTTTAGAATTCGATAAAGCCTGGGTGCATGGACTTTTGCACTTGGTCGGTTACAACCATCTTAAAAATAAAGATTATTTTAAAATGGATAGAATTGAAAAAAAAATTATAAATTTAATTACTTAATAATAAGGACTTTAATTTGCTTTCTTTATTAAACAATAAATTTTTTGTTATATTTTTAGCTCCGTTTATATTGGGTGCAATAACAATTATTGGTTTTCCTCCATATAATTTAACATTTATAAATTTTTTTTCATTTTCAATTTTATTATTATTAATTTTTGTTGTTAAAAAAAGGACACAATCAAGATACAGAAAAAAAAGGTCTAACCGTTACTTTTTTTATTTAGGATGTGCATTTGGTTTTGGTTTTTTTTTATGTGGTAATTATTGGATTTCTATATCTTTAACACATGATGAAATATTTAAGAGTTTAGTTCCAATTGCTCTTATTTTTATTCCTATATTTTTATCATTATTTTTCGGATTAGCGATTTTAATAGTAGGACCTTTTGCTGAAAAAAATATTTTTTTTATTTTATTTTTTTCTTTAGTTTTTTCTATATTTGAATTTTTAAGAGGAAATTTATTAACCGGTTTCCCATGGAATTTAATATCATATACTTGGTCATGGTCAGTTGAATCTATACAAATATTATCATTAATTGGCACATATGCATTAAGTTTGATTTCTATAACTTTTTTTTGCATTCCCTTTCTTTTTTTTCAAAATAAAATTATTAAAAAAAATATTATCTTTGTTTTCATTTTTTTAATTGTTTTTTTTGGCAATTATTTATATGGATTGCAGAAAATCAATAATAGTAGCTATAACTTTGATGAAAACATTAATGTTAAAATAGTTTCTCCTAGTTTTTCTCTTGAAAATTACAATACTCAAAGCGAAATTTCACAGCTAAAAAGGCTCATAAGAATTAGCGACCCAGAAAAAAATAAAAAAACGTTATTCATCTGGCCAGAAGGAATATTTTATGAATCGTATTTGAAAGATATTAAGCAATATAAAAATATATTTTATGATAAATTTTCTGAAAATCATTTAATTATTTTAGGAATAAATAATTTTAATAATTCTGATGATAATTTAAAAACAAATAAATATTTTAATAGTCTTGTGATTTTAAATCATAAATTAGACATTTTATCAGTTTACAATAAAATTAATCTTGTTCCCTTTGGTGAATTTTTACCTTTTGAAAAAACTTTATCTAAATTTGGATTAAAAAAAATAACAAGAGGATATAATTCATTTTCCTCTGGAGATGTGCGTACAACAATAAGTTTAGGTAACAAATTTGGTGAAAAGTTAATTCTTCCACTAATTTGTTATGAAATAATTTATTCAGGTAAAATAAAAACAAGAAAACAATTTCCTGATTTAGTAATTAATATTTCCGAGGATGCTTGGTTTGGGCAATCAATAGGCCCATATCAACATTTTGCAAAAGCAATTTATCGATCTGTAGAAGAAGGTGTTTTTATTGCCAGATCGGCAAACAAAGGGATTTCAGCTTTTATTGATCCAAATGGAAGAGCAATAAAATCACTTAACATAAATGAGTCAGGCAGCATAGAATACAAAATGCCTTCTTTTAGTAAATTAACTTTATTTTCAAATTATGGAAATAAAATATTTTTTTTGATAATTTTATTGTATATATTTCTTATCTTTATTTTTAAAAAACTGAAAATTTAAATGAACAATAAATCATATTTATTTACAAGCGAATCTGTATCAGAAGGTCATCCTGACAAAGTTTGTGACCGTATATCTGATATGGTGGTAGACACTTATTTAGCAAAAGACCCTTTTTCAAGAGTGGGATGTGAAACTTTAACAACAACAAATAAAGTTATTTTAGCGGGTGAAGTGAGAGGACCAGAAATAAAAAAAGATGAACTAACTCAAAAGGTTCGTAATTGTATCAAAGATATAGGATATGAACAGGAAAGATTTCATTGGAAAAATTCTGATATTGAAATTCATTTACATGAGCAGTCGAAAGATATAGCCATGGGTGTTGACGCAAAAGGCAACAAGGATGAAGGAGCTGGAGACCAAGGAATGATGTTCGGTTATGCGTGTAATGAAACAGAAACTTTAATGCCAGCACCAATTTTTTATTCACACAAAATTTTACGTTTAATGGCTGAAGACAGAAAAAAAGGTATTATACAGAAGTTAGAACCAGACTCAAAAAGCCAAGTTACAATGATGTATGAAAATGGAATACCAGTAAAAGTAACGTCAGTTGTTATTTCTACTCAACATTCTCCAGATGTAAATCAATCTCAAGTGAAGGAAATTGTTCGGCCCTATTTAGAAAAATCAATTCCAAAGGAATTATTGTCTGGTTTTAAAGATGAGGAATTTTATGTAAATCCAACAGGTCAATTTATAATTGGTGGTCCTGATGGCGATGCAGGAGTGACAGGGAGAAAAATCATTGTAGATACTTATGGTGGATCAGCACCTCATGGCGGCGGGGCTTTTTCTGGAAAAGATCCAAGTAAAGTTGATAGATCTGCCGCATATGCAGCAAGATATATTGCAAAAAATATAGTTGCTGCAAAAATTTCTAATAAATGTTTAATTCAACTTGCTTATGCTATTGGTGTTTCCAAACCTTTATCAATCTATGTCGACCTTTTTGGTGACAATGATGAAAAGTCAAAACATGTAGAAAATTTAATAAAAGATAACTTTGATTTAAGTCCTAGAGGGATTAGGGAAATGTTGTCTTTAAATAAACCTATCTATGAATGTACTGCAGCCTATGGTCATTTTGGCAGAAAACCAGGATCAGATGGTTCTTTTTCTTGGGAAAAAACCAATAAAACTGCAGTTTTTAAAAACTAGACCTTGATAAAGGCTAAAATATAAATTACATAAACATTTAAGATACCTGGATAAATCATAATGGGCTTTTGCCCATTTTTTTTTAGGAACCAATAAATTTAAAATATGCTTAACCAAAGATCTGATAAACTAGAACTTTTGAGAATAGTGGAAGCTGTGGCTACCGAAAAGTCTATTGATCGCGAGATTATATTATCTTCAATGGAATCAGCGATAGAAAAAGCTGCAAAGACAAAGTTTGGACTTGATAATAATATTCGCGCAACAATTGATAGAGAAAGCGGAGATATAAATCTTCACAAGGTATTGAAAATTGTTGAAACTCCAATAAATTTCAATACTGAAATTTCACTAGAACATGCCATTGAAAAAGAAAAGAAAGAAAATGTTAAAATTGGTGACGAAATATTTGAGCAATTACCTCAAGTAGATCTTGGACGAGTTGCTGCACAAACGGCTAGACAGGTAATAACTCAAAATGTAAGGCAAGCAGAAAGGGAAAGGCAATATAACGACTTCATTGAAAAAAAAGGTGAAATTTTAAGTGGCATTGTAAAAAGATTAGAATACGGCAATCTAATTGTAGATTTGAATAGAGCCGAAGCTATTATTACAAAAGATGAACTTATTCCAAGAGAAATTCTAAAAATGGGAGATAGAATTAAAGCTTATTGTTATAATGTAATTAGAGAAAACAAAGGTCAACAAATATTCTTATCCAGAGCCCACCCAAAATTTATGGAAAAATTATTTTTTCAAGAAGTTCCAGAAATTTATGAGGGAATTATTGAAATCAAATCAGCGATTAGAGATCCGGGTAGTAGAGCAAAAATTAGTGTTTCTTCCAAAGACTCTTCTATTGATCCTGTTGGAGCATGTGTTGGGATGAGAGGTAGCAGAGTTCAATCAGTGGTTAATGAGCTTCATGGAGAAAAAATAGATATAATTCACTGGTCCGAAGATCCGGCAGTTCTAGTAGTGAGCGCTTTAGCTCCGGCAGAAATTCAAAGAGTAATAATTGATGATCAAAACAGAAGAATTGAGGTTATTTTAACTGAGGAAAATTTAAGCAAAGCAATAGGACGAAGAGGACAAAATGTTAGATTAGCATCAAAACTAATTAATTATGAAATAGATATATTAACCGCAAAAGAAGAGTCTGAAAAAAGACAATTAGAATTCAAGGATAAAACAGAAATATTTATAAAAAATTTAGAAGTTGATGAAACTCTAGGCCAACTTTTAGTTGCCGAAGGCTTTTCTTCCATCGAAGAAATTCATCAGTCTACACTTGAAGAGATTTTAAAAATTGAAGCGATAGATGAAAACACTGCTAAAGAATTAAAAGAAAGAGCAGAAGAATATTTAAAAAAAGAAAAAGAAGATATCGGAAAAAAATTAAAAGAGCTTGGTGTAGAAGATGTTCTTATAAATTTTAAAGGGCTCACTCCAGGAATGTTGGTTACGCTAGGAGAAAAGAAAATTAAAACCTTGAAGGATTTTGCCGACTTATCTACCGATGAATTAATAGGTAGCTATGATGAAAAACAAGGCAAAAGATTTAAAATTGAAGGTTTTCTTGAAGAATTTGCATTGGCAAAAAATGAGGCAGATGATTTAATTATGAACGCTAGAAATATTGTTTTTAAATAAACAGTATGTATTTTTATGGTACAAGAAAAAATAAAAAAAAAACTTACTTTAACCATCTCAAACAAAAAAACTTTTAGTACACCAAGTTATACTCCAAGTAGTAACAAAAAATCAGTTGTTATAGAAAAAAAGATTTCAAGAATGGGGGGGGCTAGAAAATTTTATGGTCGTAATGATAAAGTAAACAAACCTACATCAGGTTTTCAAGACAAAACAAAGTCAAATAATAATTTTGCTCCAAGAAATCCTACAATAAATAGAAATATTGAAATAAGAAAAATAGCTGAAGAGAGAGCCACAAAAAGATTTAAAAATCCAAAAGAATATAATTTAGCCGAAAAAAAAGGAAGTTTAAGTAAAAATAGAATCACTACTTCAAAAAGAGAGTATAAGCTTACTTTATCAAAAGCTTTAACCGATGATGTAATGGAAGGAAGAGAAAGAAGCTTAGCATCAGTAATACGTTCACGACTTAAAGAAAAGAAAAATCAAAATTCTGATGATAAAAAAATTGAAACTAAAAAAATTATTCGAGAAATAAATATTCCAGATACAATTAATATAAAAGAGCTTTCAAATAGAATGGCCATCCAAACAAGTAGTATAATTAAACATCTCTTGGGTATGGGTGTTGTTGCAACTATAAACCATACTATCGATGCGGACACTGCAGAGTATCTTGTAAAAGAATTTGGCAATATACCTATTAGAGAAAAAAAACCAGATTTAAGTATTCAGAAGTTAGTCAATAAAGAAAGTAGAAGTTTAAAACCAAGATCTCCAATTGTGACTGTTATGGGACATGTAGATCATGGAAAAACCTCATTGCTGGATGCTTTAAGAAAGACAGATGTTGTTGCTCAGGAATATGGGGGCATAACACAACATATAGGTGCTTATAAAATAATAACGGATGAGGGAAAGAATATAACATTTATTGATACCCCTGGACATGCAGCCTTCACGGAGATGAGAGCAAGAGGATCAAAAGTGACAGACATTGTTATTTTAGTCGTAGCTGCAGATGATGGAGTTAAACCTCAAACGATAGAAGCCATAAAACATTCAAAAGCTGCAAAAGTTCCAATTATCGTTGCAATCAATAAATGTGATTTACCTAACGCAGATCCTCAAAAAGTAAAAAACCAACTTTTAGAATACGAGCTCATTGCTGAAGAATTAAGTGGGGATACTTTATTTGCAGAGATTTCGGCTAAAACTAAGAAAAACTTAGACAAACTTAAAAAAAATATTATTCTTCAATCAGATCTTCTTGATCTAAAAGCAGATTTTGATGTAAGTGCCAGTGGAGTAATTTTAGAATCTCGAATCGATCAAGGAAAAGGGCCAGTATCAACAGTATTAGTAACAAATGGAAGTTTAAAAAAAGGAGATTTTTTTGTAAGTGGTAACACTTGGGGAAAAATAAGAGCAATGAACAATGATGAAGGTCAAAACATCGAGTTAGCAATTCCATCAACACCGGTAGAAATATTGGGCATGAATAATTCTGCTTTTGCCGGCGATGATTTTGCAGTAGTCGCAACAGAAGAAAAAGCTAAAGAGATAAATAATTATAGAGTTGAACATAGCAAATCAAAACAAACACCATTAATTTCAGCTAATAGAGAATCTGCTTTTGATAAAGCTTCAGCACCTAAGGAGCTACCTATTATTATTAAGTCTGATGTACATGGTTCTAGTGAAGCACTTGAAAATGCAATTGAAAAAATTCAGCACGATGAAGTTTCTCCAAAAATAATTTTATCAAATATTGGCGTAATTACAGAAACAGACGTAACCCTTGCAAAATCCACTAATGCTATTCTTATAGGTTTTAATGTAAGACCAAATAAAGAAGCTAAAAAATTAGCAGAAACTTATAAAATTACGTTAAAATTTTTTAATATAATTTATGAGGTTTTAGATTTTATAAATGACTCATTGTCAGGTTTATTAAAACCAGATGTAAAAGAAGAGATTATAGGATCAGCAGAAATTCAGGAGATTTTCAAAGTTTCAAAAGTTGGCAAGGTTGCAGGATCAAAAGTTATAGATGGAGAAATAGTAAATAATCTAAATGCAAGGTTGATACGTGATGGAAATATATTATACACAGGTTCTATCGATAGTATTTTTAGAGAAAAAAATGCTGCAAAACAAGTCACTGCAGGACTTGAGTGTGGTATTACCCTTAAAGATTTTGCAGATTTTAAAGAAAAGGATGTAATTGAAGTTTATAAGATTATAGAAACAGAAAGGAGAATTTAATGATTAGGCAAACTAATAATGCTCCTTTTTCACAGAGACAGTTGAGAGTAGGGGAACTAATAAAGCAGTCTTTAGGACAAATTTTATTGAGAGATGAGGCAAAAGTTCCAGGTTTAGAAACAAAAAATATAACCGTTACAGAGGTAAGAATGAGTCCAGATTTAAAAAATGCTAAAGCGTATGTGATACCTCTGGGTGGAAAAGATACAGAAAAAGCGGTTGATGTTCTAACCGAATTTTCATATCTAATTAGAAAAGTGTTATCAAAAAAAATTGATATGAAATTTCTCCCTAAAGTTAATTTTGTTGCTGATAAATCGTTTGATTATGCAGAAAAAATTGAAAAATTAATTCAAAAAAACAAATAAATATGCAGAAACAAAAAAACAAAATAATCGAATCTTTAAGAATTAATTCAAAGGATGTGGGATCATCAGAAGTTCAAATTGGATTATTAAGTGATAAAATAAATAGCTTATCTAACCATTTTAAAAAAAATAAAAATGACAAACATTCGACAAAAGGATTATTGAAAGCTGTAAATCTGAGAAAACGTTTATTGAAATATCTCAAAAGAAAAAATCAAGAATCGTATACAAAAATATTAACCAAATTAAATTTAAGAAAATAAATGTTTAAAATATTTAAAGAAGAAGTAGAATTAGGTGGAAAAAAACTAATTTTAGAAACAGGAAAAATAGCCCGACAAGCAGATGGCGCTGTAATTGCTACGTGCGGTGAAACGGTTGTTATTTCGACGGTAGTTGGTGCAAAAAAAGTTAATCCAGAGACTGATTATTTTCCACTGCAAGTAAATTATCAAGAAAAATACTATGCAGCTGGAAAGATACCAGGAGGTTATTTTAAGAGAGAAGCTAGACCAACTGAATCGGAGACTTTAATTTCAAGATTAATTGATCGACCCATCCGTCCATTATTTCCAGAAAACTTTAGAAATGAAGTGCAAATTTTGCCGACAGTACTTTCATATGATCATGAAAACGAAGCGGATATACTATCTATTATCGCATCGTCAGCGGCTTTAGCAATTTCAGGCTTACCTTTTCAAGGACCTATAGCCGCTTCTAGAGTAGGTTATATAGATAATAATTATGTTTTAAATCCATCAAAAGAGCAGTTGAAAGAATCAAAATTAGATTTAGTTGTTGCCGGTACAAAAGAAGCTGTATTAATGGTTGAATCAGAAGCTTCAGGTATGACAGAAAAACAAATGTTAGATGCTGTTAAATTTGGTCATGAAAAATTTATTCCAACAATAAAAGCGATAGAATCTCTTGCCAAAAAATGCGCAAAAGACCCATGGAAGATAGAAGAAAAAGATTTTAGCAAATTAAAAGAGAAAATTTCAAAAGAACTAACAAAAGATTTAGAAAAAGCATTTTCTGAAAAAGACAAAAAGAAACGATCAGAATTAGTTAATTTAGCAACTGAAAAATGTAAATCTTTGTTTGAAGGAGATGAAACTTATTCTGAGCTTGAAATATCCTTGCAATTAAAAAAATTGGAAAAAGATATAGTAAGAACAAAGATACTTAAAAGTAAAAAAAGAATTGATGGAAGAGGTTTGTCAGATGTAAGACCCATTAAGTGTGAAGTTGGAGTTTTACCCAGAACTCATGGATCAGCTTTATTTACTAGAGGTGAAACTCAAGCATTAGTTACTACAACTTTGGGAACGACAGAAGATGAACAACGAATTGAAAGTTTGGAAGGACAAAAAAGAGTAAGATTTATGTTACATTACAATTTTCCTCCATTTTCAGTTGGAGAAACAGGAAGAATAGGTACAGGTAGAAGAGAAGTCGGGCATGGAAAGTTAGCATGGAGAGCTTTAAATTCATCATTGCCTGAAAAAGAAAAATTTCCTTACACTTTAAGAATTGTTTCAGAGATAACAGAGTCTAACGGCTCTTCATCAATGGCTACCGTTTGTGGAGCTTCTTTAGCGCTTATGGATGCGGCTGTTCCAATAGCTGAACCAGTTGCTGGAATAGCAATGGGCTTAATAAAAGAGAAAGAAGAATTTTCAGTTTTATCTGATATTTTAGGTGACGAGGATCATTTAGGAGATATGGATTTTAAAGTAGCAGGCACAAAAAATGGGATTACGTCATTACAAATGGACATAAAAATTACTGGAATAACTTTTGAAATTATGGAGCAGGCATTAAATCAAGCTAAAGATGGAAGGGCACATATTTTGGATGAAATGAATAAGGCAATTAAATCGTCAAGAAAAGAGATGTCTAAGTACACTCCTAAAATTGAAACTATAAAAGTTGATAAAAAAGATATAGCTGCAGTTATAGGCAAAGGTGGGGCTACAATTAGAGAAATTGTTGAATTATCTGGAGCCAAGGTAGATGTTAAAGACACAGGAGAAGTTACCATTGCAGCACCAGATGAAGAATCAAGAAATAAAGCAATGGAAATGGTTAAAAGTATTATTGCAAAGCCAGAAATGGGCAAAATATATAAAGGGAAAGTTGTCAAAATAATGGAATTTGGAGCTTTTGTAAATTTTTTAGGCAAACAAGATGGTCTTGTGCATATTTCTCAACTTGCAGGTAAAAGGGTTAGCAAAGTATCCGATGTTGTAAAAGAAGGAGATGAAGTTTCCGTTAAAGTTATAGGTTTTGACAGAGGCAAAGTAAAACTTTCGAT
>Ga0208203_1000328_pt1 | contig 21868 bp, 16 predicted proteins | sample DeeseametaMP2914_FD_184167 | JGI IMG/M metagenome (GOLD analysis project Ga0208203, IMG submission 184167) | Marine microbial communities from the Deep Atlantic Ocean - MP2914 (SPAdes) | ecosystem: Environmental > Aquatic > Marine > Oceanic | place: West of Santa Cruz de la Palma, Atlantic Ocean...
GATGGGGAAAAGAAGCCTCTGACTGTGATTTCATCAAGCTCAATCGACAACTATGCTGAGTATGCAAACACCTCCGATAAAGTTGCTTTTGTTTCTAGGCGTACCGGCGAAGTTCAGGTTTGGCTAAAAAATACTGATGGCAGTGAAGTTCAGCTAACAAACTTTGAAGAAAGCTATGATATTCGCCGCTTACGCTGGTCTCCAACTGATAGGGCTTTGTTATTTATTCGCAACAAAGCCTTATACCAGTTATTGATTAATGACAGTGATAGAACGTTATCCTTGGTTTATCAAGCTCTGGAAGGTGAGTCAATTGAAGGTGAATCATGGACTGATGATGGAAAAGGAGTGCTATTTTCGTCGGATAGAGATGGTGACTGGCAGGTTTATCGTCAGCCGCTGTCTGGTGGTGATGCAGAGCAAATCACCTCAAAAGGAGGATACGGAGCTTTTGAGTCTTCAAAGGGCAGGGGGCTTTATTATCTTAAGTATCATACTAAAGGGCTGTGGTATCAGGATTACGACAACAAACAAGAAAAACTGGTACTGGAAAATATCGATGTTTTCAGCAGTAACAGCATTTATTTAAGAAAAGGTAAGATTTACTATCTATCTGATGAGTTTCCAAAGATGTCGATCTACCAGTTTGATATCGAACAAAAACAGCGAGAGTTTGTACAATATTACTATGGTTCCCCTTGGCTAATATCCATTTCTCATCAAGCAGATAAATTACTGTATCAAAGAAATACTCAAGCTCAGTCTTCATTAGTGCTATTGAAGCCTTGATCCAAGTAAATCAAAGCTCAATAGCAGTCTTTTATTGTTCTTCTGTTTAAGGGCTAGCAAAAATAGCCGAATAAACGACACATTAAGCCTCGCTCTGATGTGTCTTCTCCATCATTACCTGTTGCAGGCGGATCATCAGCTTGGAACTGGATTGGAGCAGATATTGTGGACGCTTCATTATTTAATGATGAGAATCCCGTGCCAAGCATTAAAGCAACCATAATTGTGATTAGTAATTTCATTGTGTATCTCCTTCGACGATGAGGTTTAGTATTTATGTTTTGTTATTGGCTTCTTGTAAGCACAGGTTTAAGTCTAGGCGCAGTGAGCAAGTTTGACCAGCTGTCTTGCTTAATGGTTTGTTAATGGGAAGTTAAGGGCAAGTTTTCCCACGGATTGAACAACGTTTACAAAGCGATATTGGTTTTATTTCACTGGAGTTTGGAAAGGTTTTAGTTTTAGCAGAAGTTTCGCTCAAGGTCGCTGTAATAAGGTTTATCTTTGTAGCCTTTTAGGGTATTTTACTTCGATTGCGTATCAATAAGTTACAGTGAGACATTCTCTAGTGTGGCGTCTTACACTGGGTAAATACGGGAGCGTATTTGAGCGGCTGCTACTGTTGCGGCTGGAAAAGATGGACACTATATGCTAAAAACAAGGTGAGAGATGACCTCTTACCAGTTATTTTAATATTAATTAAGTGGGGACGGCTGATGGCTTCTACAGCTAAAGCATTAACGCCAGCAGCATTTGCTGAGCAATACATCGTCGAGTCTATTTGGAATGGCAAGTTTCCAGCAGGCACGATTTTACCAGCTGAACGAGAGCTGGCAGAAATTATTGGGGTCACAAGAACCACCTTGCGCGAAGTGCTACAACGCTTGGCTAGAGATGGCTGGTTAACGATTCAACATGGTAAACCAACCAAGGTTAATGATATCTGGCAGTCAGCCACGCTAAATGTGCTAGATACACTAGTAACCTTAGATGATGCTGGCTCAATGACGCTAGCGGATAACTTGTTGCGTGCGAGAACTTCAATTGCGAGTATCTTCTTACGTGATGCGGTAAAGAATGACGCAGAGAAAATGTTGGAAGTGTTAGCCACTTTGGATGGCGTTGGCAATACAGCGGAAGCCTATATTGACTTCGATTGGCATTTTCACCATACCGCTACACGAGCATCTGGTAACCCCATTTACACCTTATTACTGAATGGTTTTGAGGCGGTCTATTATAAAATAGGTCGTTTTTACTTTGGCTGGGAACAAACTCGGCGCTTAGCGTATAACTATTATCGTCAGCTTGAGATCGCTATTAAAGAAGAAGACGCGGATAAGGTTGTTGAGATCCTTTGGGAATATGGTCATCAGAGTGGCGACCTTTGGAATAAGGCTAAAGGCGAAATGAAGTCCTTTAGTGAAATTGGCTAATATTCAGCTGGTAAGTCCACTTGCCAATAGGGGGCTTTACAGAGTAGGATTAGATCAATTTTTTATATAAACATAACTATCGGTTAAAAGCCGTATAAAACGTTTCACTAGAACGGGAGTTAGAAATGAAGAAAGCATTTTACGGAGTCGCGCTGATAAGCAGCCTTGTGCTGACTGCGTGTAGTGATGGGCCAGCTGAACCAAAAGTACCGGGCTCCGGTGATGGCAGTACAAAATTTATTGCTCCAGTCTATGCTCCCGGAGATGGTGAAATCCCAGTCCCAAACGATTTATTATTTAGCGGTTCTGCTGACTTAACGTTAAATATTCCAACTGATGATCCCACTGATAAGTCAGATCCTCAAAACGCGATAAGTGGTCTAGACGGATGGTCTACCCATGCGCCGTTTAATATTGAATTCCGTGGTGCAATTGATGGTAGTTCTATTGCTCCAGGACAAAACGTTCGTATTTTCAAAGTTTCAACAGCGCGTGGCGAAGTGGCTGACGGCGTCCCTGGCCCAACCGGTCCTGTAACGGGTGTTGAAGCTGAGTTGGCTGCTGGCACAGAGTTTGTGGCTATACCTAATGGCCCTGCAGCGATTGGCGTGGTTCCTTTAGCTCCGCTTGAACCACAAGCGAGTTATATGGTTGTGGTTACCAACGGTATCACTGACGTTAATGGTAATGCCATTATTTCGGATACCCAGTTCTCAATCGCTAAGTCTACTGTCCCAATTCCAGAGGGTTCTGCAACTGCAGCTCTTGAGCCTGTGCGTCAGCTTGTGAATGCTATGCTGGGCGCCGCAGAAGGTGCTGGTGTGGTTCGTGACGATGTTGTTCTAGCGTATCAATTCACGGTTCAGTCTGTAGCAGACTCTTTAGTAGCATCACAAGGCTTTTATGTTGACGCCCAATCACCATTTGCCACTGCAGGAGCGTCCAGCTTCTCTAGTTTGATGACGGACACCACGCCATTTACCGGTATTGGTGCCGCTAACTTATATAAAGGCGAATTCACTCTACCTTATTTACTATCAGCTCCGTCAATGACGAGCCCTACAGCACCGCTCGACGAGCAGTGGGTGGGGGCCGATATGGTACCAACCGCTCAAGGATTAGTGCCAAACCCATTTGCCGGTGGCAATATCACTTATGCTAACCCTTTACCGCAGAAAACTGGTGAAGAATCGGTTCCTTTATTGGTGTCTTTGCCAAAGAACCCACAGTGCCCTAAGCCTTACCCTGTAATGATTTTCCAGCACGGTATTACTAGCGACCGTACTGCTATGTTAGGTATCGCTGACACAATGGCAAGCGCTTGTACTGCTGTGGTAGCGATGGACTTACCGTTGCACGGTATTGCGGCTGATAACCAAGTTCACCTTGGCTTGCAGCAAGCGAGTGGTGGCTTAATCGGTATCTTTGAAGGTTATGCCGAAGGCGGTGCTCGTGAGCGTACATTTGGTGTGGATTATGTTGATAATGATACGTCTGCTCCAGGTCCTGACGGCATTAATGATAGTTCAGGTGCTCATTTCATCAACTTGCAGAATTTACTAGTCTCTCGCGATAACGTTCGTCAGGGCGTACTAGATTTATTAGCGCTAGAGGCTGAAATCGGAAATATGGATGTCGATGGCGACACGATGGCTGATTTTGATAGTTCTAACATCAGCTTCTTCGGTCACTCTCTAGGCGGTATCGTCGGTTCTGACTATATGGCTTTATCAGCTAATGTTCAGCAGGGTGTTTTAGCGACGACATCAGGTAGTATCGCTCAGTTACTGAACGGCTCTCCAACGTTTGGTCCTGTCATCCGCGGTGGTCTTTCTGCGTCAACGGGTATTGCTGTTGATGATCCATCATTCAACTCAGAAGTATTGGCTCCTTTCATGTTTGCAGCGCAAACAGTCGTGGATTCTGCAGACCCAGTGAATTATGCAGCCATTGCTATCGCCAACAACAAGCCAACATTGGGCATTCAAGTTCAAGGCGATACGGTCGTAACTAACACGGTAGATGGCGCGCCATTGGCAGGAAATACGCCGCATGCTGCATTGTATGGGTTGCCAGTTGTAACTGACACGACGGATGCTAGCCGTGGTTCGATCAAGGTGTCAACGGGTACACATGCGACTCCATTGACTCCAGCAGGCCCAGGTGGTGCTACTCAGTTCATCGATCAGACAACACTGATTCAGAATGCGATTGCTAAGTTCGTTGCTTCAGGCGGTGTTTTGATTGAAATTACGGATCCTTCGCTTATTGAAGAATAAGCTGATTGAACCGTAAGGACTTATCCTTTAGGATGAAAAGCCCTCTTTAAAGAGGGCTTTTTTTATGGGCGATGGTTTCTGATCCAATTTGCCCAAAATTGCAGTAGAATCACTGCTTATACTATGGCGTCGCCACGTTTGAACGGTTTTCAGGGCGAGCATTGATTGAAGGGTACTATGATAGAGTTTATTGCTGAATACGGCTTATTTTTACTAAAAACAGCCACCATTATTATTGGCATTATTGTGATATTGGCCATGATTATTAATGCTGGCCACAGGCAACACCCTGTTTCGCGTGGTGAAATCAAGGTGACGAATCTTGGTGAAACCATTAAAGACCACAGTCAAACCATCAAAAATGAAGTGATGTCGAAGCATCAATATAAGCAGGCGCTGAAGCAAGAGAAAGAAGACGATAAGAAAAGGGACAAAGAAGAAAAGCAGCAGTTAAAAGCGCAAAAGAAAGCTACTAAGCAAAGTGCTTCCGACAGTAGTTCTGAAAAAAGCGATCAAGAAACCCCCAGCGAAGATAAAACTAGAGTTTATGTTATCGACTTTGATGGCGATATAGAAGCTAGTGATGTTGAATCCATGCGTGAAGAAATTACGGCCATTCTATCAGCAGCGAATAAAGGCGATGAGGTCATGGTTCGCCTAAAGAGCCCGGGCGGCATGGTCCATAGTTATGGCTTAGCCGCATCCCAGCTACAGCGTATTCGTCAAGCTGGTTATAAACTCACCATTGCGGTTGATGAAGTCGCCGCCAGTGGCGGGTATATGATGGCCTGTGTTGGGGATAATATTACCGCCGCGCCATTTGCAATCATCGGTTCTATTGGTGTCGTGGCCGAGCTGCCAAACTTTAACCGCTTATTGAAAAAAGCGAATGTCGACTACGAACAGCATACAGCGGGTGACTACAAACGAACCTTAACCATGTTTGGTGAAAACACTTCTCATGGGCGTGATAAATTTAAAGAAGACCTAGAAGATACCCATCAGCTATTTAAGTCTTTCATTAACCAAAATCGACCTCAGCTTGATTTAGACACAGTTGCTACTGGTGAGCATTGGTATGGAACTAAAGCTAAAGAACTTGGCTTAATTGACGAGCTTGGAACCAGCGATGATCTCATTGTAAAAGCTCTAGACGACAAAGAAGTCTATGCGGTTAAATACACCATCAAGAAGCCGATAAGTGAGCGCTTATCGGTAAGCTTAACGCGAGGTGTGGAGAAGCTATTAACCAAACTCATTCATCGCTCTTCACGCCAAGACTTATTTAAATAATTAAGAGTTGCGACGAGGAGCTTTATGGACTTCGAATTTTGGAATAATTGCTGGGCGCGACCGACCCAGCCATTCCACCTAACAGCTCCTCATCATTTTCTGACCAAGTACTTCCCAGCTTACTTGAGTCATCAAGAGCGTGTTTTGCTACCTCTGTGTGGAAAAACTCAAGATCTCAATTTTCTTGCTAAGCATGGCATCCATGCGATTGGCATAGAGTTTAACCCTGTAGCGGTTGATTCATTTTTTAAGGACAGTGGGTTAGCACCAACCATTACTGATGAAGACGGTAAAGCTCGATATCAAGCTCCTTGTATTGACCTTTGGTGCGCTGACTTTTTTGATATTACTACGAGCGATGTGGGGCGCTTTGAACGCATCTTTGACCGAGCTGCGTTAATAGCTTTGCCCGATGAACTGAGGCCGGCTTATGCGCAACACTTGGTTAAACTATTAAAAAGTGAGGGAAAAATTCTTCTAGTGACGATGGATTATGTGGCTGAGGAAATGTCAGGGCCACCTTTCCGTATCGATCTTCTTGAGTTAGAACGATTATTTCCTAATGCCATCATAAAAGAGCTCGACCGAACCAGTATTTTAGATTCGCATCCTCGATGGCGTGAACTAAAGTTAAGCTATCTGGATGAAGTGCTGTATGACATTCATTTTAACGAATTATAGAAGTGTATGACTAAACAAACGAAAATTGTAAAGCCTTACGGCTTATGGGAATCTCCGATCAGCGCTGAGCAACTGGCCAGCAAATCGACTCGCCTTGGGCAAATACAGGCCACCACCGACGCTCTGTATTGGTTAGAAGGGCGGCCAGAGGAAGAGGGGATAGGTGTTATAGTCCGTTACGCGAATGGTGAGCGAACGGATATCACGCCCAAGCCTTATAACGTCCGTACCCGTGTTCATGAATACGGTGGTGGTGATTTTTGGCTGAATGACGACTACTTGCTGTTCGTTGACGATGAACAGCAACGTCTTTATCGACAAGATCTGAAAACGCTAGAGGTCATTGCTCTAACGCCCGAGCCACCGTCGAAGCGTAGCTGGCGTTACAATGATGGAGATATTGATACTGCATCGTCTTTTACCGTGTGCGTTAGAGAAAGACATGAAACAAATGAAGTGATCAATGAGCTTGTCAAAGTCTCACTTGATGGCTCGCAACTTGTTGAAGTGATTGCTGAAGGTTATGACTTTTACTCTAACCCTCGCATCAGCCCGGATGGTCAGCGCTTAAGCTGGCTCTGCTGGAACCATCCTCATATGCCTTGGGATCAAACTGAAGTATGGGTTGCGGACATAGACGGTGGAGAGGTTGTAAACCCTAAAGCAGTGGTACAGCAAGCTGATATTTCAGCTTATCAGCCAGGCTGGACGAGTCACAATGAACTGATTTACGCTGCAGATTATCAAGGGTGGTGGCACCTGCATAAAGCAGGTCAAGACGATGTTCTCCATCAATTTGATGAGATTGAGTTTGCGCTACCGCAATGGGTGTTTGGCTGTCGAGTATGGCAGCAACTTAATGAGACTAGCTTACTCGTCATTGGCACGAAGGAAGGCTCTCAGGCGTTATACCTTGTGGATTTGCGAAGTAAGAAGGTTAGTTTATTAACCAATGCTTGGACAGCATTCAATGGTCAAATGGTGGTTAAACCGAGCGATACTACAGATGAAACCATGGTGTATTTCCTCGCTTCGAGCTCGACCCAGTCTGAGTCTGTGGTTGAGTTAGTGCTTGATAGCGACTTTGCCATTAAGCAACAGCAGGTTATTTCTGAGCAAGAAGCTGGTAACAATGAACACCTAATCTCAAAAGCCCAACACATGAGTTTCCCCACTTCCGGTAATGAAGTGGCGCATGGCTTTTATTACCCACCAGCTAACGGCCGTTTTGTAGCGCCAGAAGGAGAATTACCACCGTTGATTGTGATGAGTCATGGTGGGCCAACTGCGATGGCGGATAACGGGCTGGACTCTAAAGTTCAGTTTTGGACCAGCCGAGGCTTTGCTGTCGCCGATGTGAATTATCGTGGCAGTACGGGATACGGGCGGGCTTATCGGGATAAGCTTAAAGGTCAGTGGGGCTTGTTGGATGTGGATGATTGCATTGCTATGGGGCATTATTTGGCGGAGCAAGGTTTGATTGATGGTGGACGTATGGCGATTCGCGGTGGCTCCGCAGGCGGATATACGACTTTGTGTGCCTTGACCTTCCATGATGCTTTTAAAGCGGGAATGAGTCGTTACGGTGTCGCAGACTTAGTCTCATTATCCCAAGATAGCCACAAGTTTGAAATTCGTTATCTCGACAGTGTGGTTGGCCCTTATCCTGAAAAAGCAGATATATATCAGGAGCGTTCTCCAGTTAATCATACGGATCAATTGTCGTGCCCAATCTTAATATTGCAGGGGTTAGAAGATAAAGTGGTGCCTCCTAATCAAGCCGAGGCGATGGTGAATGCTCTAGAAAGCAAAGGTCTACCTTATGAATACATCACTTTTGAAGGCGAAGGACATGGGTTCAGAAAGCCAGATACTATTATTCGAGCGTTTGAAGCTGAATTGGCCTTCTATCAAGAATATTTAATATAAATCTTGTTATAATGGTCTTATCAAAATAAAGGAAAAGCTGGGTTATGGGGAAAAAGATTCAGGAGCAATTCGATCTCACCAATCGACAGAGAGAAATTTTAGAGTTAGTCAGTAAGGGCTGCTCTAATAGTGATATCGCGCAGATGCTGAGTATCTCCCCTAATACAGTTAAAACCCATATTGCGACAATTTTAGAGCGCTTAAGCGTTTCAAATCGCACTGAAGCCTCCGTATTTTATCAGCAGCATTTTGGGCATCATGAAGTCGCGGAAGTTATGAAGCGAGACGTACAACCTAGCTGTATTTTGGTTGAACTGTGCTGTGATGATGACTCTTCTCAAGTTCAGCAGTTTTCTGAAAATTTTATACAACTGTTAAACGCTTATGAAGCTCTGCAGGTTATTAGAGAGTCATCTCAGCATGTAGCACCTGAAAAAGATCCAGATTATGTCATCAAAATTCAGGTTAACGTGTCAGATCCCTCAAAAGTACAAGTGGTGTTGTTTGAGTATGGCGGCACACAACGTCAGCTAGAGAAAACTGAGCAACTCATTGAAAGCGGTAACAGCGATGACTTGGTTCAGAAAGTAGTGCTGTGTTACCGAGCGATGTTGTTACATTTCATTGAAGGCGTAGAAGAAAGTCGTGCCAACCCTTCGGGCTTGTTGATAAAAGCTTTAGCTTTGAGCGAGTCAATCAGTTTTGAAAAGCAGGACAAGGCTCTGGCCCTGTGTCAGACATTGGTTGAGACGTGCCCACATTGGCACCTGCCTTATGCCATTAAAGCTTCACTCTTATACAGAATGGTCACGTTAGGGCAAGCGGAGAATGAAAAAGCTACTCTAATGGATTTAGCGGAATGCTCAAAAAAAGCGTTCTCAATCAATCCTGAAAGTTCGTGGTCGCAACTGTCCTTCGCTTATTTCGCGATGCTAAGTTCCGATTTGGAATTAGCAAAAAAGCACTTAAGAGCCTCGCTAGAAGCAAACCCATGCCAGTACAAAGCGATGCACTTCCTTGGCCAAGTTCTCGCCTTAGGAGGTAATACAAGAGAAGGTATTGAGCTGTATCATAATATGCTTCGTAAGTTTCCTCGAAGCGAGGCTGATGGACTATGTTACGGTGCCTTATCAGTATTGTATTACTGCGCTAAGGACTTCGAAAATAGCAAGCAAGCAGCGCACCGAGCGCTAATGTATCAGGATTCTCCCAAGGTTCCGTTACTATTAAACTTGATAAGTATTGCAGAGTTAGAACAAGAACAACTCAGCCTAGAAACCTGTTTAAAAGAAATTCAAGATCTGAAAATATCACCACAAGTTATTCAAGCGAGTCTTGGCGTGGCGAGTAAAATCGTTCCTCCTGAACTTATGCACGAATATCTTGCCAGTCTAAAGCGTGCAGGCATTCCTGTCTAAACACTTCTAATACCATCAACGTATCCTCCTTTTGGGTGATAGGATTCCCTGTCATTGACGGTTACTATGTGGTTTTACAATGCTGAAGGATATAATAATGACGACAAGTGAAAAAGTAATAACGCTCAAGGATCTTATTGATGGTGATGTTTTAGTGATGCAGGGACCGAAAGGGTGGAGCGATATGTCGCTGCATTTAGCCCTTGATAAAGCCATCATGTGGCTCACGGACTCAGATGTCACCCATGGAGCACTGTATTTGGGGGAGATTGATGAGGTTCACTATTTAATTGATGATGGTCTCAAAGGTATTGAACGGCATACCATGACCCACGAAGGCGGAGAACCGGTGTTGTGGTACGTCAGAAGGCCTACAACCGATAAGCCTCTGACGCCAGTGCTGGATGTCGCTAAAAAGTACGAAGGTGAGTCTACGGCTTATGACTGGGAACTCCTAGCCATGGTCGGTTTTTTGCTGTTATTCAAAAAAATGACGGATAATGATTTGTATCATCGCACGTTGCTATATTTTCTTAAAAAAGCGGTGGTGTATATTGATCAACATACCCACAAAGTAGGTACTCGTTATTTTATCTGTTCACAATTTGTTGCGACTTGTTTTGAAGAGGCCGGCGACGGTTATGAGCTAGACGTCGTGAATGGTAACTTGCAAACAAAGTCTTTGGCCCAAGAAACCACCTTAATTGATTACTGCTTAACCAATAGCAAGCAGGCGTCACAGCAAGTTAAGACTCTACAAACAGAAGACATATCGGAACCGACAGCAGAAGATATCAAAGTGCTAATAGAATCGTATGATGATGATTCTAAGCTACTTAACATGGATGAGCACAATCAGCTGTTTGGCGAGCTGGTTAGCGTAAGCGACAGCTTCCTAGACGTGTTTTTCAAGTTGAATGCCAAGGCGTTAGGATTAAAACCCGAGGATTGGGATACTGCGGAAAAACGCTTTTCTTTAGCGAAAAAATACCAAGCAGACTTTGTCACTCCAGCGGATCTGAAAAGTCATTGTAAAAACTTAGAAGATATTGGAACAGTAACGTTTGTTTACGGAGAGTAAATCTTCAATAGATAAAAGGGGTAGATTATCCTACCCCTATCTAGTATCCAGCTCTTGATTAATCGTCGAAGTTACTTCTGTTATTAGTGTCGTTAAATGTTTCGAGGTCAATTTCATCTTCCGACTTAGCGACAATCGTGGTGACCGCGGCATCGCCGGTAATATTGACGGCGGTTCGTGTCATATCAAGCAAACGATCAATACCAAGTATCATGCCTATCGCTTCCACTGGTAAATTAACCTGAGTTAGAACGCCTGCCAGAAGGATCAAGCCAACACTAGGAACGCCTGCAGTTCCGATCGAAGCTAAGGTTGCTGTTAGAACCACGGTAAGCAACTGCGCCATACTGAGGTCGACGCTGTAGGCTTGCGCAATGAATAGGGTCGCAATACCTTGCATAATCGCGGTGCCATCCATGTTGATAGTCGCGCCAAGCGGCAAGGTGAAGGAGAAGGTGTTTTTATGAACGCCAAGATTGGTTTCCGCGCAGCGCATGGTCACGGGTAGCGTCGCATTACTGCTTGATGTACCGAATGCAGTTAGCATCGCAGGCCACATGCCTTTAAAAAACTTAATTGGGTTAAGGCGCGTAAATAAGGCTATTAGTACGCTATAGGTTAGCATCGCGTGTAAGAGTAACCCGACGATCACAAGAATAAAGTAACTGCCGAGGGAGCCCACTAAGTCTGAGAACGGGAAGGTGGCGAACGTTTTAGCGATTAAGAAGAAGACGCCGTATGGGGCGAACTTCATTATGATGTTTACCAGTTCCATGACTACTTTGTTGGCATCTTCAAACCAGTTACCAATGCGTTTTCCTTGTTCACCTGATAGCGTGATGGCCAAACCGACTAAAATCGCAAATACGATAATTTGCAGCATATTGGCGCTAACCATCGCCTCAAACGGGTTGGTCGGAATAATATTAATAATAACGTCAGAAAGTGGTGGCTTCTCACTAGCGTCAAAAGTTGCTTCACCGACAGGCATACCAACGCCAGGCTGGAAGATCGAAGCCAATGTTAACGCTAAGGTTAGTGCGATTGCTGTGGTTAACAGATACAAACCAATAGACTTTAAACTTAAGCGGCCCAGTTTTGAGGGATCAGCCAATGAGCAAACACCACAAACCAAAGAAACCAAAACCAGAGGAACCATCAGCATTTTCAAGGCGTTAATGAAGAGACTTCCGCCAATATTAAACAGGCCTTCCACAAAATAGGTATAAGCCCAGCTCTTCTCTTGTATTGCTCGGCACTCTGCTTCGGCTAAATCTTTTGCACACTGGTAGTCACCAAACTGCAGGAAAAGAACCCCAACGATGGCACCGACAACCATAAATATTAGAATTTTGACGCTTAAGTTCATTGTTTTAGTCATTTTTTGAAGATTTTATGAACTCTAAGTCATTGCACAAAAAACTGCAAATATATGCTTGATTTAAATTGATTACAGGTGTAATCTTTAACTTGAGATTACACTTGTAATCAATTCAGTTAACGAAATGTTAAAGATAACCTAAAACTGAAATGAGTCGAGTATGACGATCAGAGTGAGTGAAGCAGAAAAAAGTGTGATGGATGTTCTGTGGCAGGAATCTCCATTATCCAGTCTTGAGGTAGTAGAAAAGCTACAATCGCAAGAGTGGAGCGAAAAAACCGTAAAAACCTTTCTTAATCGATTGGTTAAGAAGGGCGTGGTGTCTTTCGAGAAAGACGGGCGTCGCTATTTGTATTCTCCCGCCATAGAGCGAGAAGAGTTCCTAGCCGACGAAAGCGAAGGTTTTTTAGATAAAGTCTTTAAAGGCAATATGAAAGAATTATTAGCGACTTTTGTTGAAAATAAACAATTGTCGCAGAATGAATTGGATTACTTGAAAGGTTTACTTGACGATAATAAGAGCGACAGGGAGAGTAGCGATGTTAAGTGAACTAAAGTTTAACGGTTGGTTGGATGCTTTTTGGCAATTTAACCTCGATCTTAGCGTGGTCGTATTAACGGTTCTCATCGTCCGTTATTTTATTCGAAAAACCACAAAAAGTTATAACTCTTACCTGCTTTGGCTGGCTATTCCTGTAGGGTTCTTACTGGCTAAAGTGATTGCATCTATTGATTTCACTAGCGCCAGCTCGAGTTACATTGGTAATGCCGTTAGCGTTATGCTTATAAAGCCTGTAGAAACACTGCAAAATTACTGGTGGCTTGGTGCTTTATGGCTTTCAGGCACAACCCTGTTGTTACTCAGGTTGATTATTCAGCACATTGAGCTGCGCAAGGATTTAAAGAATATTGCTCGACCACTGGATGAAATGCCCGGAGCTGAATTATTTAAAGCAAGAAAGTACCAAGTTATTGCGGTTAAACACAAAGACATGTCACCCGCGGTATACGGCTTTTTAAAACCAAAAATATATTTCCCTGTGCATGTTGCTAAGCAACTGTCAGTGGAACAAATACAGTTAATTATTGAGCATGAAGAACAGCACATTAAGCAAAAACACTTATGGTTAAATTTGCTATGGGATGTGTTGGTATGTGTCGGTTGGTTTAATCCGCTGATCTATATTGCTCGAAAAGATTTTCGTCATGACCAAGAGCTATTTTGTGACTATCTGGTGCTGAATAAAACCAGCCAGTCACGAACCAAAGACTATGGTCATGCACTGCTTTCAACAGTTTCTGCCACTCACTCTGTAAGTTTACTTTGCTCATGGAAGGTTTTTAACCAACTTGAGGAACGTATTATGAATATTACTAAACCCATTAACCGTAAAGGTAAAGCTGCATTAACACTCGGCGTTGGCCTAGTTCTAAGTTGCTGTGCAGTATATGCCGCTAATAAGGACCTCCATGAAAAGACAATCATCACAAGCGAAGATACGGTTGTAGAACTGCGCGATGATGATGGCGTAACTTATATCCAAGAAAACGATAACTTTTATATTGAAGAAGATGGTCAGCGTCGAGAGATGACTGAGGCTGAACGTGTCGCCTTTGAGCGAAAACATGAAAAAGCCATGAAAGAGCTTGAGCTTTCTGAAGAAGAACTGATACTTATTGAAAAAGAAATCGAAGAGGCGCATAAAGAACTTGAGTTTCATGCAGATGAAATTGAACTCGCGCAAGAAGAAATGGAGCATGCTCATGAGGCAATTGCCGAAGCCCAAAGAGAGATAGAGTTAGAGTTTGAAAAAGGCCAGCTTTCAGAAGAACAAATGATCGAGATCCGTCAAAGCTTGCAACAAGCTAAGGAACAGATGCAAAAAGACAAGGTCATGATCAAGGTTGATATGGAAAAAGCTAAACAAGAACTGAAGCGTGCCAAGGCTGAAGTAAGACAACAACGTATCCGTAAGCACCGTCAGGCGCCAGGAAGTGGGGTTCATCGAACCATTACTATCGATGAAAATCGGGTTAGAGACAGCAAAGGACTTAGCAGTCATGTCATTAAGTTAGTTGACGACAGTGGGAAAGTTTACCTCAAGAAGGACGGCGACTACCGAGTTAAAGCTGATGGCAAAGAAAGAGATATGACGTCTGAAGAAAAAGCATTCTTTGATGAAAGGGTTAAAGCTATTCCGCAACCACCTAAACCACCAAAGCCTGCCGGCGCACCTACTCGAGTTATTCATTCTGATCACTCGATGACTCGCAGGCCTCCAATGCCGCCAAAGCCTGCTAAAAGCCCTGTTGAGCCAGTACATCAGCCAAGTCCAAATTATCCGCAAGCAGCTTTAGAGCAAAATATTGAAGGCTACGTAAATCTAGAGTTTGATATTAATGATAGTGGTGAAGCGATTAACATCCGTGTAGTTGGAGCTAGTGATAATGGCTTGTTCAACAAAGATGCAATTGAAGCGGTTAAACAGTGGAAGTTTGCTGAAAAGGATTATGGCAAAAAAAGTATGAACTATAAAATGAAGTTCGCTTTAGATTCTTAAGGCTTACTACTGTAATCTTCAACAAAAAAGCCCGCCCAATATTACATTGTGACGGGCTTTTTGATGGTTCTAATATCGTTTAATCCAATTGGAATGGGTAAACCGAACCTAAGTTTAAGATCTGCGTCAATTCATCAAGAGCCGTTCTCGATTCTGTTAATAAGCTTGGATCCGCTAAATCATCTTCTTCAAGTGTTTCGCGATAATGCTTATCGACCCAAGTGTTAAGTTCCGCGAACAATTGGTCAGACATTAAGACATTTTGATTCATTGCGCTAATTTCAGTTTCATTCAGCACCACGCGCTGGCGTAGGCACGCTGGCCCGCCACCGTTTTGCATCGATTGCTTCACATCAAAGATTTTAACTTCTTTAATTGGCGTATCTTGTTCCACTAACCAATCCAAATACTCTTTCACTGACGGTGTCGTTTCACACTCCCCCGGTGCAATAATCGCCATGTCACCATTGTCCATTGTCACTAACTGGCTATTGAACAAGTATGACTTAACTGCGTCTTCCACGGGAACATCATTCGCGCCAACTTCGACTACATGGAACTCTTCGCCATCAAACGCTTGCTCAAGATCCGTATAAACTTGCATTTGATTTAAGAATGCTTTTTGGTGGGCAAACAAGACGTTACCGTTACCGACAGAAATAACATCATTGTGGAACACACCTTTGTCGATAACATGCGGGTTTTGCTGGGCAAATACCGTGTTATCCATGTCGAGCTGGTGTAAACGTGATACTGCTTGAGATGCTTCAAATGATTGACGCGCTGGGTACTTGTGTGGCGCTGGTTTGCTGCTATCAAAAGCATGCTTACCGTATACAAAGAAATGTAAGCCTTTCTTGCCATAACCTTTGTCAGCGTTGATATCCACAAAGCGTGTGTGGTTGGCTGCGCCTTCGTCACCAAAATGATCGCCCATCGGCAAAGCAGGGTGGTGTGCGAAATGCTTCTCGTTGTTGAACATTGCTTGCAAAATACGGCCAGTTGTAGCGTGCTCAATAGAACGGTGGAACTTATTGGCCAAGTTTGCTGGCGTGAAATGTGCTTTACCATCGCCCGTATCGCTTGACGGTGCCATGGTACAAGCGTTGGCAGTCCACATGCTTGATGCAGAACTGCACGCTGCCAATACTTTAGGAGCTTGCTTCGAGGCTTTGATGATGACCTGAGCGTCACTGCCCGTAAAGCCTAGCTTACGCAAAGTATGCACGTCTGGGCGCTCCATAGGCGCTAATACGCCCTGTTTTAAGCCCATGTCATGCAATGCTTTCATCTTCGCAAGACCTTGCTTCGCCGCTTCTTTCGGCTTGGCACCGAGGTTGGCGTTAGACGTTGACGCTACGTTGCCGTGCGATAAGCCCGCGTAGTTATGCGTTGGGCCGACGAGGCCATCAAAATTAAACTCAAAAGCTTTTTTGCTCATTTACAATTTTACCCCTGGTGTTAGGTTTTCAGGTAAAGAACATGCATTGTTCTCAATCGACGCAACCGGGTACGCGCAGTAGTCTGCTGCGTAATAAGCACTTGGCTTATGGTTGCCTGAATTACCTACCCCACCAAACGGTGCTGTACCAGCGGCACCAGTTGTTTGGTTGTTCCAGTTGACGATACCCGCGCGAATTTTTGTGTAGAATTCGTCGAATTGGGCTCTGTCATCACTTAATAAACCTGCTGATAAACCGAAGCGTGTGTTGTTGCTTTCAACAATCGCATCTTCGAATTCTTCGTAACGAATGACTTGTAGCAATGGGCCGAAATACTCTTCGTCTTCTAGCTCAACATCGCTGACGTCCAAGATAGCAGGGTTCACAAAACCTGTACCTTTTTCTAAATGTTCCATTTTGACTAACGCTTTCGCGCCTTTAGCCAGTAACTTGTCTTGCGCAGCCAATAGGTCAAGCGCTGCTTTTTCAGAAACTACAGGGCCGATAAACGGCTGGTTGTCATCGTTGTAATGGCTGACGCGGATGTTGGCGGTAGCTTCGGTTAGTTTATCCAAGAAGATATCGCCTTCCTTGGTGTTTGGTACGAATAAACGTCGTGCACAAGTACAGCGCTGTCCCGCTGAAATAAAGGCCGATTGAATGGTGTGGTAAACCGCACCATTCACATCTTTAATATCGCCTACGATCAGTGGGTTATTACCACCCATCTCTAGAGCTAATACCTTGCCAGGTTCGCCACCAAGTTGAGAGTGTAAAATTTTACCGACGGTTTCACTACCGGTGAATAAAATGCCATCGACTTGTGGGTGCTTTGCCAAGGCAACGCCTGTTTCAACTTCACCTTGAACCAAGTTAATCACGCCCTCTGGTAAGCCAGCAGCTTCCCATAAACGGATTGTTAACTCAGCTGTGGCCGGAGTTAATTCACTTGGCTTGAAAACAATGGTGTTACCCGCGATTAGCGCTGGAACAATGTGGCCATTCGGTAAGTGCGCTGGGAAGTTGTAAGGTCCGAATACTGCTAAAACGCCGTGAGGCTTATGGCGAATGGCCGTTTGGCCTGAGGCGGTATCGGTTTCTTTTACGCCAGTACGCTCGTGGTAGGCTTTAATTGAAATATCAATTTTGCCCGCCATAGCGCCTGCTTCGGTTAAAGTCTCCCAGAAAGGCTTGCCTGTTTCTTGAGAAATAATTTCTGCGATTTTCTCTTTATTGTCTCTCACTAGACCTTCAAATTTTTTGATAACCTCAATTCGTTCATCAAGCGTTTTTTGACTCCATTCCCAGCCAGCTTTTTGTGCGGCCATGATGGCGTTGCCAACTTGGTCTGGAGTGGCGCTGTTGGATTCCCAAACAGTGCTACCGTCGGCAGGGTTAATCGATTTGAACGACGTGCCTTCGCCAGCAAGCCATTGATTATTAATGAATAAGTTTTTGTGCAACATATAATAAACCTGAATTTATTGAGTTTTTTTCGAGCCCGAAGGTCTGAATTTATTAAACAGTGGAACGGCTCTGACCGTATCACCTGCCTGTAACCCAAGCGAGTCAATCGATGATTGCGGGATCGTTAATTGATCACCTTCGAGGCGGCTCTGTGCGATGACGCATCGGTAATCTTTTAATTTACGGTTGCTAATCATGATTGGCAAGGTATTACCGCTGACTTCTCCAGCGACTAGCTCGACAATGTGACTGTTAGCTATAGTTCTGATGGCATTTCGCTGAACTTCAACCGTTGGGCCGCCATCAAATACGTCTACGTAGTTTTGATGAGTAAAGCCTTCTTTCTTTAATAGAGACAGTGCTGGAGCCGTATCTGCATGCACTCGACCGATAACGGCGCGAGCTTCTTCGGGAAGCATGTCTACATAAATAGGGTGCTTTGGCATCAGTTCAGAGATAAAGGTATTGCTACCTAAGCCTCGAACAGCGTCCGCTTTTGAGAAATCCATCTTAAAGAAACGTTTACCTAGAGCTTCCCAAAATGGTGAGAAACCATTGTCATCAGAGTAGCCACGCATTTCAGCGATAATTTTTTCGGAAAAGCGTTCTGGGTGATCGGCTAAAAATAAGAAACGTGATTTTGATAATAAATGGCCGTTAGTACCACCACGGTGCCCTTCGGCTAAAAACAAGGTCGCAATTTCGGTAGCGCCTGTGTAGTCGTTGCCCAGTATAAGCACTTGGTGTGGGTTATATACGCCCAGATCTGGACTGGCACTGACTTGAGTGCTTAATTTATAACTGAAGAATGCATCATCCATTCCAACCGCTGCTACCAAAGCGCAGGTTCCGATAACTTTACTTTCTTCGCTATCTTCAAGCACAAAGAAATAACACTCCGATCCAGGCTGTTTTATCTCTTGAGACAGTGCTTCTTGTGAGTTATCGATTCTATTTGAGATCGTTTCAGGGTTGTTGGGCAAGGTTGTCAAGCCTGTCCCAGCGCTGGCGGCTAACTCTAAAATGTCTTCTAAATCAGTGCTTTGTGCAGGGCGAATTACCATAACTATGCGACCTAAGTCCTTAATTTTGTACTATGCAATATAAGTATTTGAAAGCTAGGGAAGAGGATGATAGACAAAAGTTTCCCTGAGTAAAAGCGCTATTCTGAAGTAAAAACCAGTATTTTTCCAGCGAAGGCTGGAATTTTGCCTTGAAAACAGGGATCATGTCCGGCTAAAGGTCTGTTGCTACAGACCACGATTTGATGAATATGTAACGCTGAGATCGTCAGCTTAGACAAAATTAAGGTGTGTTTATGTCCGATAGTTATACTAGAGCGACCTTCGATGAGGTCATGGTTCCAAATTACAATCCATCAGAAATCCTGCCAGAGCGTGGCGAAGGTTCACGAGTATGGGATCAGAATGGAAACGAGTATGTAGACTTCGCTGGTGGTATTGCGGTTAGTATTCTTGGCCATAACCACCCAGGCATGGTTAAAGCACTAAAAGACCAAGCGGATAAAATCTGGCACTTAAGTAACGTATTCACTAACAAACCAGCGCTAGAGCTTGCAGACAAATTAACGGAAGCGACGTTCGCTGATAAGGTTTTCTTTGCGAACTCTGGTGGTGAAGCGAACGAAGCAGCGTTTAAACTAGCACGTCGTTATGCTCACGACAATTTCGGTCCTGAGAAAAGTGAAATCCTTTCTTTCTCAAAATCTTTCCACGGTCGTACTTTATTTACGGTATGTGTCGGTGGTCAACCTAAATATACTGAAGGTTTCGAGCCACTTCCAGGCGGTATTCTACACACAGAATATAACAACATTGAAGCATTCAGAGAGCTGATTTCTGATAAGACTTGTGCGGTTGTTATGGAACCGATTCAGGGCGAAGGCGGTATCATTCCAGCTGATCCAGAGTTCGTGAAAGAAGTTCGTGAGCTGTGTGACAAGCACAACGCATTGTTAGTATTCGACGAAGTTCAGACTGGTTTTGGTCGTACTGGTGACTTGTATGCGTATATGGGCATGGGCGTAACGCCAGACATCTTAACTACGGCGAAATCAATGGGCGGCGGTTTCCCAATTGGCGCTATGTTAACCACGACTAAAATTGCGGCTAGCTTAGTTCCAGGTACTCACGGTAGTACTTATGGTGGTAACCCACTGGGTTGTGCTGTTTCGTTAGCGGTATTAGACGCGATCAACACACCTGAAATGATGACTGCGGTTAAAGAGAAAAGCGCAAAGATTCAAAGTGGTCTAGAAGCCATTGGCGAGAAGTATGGCGTATTCTCAGGTGTTCGTGGTAAAGGTATGTTGCTTGGTGCGGTATTGTCTGACGAGTGGAAAGGAAAAGCGCGTAAATTCCTAGAAGCAGGTTGGGCAAATGGCATCATGTGTCTTGTTGCTGGCGCAGACGTAGTACGTTTTGCACCTGCCGCAACGATTACCGACGCAGACATTGAAGAAGGCTTGGCTCGTTTCGATAAAGCAATTTCGGAATTAGTTAGCTAGTTTTAAGTCAAAACTGCATGAAAAAGGCCCCATTTTGGGGCCTTTTTTTGATCATAAATACAAAATTTTAATGCATATCTGACCAGTCTGTAATTCCTTGATCTAGTTCAACTTTTAAGAAGTAAAAGCTATTTATTGTTAATGGGATTTTAACAATAAAAGGAACGCAATAATGATCAAATCTTTACACAATCTCACTGTAGCCACTGCTGGCATTCTTATTTCTTTGGGGACAATGGAATTACTAGCTCATGAGGAAGGCGACTTTATTCTTAGGGTCGGAGCCGCTCACGTCAGTCCGAATGATGACAGCTCCAATGTGTTAGGAACGGACGATGGCGTCACGGTCGACTCTGCTACGGGACTTGGTTTTAGTGGCACTTGGATGCTGAGTGACCGCTGGGGCTTTGAGGTGCTCGCTGCCTTGCCTTTCGAACATGATGTTAACGGTTCAGGCAGTTTATCGGGCGTACCGATTGGTACGGTAAAACATTTACCGCCAACAGTCTCGTTTCAGTATTACCCGGATGTTGATGGCGATATTTTTAACCCGTACTTTGGTTTAGGCGTTAACTACACGTTATTTCTAGACGAGGAGGCATCTCCAGAGTTAAAAACAGCTTTGGGCTCGGATGATGTTGAGTTGGCACTGGATAACTCCGTGGGCTTAGCGGCGCAACTAGGCGCAGACTGGAAGGTAGGCGACAACTGGTTTATTAATGCGGGTGTTTGGTACGTAGATATTGATACCGATGCTGACGTGATCGTCAATGGAGTGACAGCGACAACAGTGGATGTCCAGATTGATCCATGGGTGGCGATGTTAGGGTTTGCTTGGAGTTTTTAACGTTGGAAAGGTTTCGCTTTTCAGCGAGTTACTTTCTCTTGTGCGTGCAAGAGAAAGTAACCAAAGAGAAGCACGCCCCAATATTGAGGTCTTAAACGACTACCTTCGAAACAATTTATCCATTTTACGCACCTTGAAATACAGGCCATCCATGGCCTGTATTTCATTAATCAAATCATCCCCCTAAAGGGATTTCCGTTGGTCACAGATTTGATTTGCTATGTCTAAATTGTTTCTCAGCTCAATATTATGGGATAATTGGTGCTATCTTCTGGTGTCATCATCCCCTGGCGCCATTAGTGTGGCTTATTGTCATTTAATAGTTAAACTTATTAGAAATGTATTAAGTTTTGAGTTTAGGTCTTTTTGAGGATATGTGTAAAACATCAGATAACCACGAACCTTGGCTTTGGCTGGAAAGGTAGACAGAGCACTTTTCACCCTTAAGGTGGAGTACTTGTCGTGACTCTTCAAGATACAGTAGTTTCAGGTCAAAGCCGATAAGGTTTTGCCATATTCTCCAAGATGAAACATCAATATGATGATCTGGTTCGTTTCGATTGAAACGAGAGTCTTGATAGCTAACACAGAACTGGACTGGGGTGTCACACCAAGAAATATATATTTTCTTATCACCTTCAAAGTTTAACGATATTTCACGATCGAGTTCATGCCAGTCATCATCTTTTGACAGTGACTGCATGTCTGCATCATATAACTCGTAAACAACGCGCTTTAGT
>Ga0208203_1000331_pt1 | contig 21670 bp, 23 predicted proteins | sample DeeseametaMP2914_FD_184167 | JGI IMG/M metagenome (GOLD analysis project Ga0208203, IMG submission 184167) | Marine microbial communities from the Deep Atlantic Ocean - MP2914 (SPAdes) | ecosystem: Environmental > Aquatic > Marine > Oceanic | place: West of Santa Cruz de la Palma, Atlantic Ocean...
TCGGGAGCAATCGAGTGCTCAGCACAAAAGTCGAGAACCTCTTGAGTCTCTGCAATACCACCAATAAGAGAGCCCGCAATACGACGCCTGCCAAAAACAAGAGGAGCAGTAATCGGCTCTTCCATTGGTCCAATTTGACCAACAAGAACGAGAGTTCCATCAACATCAAGAAGTGGAGTGTAGGTATTGAAGTCATGCTTCACAGGGACAGTGTCTAAAATGAAGTCAAAACTCCCTTGGGCCTTTTCCATTGCTTCTTCGTTGCTAGAAGACAAAATCCCTTTCGCGCCAATGGCTTTCGCTGCCTCTTCCTTTTTGTCGGAACGGCTAATAACAGTCACTTCAGCCCCGAGAGCAACAGCAAGTTTTACTCCCATGTGACCCAAGCCTCCAAGGCCAATGACACCAACACGACTTCCTTTTCCAATCCCCCACTTCTTAAGAGGAGAGAAGGTCGTAATACCAGCACAAAGAATAGGTGCAGCCGTTTTTAGGTCGAGTTTCTCAGGAACTTTTAAAACAAATTCCTCACGAACGACAATATGTTTTGAGTAACCACCTTGGGTTGTTGTTCCATCAATGCGATCCTTACTTCCGTAGGTCGCTGTTATGCCATTGCGACAGTACTGCTCTTCACCATGATCACACTGATCACAACTTTGGCAGCTATCGACCATGCAACCGACGGCCACATGCTCGCCTACTTTATATTTTTTTACCTTGGAGCCAACTTCAATTACGCGACCAACGATTTCATGACCCGGGATAAGAGGATATTCAATTTCTCCCCAATCACCGCGAATAGTGTGGAGATCAGAGTGGCAAACACCACTGTAAAGAATTTCAATTGAAACGTCGTTCTCTCTGATTGATCTTCTCTCAAAATGGTAGGGTTCTAAGTCTTTCTCAACTGAGTGCGCAGCATAACCAATAGTTTTCATATATCCTCCTCAAATGAATTTAAGGGGATTATAACTGTATCAAAGGGACAAATAAAAAGTTTAACCCTCTACAAAAGAACTAAAAACGATCACAGAGAAGAAGAGCTCCTTGAGTGACTCCTACGACTCCTTGACCTGGAAAAGTGGAATCACCAACGACATAAAAACCATCCACTTTTGATTCATGCCTTGGAAAAAGAATTGGTGGTCGACTCAAATGGTGAACCACTCCTCCAACAAAACCACGATGGCGTCCAGTGTAACGCTCAAAAGTTAAAGGTGTTCCAACAGCAGTGACCTCAAATGACTCAATTCCACTTTGCTTAAACGTTTCCGAAAAAGTCTTGGTAATCGTCTCTTTAAAGTTTTCCTTCATGGCCTTGTAGTTATCATCCCTTCGCGAAAAGGAATCAAATTTCTCTGGCCTTATATGGGTGGAAACAGAAACACTTTGATGTCCTTCTGGGGCTTTTTCAGTATCGCCGGGTGTAGAAAAAGAGAAGAAAAGAGAACCTCCCTCCTGCAAGTGAACTTGATGATAGGGAATATCTTGAGGTTTCTTAAGTTTCACCTTCATATACCCTGTCATCGCCCCCCAACAATCTTCAAATTTTTGAATAGTCTTTCTAAAGTCACTTTTAAAGGGAGAATCTAAATCATGAGCAAGGGTCCAATAAGGAATATTACTTATGACTTTCTTACCAATAAACTCACCTTTATTCGTCGAAATGACAAATTGATCTCCGCTCTTTTTAAAGGACTCTACTTGGTGGCGCATAAGAAGTTCCCCCCCTAAGGAGGTAAAGCTCTCACTAAGAACTCTATTAAATTCTTTAAAACCACCAGTCGGAACAACAATGTCCTCAGGATAACAAAGGCCCATCGCACTTGTAAGAAGAGCAACCTGACTTACTTTATTTTGCACACTTATCATGAGCTGCTCATCAAGAACCTTTTTGAAAGTCGTCTTATCCTGATAGTAATTTGAAAAGTTGCTCTCAAGACTTTTTAAAAGACTTGGCAGGAGACCAACGCCCTTAAAAAGCTTCGGATTGAAAAGTTTTGTAAAATCAGATAATCCTGTTGGGGGGAAGCTTCTGAGTTCATTCATAAGTTCCCAACTTCTTTTATTAAGAGAACTTAAATGAGTCCAAACACTGTGATGATCAAGTCCAGGAAAGTTCTCACTGAGTTCTTTAATCCATCTCTCATTATCGCGATAGCGATTGAGTGTTAAATCCTCAAGATGAATTTGCATCGGAAGCTCTGGTTCGACTCCCTCAAACTTTAACCCTAATAACTTTTCAATTTTCTTCAGAGGTCCATTATAAGCAAACCCTGAAAACGTGGTCGCCCCTACATCAAAAGAAAAACCTCGATGATCATAGAAGCTAGCGCACCCTCCACAGTGGTAATGGGCCTCTAGCAGAAGTACTTTATAACCTTTCTTTGCAAGAAGGTTGGCACTGACAAGACCACCGACACCAGCACCTAGAATGACAAAATCATAAGGACTAGGGTTCAAGAACTTCCCCTTTGAGATTGAGATGTTTTAAATCGAGATTAGGCTTAGCGTAGCTTAATCGCGAGAGGCGCTTAGTCTCATGATAGGAGTCTAAACTAGAGACACACACAGTTTTTGCTCCTTCAAGATCAACAAACCCATCATTCTGTAAGGAAGACTCAGGAAGAATAATTTCTCTAATTTCTCCATAAATCATCACACAACCGTTGATTTCCAGTTTGTGCACTTCCTTTAAGTCCATGGCCATCTTGATATGAGACTCTTTCACAAAAGGCGCTGAGAAATTGCCGCTATATTCTTCATTGAGTCCCACCATCTCAAACTCTGATTGATCACGCTCGTAGCGAGCGCTTGTTTGATGGGCGGCCTCAAAAATAGAGGAATTAATATGATTAAGGGTATAAATCTTTGTCTCTTGGATGTATTCAAGAGTATGACGGTCCACGCTATCTGGCCTAAAAACTGTTAATAAAAGAGCGGGGTCTGAACCTAAATGCGTGACTGAACTCACAATAGATAAGTTACTTTGACCCGACTTTGATCGTGTCCCAATCAAGTTAGCACTTTTAAAGCCACTCAAAGAGTTGATGAGTTTAGCGCGGTAACGCTTCTCCATTTGTGCTAAATCTTGACTGGTCAATTTCATAGATACTCCTGTTCAATCTAGGTATCTAGGATTTTAACAGGCTTTCGCTGATCATCAATCGCCACAAAGGTAAACGTTCCTTCGACAGCTAAAACTTTCATATCGCTGTACATCTCTTCTAGGAATAAAGAGACATTAATTTCCAGACTCGTATTGCCCACCTTGGTCACTTCACCAATAAGTTCGACAAAGTGGCCACCAGGAATTGGTGTTTTGAAGTCAATACGGTCACTTGAGACGGTGACAAACTTCTTGCGTCCAAATCGAGTGGCAGTAATGAAAGCCACTTCATCCATCCACTTAAGAGCATTGCCACCAAAGAGGGTATCATAGTGATTGGTGGTGCCTGGAAAGACGGCCTTTACGACAATTGTTTTTGAATTCTTAATTTTCTCTTCAACTTCTTTTGAAAAGCTCATAGGTTCCTCCGCGGGTAAAGATTTAAGCGTCAGTTAGGATCGGGCTTAGCAAGGTTTGCCTTACCGTTGCGGGACAGCGCTGGATTCACACCAGACTTCACTAAATCAACGCACTCAAATTCTAGGTTTCCGTGCACTCTTTTTCAATCAAATAGTGTTAAGATGAACGCTAACTGGAGAAATTATGAAGCTTTCAACCCCTCTTACCCTTCCCTGTGGTGTGACTCTTAAGAATCGTTTTGCCAAATCAGCAATGAGTGAAAATATGGCCTCTTCCGGCCATTTGGGAAATCCCAAGTTTGCAACCCTTTACCGGCGCTGGTCAAATGGAGGAGCTGGCCTCCTTATCACTGGAAACATTATGGTAGATTCAAGTGCCCTTGGAGAACCTCATAATATTGTATTTGAGAAGGGGCTTGAGCAACAGGGAATTAAAAGCTGGACAGGAGCAGGGCGAGAAAATGAAACTCACCTTTGGGCCCAACTTAATCACCCCGGTAAGCAATCTCCAAAGTTCCTCTCCCCTACTCCGGTTGCCCCTTCTGCTGTAGCCCTTAAAGCACCACTCGATAAAATCTTTAATAAACCAAGGGAATTAAGAGAAGATGAAATCCTCGCGATCATTGCTCGCTTTGGTATCGCCGCTGCAATTGCTAAAGACCACGGTTTTACGGGAGTCCAAATTCACGGTGCCCATGGCTATCTCGTCAGTCAGTTCTTATCTCCTCACCATAACAGAAGAGAAGACCGATGGGGCGGTTCTTTAGAAAATAGAATGCGCTTTGCCTGTGAGGTCTATAAATCCATACGAGAAAATGTAGGCGCAGACTTCCCTGTGGGCATAAAACTTAATAGTGCCGATTTTCAAAAGGGAGGATTTTCAGAGGAAGACTCCATGGAAGTCGTAAAGGAGTTAAGCGCTCTTGGAATGGACCTCATTGAAATATCTGGGGGGAATTACGAGTCACAAGAGATGATGGGCAAGCCAAAAAAGGAATCAACGAAGAAGCGGGAAGCCTATTTTCTTGAATACTGTGAAAAAGTTAGAAAAGTCACAGACACTCCTTTGATGCTGACAGGTGGGTTTCGCACGCTTGATGGAATGAACGAAGCTCTCGCTACCGATTCATGCGACGTCATTGGTCTTGGCCGCTCACTGGTCATTAATCCTGAATTTCCAAAGCAGCTCTTAGCAGGGGAAAGTGTAAAAAGTGAAGTTCAACAATTGACCACGGGCTTTAAAAGCCTCGATAAAAATTTTCCTCTTGAGATTACTTGGTACACTCAGCAAATCCACAGAATGGGTCAGGGAAAAGATCCTGACCCAAAACAAAGCGTTCTTGCGAGTGTTCTTCACACTCTTTTCTCAATGGGGATTCAGGGATTAAAAAGAGTCAGATCCTAGTAGCGAATCTTGTCTTCTTTTTCTTCCCACATCTTAAAGACTTCATTCGCTTCTTCACGAAGAAGTTGGTTCATTGGAATTTTTCTTTGCTCAATGGGTGTCGCGATCTCTCTATAGAGAAATTCGTCATCAAATTTAATTGCAGCTGCATCGTCACGAGTATTGGCATAATAAATCTTATCGAGACGGGCCCAATAAATTGAGGCTAAGCACATGGGGCAAGGCTCGCAGCTTGTATAGATCGTGCAGCCCTCAAGGCTAAAGTCACCCAGTTCTTTACAGGCTTCGCGAATGGCAACGACCTCAGCATGGGCTGTCGGATCGTGGCTACTTGTCACCTTATTCCATCCTCTTGCGATAATTTTGCCATCTTTTTCAATAATTGCACCGAAGGGGCCCCCTTCGCCTGCTAACATTTTCTCACGGCTGATCTTAATCGCCTCTGACATGATCTCTTTATTCATATGGTCCTCTTTGCTTTAATGGTACTGAATTGAGTCTAAGCTCCTATTCTTACCAAAAAGGGTGTGGTTTTTTTAGGACTTTATTAGAATATGATGAATATTATTCTAAAGGCGGTTAAATCACTTGTCAGAAAGGGCGCTATTCGTTACCTAGGGGGGCATCAGGAGACTTAACTATGAAATCACTTATTGCCGCTACTCTAGCCCTCACTTCAATCACTACTTTTTCAGCAGACCTTAACCAATTCTTCGTTGAAGAACTGAGCACGAAGCCTTGCGTTGGTCATGGCAGACTTTGGATGCAATGTGAAAACAAAGCCGAAACACTTGATTTGAGCCGTTACTTTGAAAGAGAACTTTCAGAGGCCATTACCTCTTCAATCACTGCAGAAACAAAAAGTCTTGAGTGCCGCTACACCTACTCTTTTCAAGGCAACTGGTGTGAAGTTAATGGTTCTTTCACTCTTAACTTTGAGAATGGTCAGTTCCAAGAAGCGACACAGGTGCGCCGCTCTTACTGGGCTGAATAAAGAGGCTCAACTTTCGCTTTTGAGAAGAGCTTTCTTAAGGTCCGAATCAACTGGTTCGGGCCCAATCCATGGCATGTGAACAATACGATAGAGCTTTTTATCACCAAGTTTCTTCGCTATGGTTTTTCCATTTTTAGAAATGAGAACATTTTCGCCTTCGTACTTATAAATCCTAAGTTTGTCTCCTTCCTTTATGTCCACGGCATGGGAGATGAGCCATTCCAACTCCTTATCAATATTCTTCTCATTCTCTAAGCCCTGCTTCCACCCTTTGATGGAATACTTGCGCTCAACATCGCGTAGGTACTCAAGTTCCAAAGCTTCAACTTTATCGCTCTTGTAATAGCGAACGACATAAACGTCCCAGAAGAGGTAACTTAAGGTCCCCTCGCCAACCTTTGAAAGTTTGGCTTCCTGTGGATTAAACGCAAATGCGCCAACAAAGAAAAGACACGAACAAATGATTAAAAGTAATTTATTCATAGGCTACAATCCTTAGTCTTCTTAGTGCTCTGAGAAGCACATAAGTAAAATCAATCTCAAATGAATTATCAGCAAAATTGAGCTTCTGTGAATTGGCATGGTGATTATTCTGATAAAGTTCTCCCATCATCAGAAAATCGATCAGCAGAGTGTTTTTGGAATTATCAGTAAGCTGATGGTTTTGATAACCATACTTGTGCCCACACCAATTCACGATTGCCCCATGAATAGGTCCGAGCATTGAATGGATCGGAACCAACAAAAGAAACCAAAAGCTATCCGTGAAAGCCAGGTAAAGCGCTATGTAAGAGAGAACAAAGAAAGTCCTCGTGACAACAGAGTCACCAACGGCAACAATTCGAGGAAAACGCTCATTGGAATCATTAATACTCATGTACTCATCATACGTTTTCTTCATCATTCTTATCACACTTCCGCTCATCACAGGTGAATGTGGATCCTTTTCTGAGTCACTATAGGCATGATGGCGACCGTGGAGCTTCTTATAGTGCTCAGGCCTAAGAAAACTAGGCCCCTGAGCAATAATCGTAAGAATGAGAAAGAATCCATCCCAAAAGGGAGAGAGCTTCACTTGCTTATGAGAAATATAACGATGCAAGTAGAACGACTGACAAAAGAGCGACAGATACCAATGAAGAATAAGAAATGACGCTGCAAAAATCATAAGAACCTCTTATTTTTTAGAGAAGAGATAATGACCAACAAACCACTCTTCTCCGTCATTATAGCCAAAGAGCTCAGCACAACTCCCAAAGAAGATTTTCCATCTGTTAAACCATAAATGGGCATCTTTCTCTCCGTATGTTCTGCTCATGACTTCCATAATAGATTGCTTTCTAGCATCCATATTAGAAAACCAGTCCTCACTCGTTTTTTGATAATGCTTACCGTTGACCTTCCACTTCTGATCTAGCTTTAAGCTGTCTTGCACACGCTCAAAGAGATCAAATCCAGGCATAACGCCACCAGTGAAAAAATAGCGCCCCATCCAATTGTCCTCACCCTCGGTCTCAAAGAAGTATGTGGCTTCACGGTGACAAAAGATATGAATAAAGACTTTACCTTCATCTTTAAGCCAGCTCGACACACGAGCGAAGAGACTCTTGTAATTACGGACATGCTCAAACATTTCAATCGACATAATGCGATCGAATTTCTTATCGATTGAAAACTCATTTATGTCAGTTGTAATGATTTTAACATTATCAATTCCACGACTGAGCAAAACTGATTCGATATACTCGCGCTGCCCATTAGAATTCGAAATTGCCGTGATAGTAGAGTTAGGGTACTTCTTGGCAAGAAACAAGGTCATTGAACCCCATCCACATCCTAATTCTAGAATGTCCATACCATCTTCGAGTTGGGCCCGTTCACAGTAGAGTTCAAGCATTCTCACTTCTGCTTGTTCTAAAGTATATTCGTCTTGTTCATAGTACGCACAGCTGTATTTTAGATTCTCTCCTAAGGCGAGAAAGAAGAAGTCGGCAGGCAGCTCATAATGCTGTTTATTTGCAGCCTGTGTTTCAATAGCAATAGGCGTTTCATTAAGCTTATCCAAAATACGATTACGATGAAATTCAGGGTCAGAGGAGATTTCTTTTAACCTCTTTCCAATTAAGTTTCTTATCCCGAGACGGACAACGGGTTCTGGTACAAAGCCTTGCTCAACTGCATTAATCATCAATGACATATTATTCTCCTTGGTTTCTAAAAAATGGTTTACCAAACACGAGATGGCTCACACCTATCGCGCGCTCCTTGAATCCTCCAATGCAATAGGAGAAATAAAAGTTCCATAGACGCTGAAATTCCTCATCTAGCCCAATCTCCGCTAAGCTCGCTTTATTGTCATTAAAACGCTCTTTCCACTCCAGCAAAGTCTTTGCATAATCCTCAGCAAAATCACTCTGCTCATAGAGTCTCAGGTCAGTGTTTTCTTTCGCTTCTGTCATAATGGCGTGAAGTGATGGGATAAAACTTCCAGGAAAAATAAACTTCTTAATAAAGTCCACTTCGTCCACAGCTCTGTCATATTCTTGATCATTGATGGTGATGGCCTGAAGAACGGCAAGTCCCTCTGGTTTGAGAACATCGGAAATCTTTTTGAGGTAACCTCCTAAGAACTCCTTACCAACAGCTTCAATCATTTCAATGGAAACTACGCGATCATAGACTCCGCTAAGGTTGCGATAGTCTTCTTTAAGAAGAGTTATCCTGTCCTCAAGTCCTGCTTCTTTAATCTTTCGTTTTGAAACTTCATATTGGCGTTCAGAGATCGTTGTTGTTGTTACATGGCAGCCATACTTTCCCGCAAGGTGAAGGGCGAGCGCTCCCCATCCGGTACCTATTTCCAGAACACTCTCGCCTCCTTTAAGGCACAAACGCTTGGCGATAAGTTCCAGTTTTTCGTATTGGGCTTCTTCAAGTGATTCAGTTCCCGTCTTGTAATAAGCACTACTATACATTTGAGATTCATCGAGAAAGAGCTCAAAGAGTTTATCGGGAAGATCATAGTGGGCCACAATATTTTTCTTTGAACCCTCTTGGGTGTTTCTCTGGCGCCAGTATTCAATGAAGCGCACGGGCTTTATCAAATTCACGATTCCCGAATCAAGCTCTGTGAGAAGAGTCCTATTCATGGCAAAGAGCCGCATAACATTATCAAGGTTTGGCGTTTCCCACCTTTTGAGAACATAAGCCTGGGCGGCACCAATTGAGCCCTGACTAAAAATATCAAAATAAAAGCTACTATCGACAATTTCTATCTTGGCAGAGCAATTATATGTTCCCGTACCAAAGGTCATCTCCCTACCATTCTCGACCAGACTCAATTGTCCGTATGAGAGAGATTCCAATTTCTTTAGGACGAGCTTTCTTACAAAGTTTAGGAGCATCCCCTCTGACTGTCGGGCACTCTCCTTCTTGGTTTTTGTGGCAACTGTATTCATTTCTTCCCTCCTTTTAGGAATAAGAGCGACTTTTGACTCCCCTCATTGGGGTGAGAGAAAAAAGGTGTCCCCCGTAACCAGATTCGAAAGGCCTGATAATAGATCCCTAAAACTACCTTTAAGGTAATCCAAGGAAACTTCATCAAGATATTTCGCATATTGTGAGAATTAAAATCTTTTGCATGAAGAGCTAAGTGTGCGAGGAAAGCAGGGCTGCCATCGCTCTTCGTACAGTCCATATGAAACGCGAGTTCATCCCCAGGAGGGGAAAACTTCCAGGCATAGTTCATATCCATCCCAAAAAAAGGAGAAACATGAAACTCCTTTTTGAAAGCACAATGAACCCACTTTCTTGATGGGTCTTCAACCTCGGTGGCATAGCAGTAACGCTCACCCCAGGGTGTGTTTTCGATTTCACCCATCACATACTCGAGCCGTTCACCACTCACGTCATAACAATAGTAGAAGGAGACAGGATTAAAACAGAGACCAAAATAGCGTAAATGAGTAAGAATAAAGATGGGTCCTTGTGGTCGCGTGCCCAGTTTCTCCTCTACAGTATCTCGCACACAAGTATCGAGGCTCTTTTGAGGGTCACCGTGATAATCTTCTCGCCTGTAGCTAATGAGATTTCTTTTTTCATAACTTGAATACCACTGACCAGAAAGTAGCTTTTCAATTTCAGCAATATTGAAGAAGGTCATAAAGAGCTTGTAGGAAAAGGTATACCCCTTCTCGCCTATTCTCTTATGAATGACCTGTCCTTCATATATTGCGTTTTTCATTTTCCCTCGATTTGTTCCACAACTCTTAAAGCACTAAAAAGTCCATCTTCATGAAAGCCGTTTCTCCAATAGGCGCCACAATAGAAGGTGTTATTCACGCCGCTAATGCGATCCCATTTAGCCTGAGCATCCATTCCCTCTAATGTAAAAAGGGGGTGTGAGTAATTCATTTCTTTAATGATGGTGGTTGGATCAATTTTCTTATGGGGATTGAGAGTGACAAGAAACTCATCCTGACAATCGTGCCCTTGAAGAATGTTCATATTGTAAGTAACTGTTGAGCCGTGTGATTTATCCTGAGGAAGTAAGTAGTTCCAAGAGGCCCATGCTAGTTTTCTCTTAGGAAGAAAATTCTTATCCGTGTGTAAGAAAGTAGGATTATTGGAATAAGGAAGGGCCTCAAGTACATCTCTTTCGTCATGACTTGGATCTTTTAAGAGTTTAATGGCCGTGTCACTGTGGGTAGCGATAATGACAGCATCATATTCTTCTTCCTTCCCCTCTGTCATTACGTACGCCTTATTATCGGCCCTGCGTATTCCTTGGACTGGTGTGTGAGAATAAATTTTCCCCTTGAATTGAGAAAGGATAGCTTCAAGGTAAGAGCGTGATCCTCCTTCGATGACATACCACTGAGGTCTTCCCTCCACTTCTAAAAACCCATGATTTTCGAAAAAGCGAAGGATAAAGACCGCAGGAAACTCCCACACCAGAACAGGATCGACAGACCAAACGGCGGCAATCATAGGGACGATATAGTATTCAAGCACATCCTTTCTAATATTAAACTTTTTGAAGAATTGCCCCAGTGTCATCTGATGATTGCTTTCTTTGAGAAAGCGACTTGCCTTCTTATTAAAGTCAACGATGCCCTTTAAGAAGCCATAAAATGACGGTCTCAAAAGATTTGAGCGCTGAGCAAAGAGTGTGTTGAAATTAGTACCATTATATTCGAGGCCTGTTTTCTCACAACTTACACTAAAGCTCATGGATGTTTCTTTGTAAGCAACATTTAGGCTTTCAATCATTTTTAAGAAGTTAGGATAAGTCCTCTTATTAAAAACAATGAAGCCCGTATCAACATTATAAGTCTTTTGAAGATGGTCGATTTTATGAGTGTGGGTGTGACCCCCGAGATAATCATTGGCCTCAATAATCGAAATATCATGCCCCTTCTTATCAAGATAATGAGCGCAAGCAGCCCCAGAAATGCCCGATCCAATTATTGCTATCTTCATTATTTAGCCTTTAATCGATTTTTAACGATTGAAATAATCCAACTTAGACCTGGAATGTGCTCGTAAATAAACTCTCCCATATCAAAGTAATCCCGGTGATAACTCACGAGACCTTTTTCATTAAATTTAATAAGGGAGCCTCCATTAAGAACAATTTCTTCTCCACCTTTGAGCCCTGAGGCCTTTAGGTACATTTTCCACACCATGTAATGCTGAGAGTTTTGAGAGATGCTATTTGAGAATTCAAACCTTATGGACTCAACATTCTTATAAAGATTTTTGTAGTAATCTTTTACAGAATCTAATTCCTTATGCTCTCCGAGTGGATCAACAAAGAGAGTCTCCTTATCGTAGAAGTCATCAAGTATTTCTAAATTATTGGCGCGAAGGTCATTAAATACTTTTTCAATTTTAACGACTTCAGGGTTAGAACGATCGACCGAGCTGCTTGCCATAAGACTTCCTTCATTTGAAATTAAGAGAAAAGAGATAATAACGATGGCCTTGGTAAACCAAGGAAAGAACTTATTCGTTTCTTTTTGATAAGCGCGATAAGAATCAGGCTTAGACTCAAGAGAAGATTCCTCTGCTGGAGGAATACCAGTCACCTTAGTAATGAGAAAGAACATTATAGCGTATGGGATAAAGCCCAAATACCCATACTCCTGATCGATAGTATAGATCCCATAACTAAACCAGATCATAGTTTCAAAGAAGTAATTCGGATGGCGTGAATAGCGCCATAAGCCTCTCTTACACACTTCATTGGGATCAGTACGATCCTTTAAAAAGCCTTTTAACTGAGAGTCTGCCAGAATTTCTCCCCCGATTGAGAGAAGGAAAATCCCCAAGCCCAACCACTGAAAGAATCCAATTTGAGGGTGACTTATTATTTGCAAAGGAATAGTCAGGATAACAACGAGAGCTGCTTCAACAATATAGAGAAGATAAAAGAATAGGCCGTACCAAACCTTCCACTTCTTTTTTATGGCCTCATAGCGTCTGTCCTCTCCACCCTCGGCAATACGAGAGACAAGATGACTACTTAAACGTAAAGACCACAAGGAAATCATCCCCATAAGAAGATAGTGGCTTGCTCCCATTTCACCGGGAATGAGAAAAGCAAGAAGAGGCAGTGCCAGAAGAAAGCTCGCACTCCATAGGAAATCGATCCACGCAAAGATCTTAACCTGAAAGGAGTAGAACCATCCTACAGAGAAGACGATGAAGAGAATCAATAATAGCCACAAGGACGATGTGAGCACCCAGTGCCTCCCAATTCAAAATGCGTTCTTATTGGGATACGTTCAAAGGTTTTGATTGGTTCACCTTTTTAAATAAAATTTCGGTAAAAAGACCTTAAACCTTGTAAAATCAAAAACTTAAGCAAGTGATAATTATTAAAAAAAACGGTGATCCAAACCTCCACACGCTGCGTATATAAAGATATGGGAGCAGTAAAACTCTTTTTACTTAAACATCATGATCAGTATAATGGGCTCGTTTTCAAATCTGGGCCTAGAGGTGTCATGGAAAATTCTGCAGAATACCTCTTAGGGTTGATCGGACAATCGCAAGATCGTGCTGCTTTCAAGTCACTCTATACTCAGTATCACTCCAAGATTTATCACTACCTCCTTAAAAGTGGAGCCTCATCAGAGCAGGCATTAGAGATCACTCAAGAATGCTTCCTTAAAATCTGGAAAAAGGCTCATCTTTATAAGAGCGATAAAGGCAGTGCCTCCACTTGGATTTTTACTCTCGTGAGAAACTCACGTTACGATAATTTAAGAAAACAGATCAATGATCCCTTGGAGGTTTCTTCTCAGGATATCTATCCGGACGATATTGCCTCAGAAGTTGATCATGATCTTTTCACCCTCTATCAAAAAAGTGAGGCAAAAGCCGTTATTGAGACTCTCTCTCAAGAACAGCAAGATGTCCTCAACTCAGTTTATGGCCTTGGTCTAAGTCATAATGAATATGCCGAAAGGGCACAAATACCTCTTGGAACTGTTAAGTCACGCTTACGCTTGGCCATCGGCCAAATTCGAGCAAGGCTGGAGGATTAATGGATAAGTATTATCACCCCAATGACTCATTAATAGCTGAATATGCAAAAGGAACCATAAGCCCAGGTCTTGGTCTCCTTGTCTCAGCCCATATCAAGCAATGTGAAGAGTGCTTCTTTAAAGTTGAAAACCTCAGCGCAAGGGAAGCTCAAAGTCTTAAAGAGGCTCAAGGTGAGAGCCCTATCAATCTCGATGAGGCTTTCGATACTCTCATGGGTGAAATTGATGAAATAGTGGAGCCCACTCTCCAAGAAGAGGTAAACCCAGTGCAAACTCTTCATGTTAAGGGGCAGGAGTTCACTCTTCCCCTAGGTCTCACTTTCGCGCTAGAAAAGCCCGTTAACTGGAAAGAATTTGGAAAGAAAAGCTGTATTGCTCCCGTTATGGAAACTGAGCGAGGCAACCTCTACTTTATTTATCTAGGGCCTGGTGAGGAAATCCCCAATCACGACCACGAAGCCGTTGAGTACAGCTATGTCGTTCAGGGTTGTTATGAAAGCCAGGGTCATTTCCTCTCAACGGGCACTTTTTCTCAATTTAACAACGGGGAGCAGCATTCGCCCCGTGCCGTAAGTGATGATGGCTGCCTGGTTGTTTCTTGGGTTGAAAAGAGGCTTAATTTCTTCACAGGGGTCTTCTCGCCCTTAAATAAGCTTCTTTGGTGGTATCTCCACAAAGCCTAAAATAACGCACTGATTCCGTAATAGTTTCACCATAAACGAATGTCATTTCTGACATAAGCAGTCTTTATCTTACAAAGACCAACATCAATTGACAGTTTCGCTCAGCTTTTGTTCTATAGCATCCTCAAAAATAAAGGATGAAAAATGAATATCTCTCTTATGAAACTCAGTCTCGCTTGCCTCCTCCTTGGACTTGTAAGCACTACTCAAGCTGCTAACTACTTTGATAAAGCAGAAAACTGCCTCAACGTCGCTGATATCAAAGCCGTTGACTCGCACTTTGAACAATTTCAAAACTTCTCAAACACCAGCAAGACACAAGTTTGTCGTGGCGACATGGATGAGAAATGGTTTGAAGTGGTAAGAAGTACTCTTGCTCTTCAACGTCTTAATGTTACCGACGTTCTACAAAGAGATGCGAATGACGACATGACATTAAGACCTATTGGCCAGAAAGACTGGTGGACTTACTACACACAAAGAGCCAATCAATATGTGATTGAGCCTTCACGTTGTAATGGGAACCCTAATGTTGTGGCCTTTGTTTATCCATTCTTTAGAGGATCAATCAACCTCTGTCCTCGCTTCTTTGAAATGGACTCTGCCAGCCAGATTGAAGTTCTTATGCATGAAGTGAGACACTTTGATGGTCACTCACATGTTACTTGTACTCAAGGTAATGAAGAAGGAAATGCTGGTGCTTGTGATCGTCAAATCAAGCAAGGCGGCTCCTACGCTGTAAGTGTTCAAGCCAATGTTGAACTCTCTTATGTTGATCAACTCAACTTTGCTGATCGTGTTCTTGCTGAATCAAGCGCTATCTACTCTGTTAATAACAAATTCAACTCGCTTCCTACCGTTAAGGCCACTGACTATGTTTACGCCTCAAACGATAAAGCTGAAGTTTGGAGACTTCCAAAAGGAAAGCCTTCGCAAGCTGAATTTGTAACAGCTCTTGATGATGCTGCCGCTATTTATGGAAATGGAAGTCAGTTCACCGTTTACCCAGTGGACACGACAAAAGATGCTTACAGAATCTCAAAAGGCTTTAAAACTCTTGCGACTGCAATCGGTGCTTATGCCAACATGTATAATGCTGACAACGCGACTGAGAGAAAAGCTTACGGAGCTATTAGCTACTACGGTATGGGATCAATTGTTAAAGACAATAACCTCCATACATTCTGTGGTACTCAAGCAACTTCAATGACTTCATTCGCTTTCAATAGTGGAAATATCAAAGCTCTTCCCGTTCTTAAAGATTCTGAAGGCGCTGATAAGATGTTCATTATGAATGATGCTGGTGACCTTTATGAGTTCAACTGTAATGACAATAGTGGCCGCTTAAGTACAGCTCAAACAAGAAGCGTTCTTCCTGCTGAAACAGCGACAGCCTTTGCTTTCAATGCCAATGATGCTGTTGTCTTAACAGATGCTGGCGAACTCAAAGCCTATAACCTTAAGACGAACTCTTATGAAGGTATCATCTCTGGAGAGACGAACTGGATTAGTGCTTCACCTCTTAAAGTTTATAACGTTTTTGATAACGATCTTAAGTAAATAAAGCGCGTTCAATGCCTAAGAAAATAATAGCTCTCATTGCAATCGTTCTCTTAGGCACTGGCCTTTTCTTTCTCCTCAATCACTCCAATTCTGACAAGCTGCCGCTTTCATCATTGGACCATCATGACCACCACCATGATGAGGTTAAAAACGAAGCCATCGTTGATAACCACAAGACCACCCCACAAACAAGAAAAGCATACCCAAGAGATCATCTAGCAAGCAGGCTTAATGATCTCCAAACCCCCATTCAAGAGAGAGTCTACGCAGTTCGTGACTTGTCACTTGATCCCCAAGAGAGTCTTGGTAAGAAGAACCTTCAAGACCTCATTATCTTTATTAACTCTGAAAACCCTTTTATGAGAGACCCTGAAGCACGAGATCCTCATAACTTTAAATCGCGTCAACTTCAAAAAGAAGCTTCTCTTCGTGTCTATGGAATTAAGAGAATTAATCAAGACCTCAATTATAAAGACGCTCAGAGGGCACTCAATCAAATCATCCAAAAGAGCAATGATAAAGCTTTGATCAGAATAGCGAAACAAGTGCTAGACGCTAAAAAAGAAGGTCAAGATTATTTTGAGAACATCAAGAAAGGCATCTTGAGTCTTGAGCCTGTAGCTGATTAAATAGAGGGGTAAAACTTTAACAAAGTGGAACCTCATGCCTTATCTCATTGCCTTACTCACCCTTCTCCTTTTCTCCTCATGCGCAACCTCTCCAACAGGTCGTAAGCAGTTGCTCGCCGTTAGTGAATCGAAGATGAGTCAAATGGGTGCTCAATCTTTTGACCAGCTCAAGAAGCAAATGAAAGTCTCTCAAGATGCAAAGGCAAATCAAACAACGAAATGCTTAAGCTATGACCTCCTTAAAGCCGCGGGACAAAACCCTACAGAGTGGGAAGTCGTCGTCTTTAACGAAAAATCCCCCAATGCTTTTGCTCTTCCTGGAAATAAAATTGGTGTCCATACTGGAATGATTGACCTTGCCCAGAACAAGGCCCAACTCGCAGCTGTTATTGGGCACGAAATTGGTCATGTGCTTGCCAATCATGGAAATGAAAGAGTTTCTCAAAATATGGTTGTTCAGGGAGGACTCATGGCCACAAGTATTGCCTTAGGTGGAGAAAGTAAGAACTCACAACTTGTTTTGGCCGCCGTTGGTCTTGGCGCTCAGTTTGGCGTTCTTATGCCCTTTTCTCGAAAACATGAGACTGAAGCAGATAAATTAGGTGTCCAGTATATGGCAGCAGCAGGGTACGACCCTAGGGAAGCTTCTCGTCTCTGGGTTATTATGGGTGGTGCAGGTCAGTCCCCTCCAGAGTTTCTCTCGACTCACCCCTCACCCAGCTCACGTGTTCAGTATCTTCAAACTTATGCTCAAAAGTATGTCACAACCTATGAGAACAATCGCTCTAAGGCCAAGTGCTTATAAGAAAGTTTTTCTTTAACTGAGGATTTCATATATTTCGGTGGGATCGATAAAGTCGGCTTCCTCAATGATGGTGAGTCCCTTCTTATGAGCGACTTCTTTAATTTCTGGCTTGAGTGAAAGAAAGGCAAATTCACTACAAATAAATTTTTCATGCCCATCGGCACCAATACTGGCATTTATGCCAAGCTTATCTCTTAAGAAAATATTAAAGAGCGAGGCCATTCCATACTTATGCCTAAGATGGTCGATACAAAATTGGATAATCTCTTTCTTTCTCTTGGCATCAACTTCAATGGAGAATTGAGTGATTATTCGATTACGCTTAATCCAGTTTTCGTACTTCTCAGCTTGAACTTGGCCGGCACTGGCCTCATAAATCATGGTTCTCTCATAGAAATCACTTCTAATTTTAAGGCAGACATGGCTAAAAGGGGCTCCTAGGTACCACCTTAGAAAGCCCGACAGGAAGCTCCACTTCTTTGGAGTGGAGAATAGGATTTCTATATTTTTTGTCAGCATCCTTAACTTCCTAATTAAAACAAAGGCTTAGCTAATGTATAAGAGAAATTAATACTCAACATTTATGCTCCAGCAAACGATAAGACTCTTATGAATAGCTATTTGAAATTGGTTTGTCCCTCTGAGGATAAACTAAATTCTTTAAAATCGCACGAGCTGAGGAACTCAAGACTCTATGTGGTCTTTTCCCATATTACGTTTATTCCCCTCATGCTCTTTACGATTTCTAATTATATGACGGGTAAATACTTAGCCGGACATATTGATTTCATTGGCTTCTTAAGTTTTGTTCTTCTCCTCATCTACTTTAAATTCACAGGTCATTACAGAAGAAGCGTTATTGGTTTTGTTCTCACCTGCCAACTTGTCATAAGTTTTCAGCACCTCATCGCTCCCGTTGGTCTCGGAACAAACCTTTTGTGGGCTCCTCTCATTATTATGACAAGTAGTTACCTTCTTGGCAGGTCTTGGGGAATAAAGCTTGGGATTCTCAACGCGATCATTATGATTGCTGCGGAAGTGATTCCACGCTACTTTCAAACGCCACTTGAGAGTTTCAACTCTACTGAAATTCTTCAATACAATCTTTGTATTATCATTGTCACAACACTATCGGCATTTCTAGTGACGAATAGAATCTTAGTTGAAGAAAGAGAGTATCTTACAAATCTTGAAAAACAGAAGAAAGACCTCTTTGAGGAGAAAGAAGCTAAGGCGGCACTTCTCAATATCATTGCTCATGATATCGCCAATCCTCTAACTTTAATTCAGGCGAGACTTCACCATCTCCAGATGCAGATTGATGGCACAAAAGAATTTGATCAAGTTAAGGCCAAAAGCCATGTCGCTCAACTTGTAAAGCGGGCTAACGAAATCAACAAAAGTATTGAGCTCATTCGAAATTTCAGAGCTTATGAAAGTGGTAAGCTGGAAATTAAGTTAACGGCAGTCAATCTCAATGAGGTTCTTGATTCCTCAATAGAAGTCTTCTTTGAACAGATCTCTCTCAAGAAAGTTTCCATCCTAAAGTCCTATTCTGAGAAGACAGACTATAAAATTCTTGCTGACCCCACATCCTTACAAATGTCTGTACTGAATAATCTTATTAGTAATGCGATTAAGTTCTCTCATCCTAGTTCTAATATAGAAATATCTCTTAACAATCTTGGCGAATACGTTGAATTAAAAATTAGAGATTATGGAATCGGCATACCTGATGAAATTAAGCCCTTTCTCTTTTCTGGAGCGAGGCCGACTTCACGTAAAGGGACCGGGGGAGAACAAGGTACAGGCTTTGGTATGCCTATTTTAAAGATGTTTCTTGATAAGTATGGTGCGAAAATTACACTTTCAGAGCCTGCTGAAGGCGGAACCCTTTTTACGATCCTCTTTAGGAGTGCTATTTCACAAGAAGAACCTAAAATAGTCGCTGCTAAAAATTAAAAATAAAGCCCATACCTAGGCGAAAGATTGTAAGCTCATGGGTAAATTCAAGGCCAGTGCGTCCCTTCATCGCTATCGATTCATTCCACTTCATTAGTGCTGCACTAAAAGTTGGTCCAAACATCACATGGCCATTATAGCGATACATAAATGAGGAATAGTGCCACAGTTCTGATAGTTTTGAACGATTAAAGTTCAAGGGAATAAAGAAATCGAATTGGTGGAGGAAGGTCCATTGAGGGAAGGAGAGATTAAAAACTCCTATACGATAAATGAGAAGATCTTGCGTATTAAAGGTATTTCTTTGGACCGTTAAGCGGTTTTTAAGGATAAACTTCCCCTTACCAAATATATTCGTCTTATGTTGAGCGAAAACCCTCAGGAGTTCTTCTTTTCTGTCACTGGTGTCTAACCACTGCCAGCCATTACCTGGATTGATCCAATCTTCGTTGTGCCGAAGTCCATAACCTACGCCATAACTTACACCAACTTTCCAATGATTATTTATTTGGTACCGATAGCCCAGATGGAACTCACGCCTATTATTCTGTTTATCTTGTTTTAAGAATTGAGTAGAGAAATTGAAGGCATGGGCACGTACGCGTTTATTAAAGAAGAGATCAATACTTTGATCAAAGCTAGTTCCATCTTGAGGAATTTTATCATTTGCGATCAGAGATCCGCAGAGAATAAAAAGAAAGAAAATCTTAATCATAATCTTGGCGTAATGGATTTTTATAACTCTCTTCTATTTTTGCTGAGTTCTCAAGATTCCCTTCATTTGGGTCAAGGCGCCAGTTTAAATTCTTAGTCCATGGCAAAAACTGTGGTTTTGAAGTGGACTTTCCAACAACAACTCCCTCCCCTTCGTTTACAGCTGTTACTTTCTTAGTCTTATCTTTAACCCAAACAGAGCCTTTATTGACACACATGAAGACATCCTTCTTTTGTGCACCATAACTGACAAAGAACTGAGTGCCCCGTACTCCCATTGCTCCAAAGCGTGTTTTCACATTGAGCTTGCCTTTGACCTTTGGATCTTGGCGAAAAAAGCCACTCCCCTTAATTAAAGTAAAAAGAGTACTTTTATTTTCAGGCTTATAAAGTTGTACTTTTACTTCACTTTCTTTATTAACTTTAAGAGTACTACCAGAGGCAAATTTAACAAGAATGAGGCCATCTTTTGTTGTAGAGATAATATCACCCTCTTTGACAGTGCTGCCTTTTTTGGGCTTTAACTTGTTGATCATAACATTCCCTTTAACAAAGAGAACCTTACCTGATGCGAACGAAAGGGAAGGTAAAAAGAGAAAAAGTAAAATTAGTAATTTCATAGCAACCTCATGCTATAAGGTTACCGCTCATATAAATTTTATGGAAGAGTTTTCTAAAGTAGGCCTTTCTGACTGGATTGATTTTTAGTTTTAACAATATTTTTAAGGAGGGCGAAATCAATCGGTTTAGGGATAAAGCCTTTAATACCCGCATTTTTCAATCTACTATCATCTTCTTTATAAAGCTGAGCACTTGTCAAATAGACATCCATTTCGGGGTATTTAGTTGAAAGAAACTGAGACAAACTTACCCCATCAAGTCCAGGCATTTTTATATCTGATACTACAATGACCTCTGATGGATTCAGTTCTTTTTCATTTAAGAAGCTCATTAAAGCATGTCCTCGTGAGAAATAAAGTAACTCTAATTCTTGCCCGAGAATTTCTTTTTCAAATTGATCTTCAAAAATAAATTGCACAGCTTCTTCATCATCAATAATGATTAGTTTAATCTTTCCCTTCAAGTAAATAACTCCAAGCTTAGGATTCGTGCCTCAATTATAAAGACAAACCTCTTTTTTCCTAAAGAAATCTTGTTAATACTTTTTAATTAAAGATGCCTTTTTTTTCAGTATTTTATCTACTTCCAAAGGAGAAAAAGTTTCCTACGACTTCTATATATAAAGCAGTAGAAAAGAACTTCACAAAGAAAAGCTATCCAATCCATTAAGGTAACTGGAGCTTGGCCTGAACCTGCAAATGCAGAACAGCCTCCCCCTCCAGAACTTGGAGCACTTCCTCTTGGGGCAGCACTTGCTGGGGCAGGTTCTGGTTCACTAAAGGCGTCACTTGGTAGTTTCAAGGCTGGGTCACCGAAGAGAGTCCAGCTCATACTCATATCGCGCTCAATTGAATTGTTACCAAGCACCCGTAAAGCGGTAGTCATCATTTCCCCGAGACGACTATTGGTCTGAGCCGTCTTTAGGTTTTGACCAATCCGATTAAGGGACTCAGTCGCCAATTTTCGCTGAGCCTGAGGACTTGTAAGAGTTGTACTTCCATAAAAAGCAATAGCGCCTCCATTAGGATTTAACACAAGTTCTTCAGCCAATGATGTCCATGAGGTATCGGGATCATAATAGTAACTATTAAGACATCCTAATCCCATCATAATAGGAAGTTCGTTATTATTGAGGTCCTGAGCATGAGAGGTGTCAAAAAAGCCATTGAGGCCCCAAAGATCCTCTGCGCCATGACCCATGTAAGTGATAAGA
>Ga0208203_1000334_pt1 | contig 21650 bp, 20 predicted proteins | sample DeeseametaMP2914_FD_184167 | JGI IMG/M metagenome (GOLD analysis project Ga0208203, IMG submission 184167) | Marine microbial communities from the Deep Atlantic Ocean - MP2914 (SPAdes) | ecosystem: Environmental > Aquatic > Marine > Oceanic | place: West of Santa Cruz de la Palma, Atlantic Ocean...
ACCTGTTTCGGAAGCATTAATTCTAAAATATGTGGATAGCTCCATAGGACATCTAACTCCCTCGGGAATATAAACAAATGAACCGTCGGTAAAAACTGCCGAATTAAGTGTTGCAAAATAATGGTCTGTAATTGGAATTACAGAACCAATATATTTTTTTACTAAGTCAGGATGTTTTTGAATAGCTTCTGAAATTGAACAAAAAATAATCCCTTTTTCTGTTAATGTATCTTTAAAGGTTGTTGCTACCGATACTGAATCAAAAATAGCATCTACAGCAACTCCACTTAATTTTTCTTGTTCCTTCAAAGGAATGCCTAATTTTGCATAAGTTTCTAATAATTTAGGATCAACCTCATCGAGACTTTTCGGTTTATCTTTGGCACTTTTAGGAGCAGAATAATAATATAAGTCTTGATAATCAATTTTAGGGTATTTTGGTTTTTGCCAATTTGGTTCTTTGATGTTTTTAAGTCTATCGTAAGCCTTGAGTCTCCAATTTAACATCCATTCAGGTTCTTTTTTTATTTTTGATATAAATCGAATAACTTCTTTATTAAGACCTTTGGGTGCCCTAACGCTTTCTATATCAGTTGTAAAACCGTACTTATATTCTTTACTTTTTTCTAACTCTTGTTGTTTCATTGTTTTAGTTCTTCTGAATTATTCCTAACCTCTTTAAAAAGAATATCTTTAAGAGTATTACTTTCAAAAAATTTGTTGATATGAGCTTCAAGATCATCCCACAGATTGTGAGTAATACATTTGATTGATTTGTGATTGCATCCTCTTTTTGATTCTTTTCTACATTTAAGAGTTTTTATTTTTTCATCAACCGCGTTAATTATACTTAACAATTTTATCTCTTCCGGGGGTTTGCTTAATACATATCCGCCTGAGGGACCTCTCGTACTTTGAACTAAATTATTTTTTCTTAGTTTTAAAAAAAGTTGTTCCAAATAAGATATAGATATTCCTTGTCGCAATGAAATTTCTGCAAGGCTGGTTGGTTCCTCAACATAATTTTTTGCCAAATCAGCCATCGCCATGACCGCATATCTACCTTTTGATGTTAGTTTCATAATATTTAATATCTATTTTGCTTGAATTTACTGGATTTTTTTATATATTCCTACTAAAATAGTCAAGATTATAAAAAATATAAATTATCACTCAATAAGCGTGATATACAACTAATCTTTTTGAAAATAATTATCATTACTAATTAAAAGATGGAAAACGAAGCTAAAGAAATTTTTATTCCTGGTCCATGTGGAAGAATTCAAGCGAAATATTTTAAGAATATGCAACAAGGTGCTCCGGTAGCTTTAGTTCTGCAACCTCATCCACAGTACGGGGGTACAATGAATAATAGAATTGTTTATGAAACTTATAACAGTTTTTATAAAAATGGATTTTCAGTAATTAGAATAAATTTTAGAGGTGTAGAAAAAAGTGATGGTGTATTCGATAATGGACAAGGTGAACTTTCTGACGCTGCAGCGGCATTAGATTGGATCGAAAAAGAAAACCCTGGCTTTAGTCAGTGTTGGGTATCCGGTTTTTCTTTTGGTTCACTTATTTGTATGCAATTAATTATGAGAAGACCTGAAGTTAACAAATTTATTGCAATCTCACCCCAACCTAATGTTTACGATTTCACTTTTTTAGCCCCATGTCCAATTTCTGGATTAATAATATATGGAAAAAATGATGAACTTGTTCCTGAAGATAGCTTATTAAATTTAAAAAAAAGATTAAACATGCAAAAAAATATTGATGTAAAGTTTGATTCAATTATTAATGCTAATCATTTTTATAAAGGTAAAATGAAAGAATTGTCTTTTACGGTAGAGCGTTATTTAAAAGATAAAATCACTGTATTTTAATTTTTAACAATTACTCCACCAGTACAAGGCTTACTTACACCAGTAGTTGAAGGAAAAGAAATAGGCAATTTAAGATAAGATCTAATAGCAAGATAAGCAAAAGCTTGGGACTCTACGAAATCGCCATCAATTCCATATTTATCAATTAAGACTAACTTATGTTTTATTTTTTTTGAAATACTTTTTAATAAAAATTTATTTTTTCTACCACCTCCACAAACAATAACTTTAGTTTTTTTACCAGAATTATAATAATCCATTTCCTTGCAATATGTATTAATCCAGCTTGATATAGTTAATACCGTAAATTCAGTTAAAGTTGCAGCCCCATCTCTCAAACTTAGTCCTTCAGTAAAAACGGTGTCTAGATATGTAGTAATATAATCTTTTATATCTAAAGAACTAATACTTCTTAATCTTCGATTCCATTGCTTTCTCTTTTCAATTTTAATTTCTTTATTTAATCGTGATTTAATTATTTTTCCTGAACGTGCTATTAATCCATCTTTATCATATTTATCATGATATTTCCTCATCCAGTGATCAATTAAACAATTGCCCGGACCAATATCTCGAGACGCCATTCCAATTCTTGCAAGACCACCCCAAGGTTTACCTATAGCTGTCATGTTTGCTATTCCACCTATATTTAAAATAATAACAGGTTCATAAATATTGTTTTGATTTACCAGCAATTTATGAAAAATTGGAGCCAGTGGTGCTCCGTTACCATTATTTTTTAAATCTTTTTGTCTAAAATTATAAACAACCTTTTTTTTTGTAAGCTTAGCTAAAAGTTTACCATTACCCAATTGTTTAGAAATTTTTTCATCCGAACCTCGACTCCCAAGGTAATGTAAAATAGTTTGTCCATGAAAGCCTATTAAATTAATATTTATCTTCGACTCTTTAATAATTTCTTTAACTACTTTTGCATGAAATAATGTAATTATTTTTTCAAGTTTTTTTACATCTTTTGAGAAACGCTTTAAATCTCTCGAATCTTTTATTAGCGATATAAGCCAATGTATATTTTCATAAATGTATTTATCGTACTGAAAATATTTATTTAAAATTACTTTATATGTGTTCACACCATCTGATTGAATAATGGATGCATCGACACCATCTCCTGATGTGCCGCTCATAAGACCTAAACTGTAATAGGATTTCATAAATTATATTTATTTTAAAAGGAATCTTGTATATTACAATTTTAATTAAGCTAAAAATTCATGCAAGAAACATTTCTTACCGAGTTCGAAAAAAGAGGTTATTTTAGTCAATGTACTGATCGTTCTGGCTTAGACGAATTGATGTCTAAAGGTAAAATTAAGGCCTATATTGGCTTTGATTGTACGGCACCAAGTTTGCATGTGGGAAGTCTAATGCAAATTATGTGTCTTCGACTTCTCCAAAAAAATGGACATCAGCCAATAGTATTACTTGGTGGAGGAACAACATTAATAGGCGATCCTTCTGGTAAAGAAGAAACTAGAAAAATTCTTAGCAAAAAAGAGATAGATAAAAACATAAAAAGTATTGAAGATGTGTTTAAAATTTTTTTAAAATCAAAAAATTCAAAAACGAAACCTATTTTTGTAAATAATTATTCTTGGTTAAGTAAATTAAACTATATAAATTTTTTAAGGGAAATTGGTAAACATTTTACCATAAATAAAATGTTAACCTTTGACAGTGTTAAACTGCGTTTAGAAAGAGAACAATCTTTAAGTTACATGGAGTTTAATTATATGATGCTTCAAGCGTATGATTTTTATGAACTTAATAAAAGACACAAATGTATTTTGCAAATTGGTGGATCTGATCAGTGGGGAAATATAGTTAATGGAACAGATTTAATTAAAAGAAAAGAAAAAAAACTTGCCTATGGATTAACAACTCCGTTATTAACACTTTCCTCCGGAGCAAAAATGGGAAAAACAGAAAAAGGAGCTATTTGGTTAAATAAAAAAATGCTTTCACCATACGATTATTGGCAATTTTGGCGAAATACTGACGATAAAGATGTAATAAATTTTTTGAAACTTTTTACAGATATAGATCTTGAACAAATTGAAAGTTTAAAAAATAGTAACCAAGATATTAACAAACTTAAAGTTTTACTTGCCAATGAGACCACAGCTATGTTGCATGGATCTAAAGCTGCTAAAGATTCAGAATTAACTGCGCAAAAAACTTTTGGTGATAAATCAATTGGAAAAAATCTTCCGGTAGTAAAAGTTAAAAAAAATTCAATAACTGATGGTATGAATGTGTTAGATCTTGTTCTCTTGACTACACTTGCAAATTCTAAAGGTGAGATTAGAAGAATGATTAAAAATGATGGTCTAAAAATTAATAATGAAGTTGTAAGTGATGAGACAAAAATAATTGATCAAAATAACTTTGATCAAGATAACAATATGAAAGTTTCACACGGAAAAAAACAACACGTAATTGTAAAAATTATTTAGTTTCTTCATTTTTATTTTTTGTACTTTTTATTTTCTCTAACATTCTCGTAATAAACCTTGGTGTTAAAGTTTTAATCGGATTCACTGTAGTTTTTATATTCTTAGGAGGGCCCTTCATTTTAAAGCTAACTCCAAAAACACCCTCCCCAACTTTGCTTCCAACTAAAATTTTTCCAACCACAGGTATCCAACCGATCACTTTATTAACAGTTCTTGCTGGCACCAAAGTTCCACTCAAACTAACAATTTTTCCTTTATCTATATATCCGTTGAATAAAATTGATACTGCGGGACCTAATGCAAAAGATTCTTCAATATTTATAACATTGCCCTTAGAATTTGATTTCATTTCAAAAGTTTCAAAACGTATCCCCTCTCCACTAAGTGTATCTGCAATACCCTGTAAAGAAGCTAATGTTAACAATTGTGCCAACGCCGGTACTTTCGAAATTTTAAATTTTGTAATTGTTAAATTTGAGTTGGAAACTTCTTTTGAAATAATTGACTCATATTCTAATTTACCACCTTCAAAACCTTTTATAAAATCAAAATTCTTCACAAAAGGTTTAGCTCGATCTGAAATTATTTGAAGTGTTTTTTTATCTTTATCAACTTGATAAATAGTCATTTCGATAATTTCATTTTTTGAGAAATTACCCTTTAAGCTTAATTTTTCATAAGAACCTTTGTTTATTTTAGCAATCATAGCAAAATCATAAACATCATCCTCTGTGCCTGAAATAACTTTGTTAATATTAATTTTTACTTGGCTGTTAAAATCTTTACTAAAAGTTTTTCTATCATCCTTTTTATAAAGAGACTTAAGTAGAGGCTGTGCATCAAAAACTTCTCCTAAAATTATAATTTTTTCTGATTTATTAATTGAAAAATCATTATTTTTAATTCCATTTAAAAAGGTTTTAATATCTAATTTTTCAAAATCGACCGTCTCTAAGTTTTTGTTTAATTTTATATTAGATAAATATATTCTATTTTTGTCAGCTAAAAATTTTAAGTCTCGTATATGATAGTGTTTCTCTAAAATAAAATTAACATCAAAAATTAACTCTGACTTTTTTCCATAATTTTTTTTATAATTTAATTTTGAAATATTAATTGTAGAATCTGTCAAATTGACAGTTCCCTTAATATCAAAGCTTTTTTTATTATAATTATATTTGTTTTTAATTTTGAAACTATCAAACTGATCATTGATTTTTATTAAACCATTTAACTCCATAATTTGATCAGATTTGGATTTAGTGAATTTAATATTAGTGTCTTTAAGAGTTATTTTGGAGTCGTATAATGGTAAATATTTTCTAATTGTTTTTTTTTCTTCTGTGTGTAATTTAAGGGAAGCGATATCACCCTCCGTTGAATATGATAAATTTTTTATTTTAAATTTATTATCTAAATCAAATTTTATATTTGTTTTTAAATCTGCAGTGCCATTAATATCTTTGAAAAAATTAGTTTTTAAGCCAAATAAGGAGGATATTAGTTTAATTTCAGAAAAGCTTAATTTTCCATTTGTGTGTAACAAGCTTTTTATTTTCGTTTCATTTTCTTCACGCTTTAAATTGATTGTGCTGCCTGCTAACTCAAGGTCAAATAGAGAACCTTTTTTAATTATTGCTATAAACCCATTATTTTCAACTCCTTTACCAAGGCTTATTTCGGTGGTTAGATTTTTGATTGAAAATTTTTTAGTTAAATTGATTGAAGCATCTGATACTTTCCCAGAAAATTCATAATCTTTTCCAATGCTTCCGTCTGGTTTAAATGGAATAGCAAATTCTCCTTCTAAATTTCCTTTTTTTAATATTTTGCTAAATCGTTTATTTATAATTCGTGGTAAAAAGATATTAGTAATTTTGGTTAGGTCTTTTATATCGTTTTTTATAAAAGCAACTTCAGTTCTCTTTAATAAAAAATCTGAACTAAAAAAAGATTTTAACGATAAAAATAAATCTAGTTTTGATAAATCTATTTCATTATTTTTAATCAATATTTTTGGTTTTTGCAGTTTAACAACAAGATCTAATTCGGTTGGATTGAGGTGTATTTTCGTTTTTTTAAATTTTAACTTTACGTTCTGATTTATTTCATTAGTTTTACTTTTTATTAAATTATCAAATTTATCTGTTTCTAAACCAAAGTAGGTAAGAAAAATTACTACAGAAACAATAACTATTAAGACTATTAAAAAAAATCTTAAGAAAAATTTAACCATATTTACTTATTATTTATCCTTGCTTTGATAAAGAGCTGCTTCTAAAAACCCATTTATGTCGCCGTCTAGTACACTTTCCGGATCCGTATTTTCTAGGTTATTTCTTAAATCTTTAACTAATTGATACGGCTGCAAAACATAAGATCTGATTTGATGACCCCATCCAATATCTGTTTTTGATTTAGCTAAATTTTCTGATGCTTCTTCTTTCTTTTGTATTTCATAATTATATAAACGGGCTTTTAACATATTAAAACATGTTGCTTTATTTTTATGTTGAGATCTCTCATTTTGACACTGAACTACAATGTTAGTTGGTAAATGGGTAATTCTAACCGCGCTGTCAGTTGTGTTTACATGTTGTCCTCCTGCCCCACTAGATCTGTATGTATCTATTCTGATATCATTTTCTTTAATGTCTATTTTAATATTGTCATCTATAACCGGATAAACCCAAACGCTAGCAAAACTCGTATGCCTTCTTGCTCCAGAATCAAAAGGCGAAATTCTTACTAATCTGTGAACTCCTGATTCTAACTTAAGCCATCCATACATATAAGGTCCCATTACTTTAAGTGTACTAGATTTTATTCCTGCCTCATCACCTCTATGTTCGCTAATTATTTCATATTTACATTTTTTCTTTTCTATCCATTTAGAATACATCCTTCTCAACATATGTGCCCAATCTTGACTTTCTGTTCCACCGGCCCCAGCGTGTATTTCTAAATAAGTACCTAAATGATCATTCTCTCCGGATAAGAAACATTCGACTTCTGTTTTTTTTATTTGATTGTGTAATAAATTTAGTTTTTCACCACAATCTTTTAATACTACAGTATCATTTTCTTTTGAAGCAAGTTTTAAAAGTTCTTCTAAATTTTCCAATTCATTTACTGTAGAATTAAAATTATTAGAAATATCTTCGAAGAATTTTTTTTCTTTAAGAATTTTTTTGGCAGAAAATTTATCTTTCCAAAAATTACTTTCTGTTATTTTTTTGTCGAATGTTTGGATTTTATCTTTAATATTATTTTTCTCAAAGATACCTCCTAACATTATTTATTACTTTTTTTATTTCAAAAATATTATTTTTTAAATCATCCATATTTAATAAAATCTTAAAATTGATCTTTTATTATTAAAATCATATAATTGCAACTTATCTTTATTTAATGACTTTTCAAGTCTAGTGATAAAATTATCTTTTAATTTAAAAGATTCGTAAATTACTTTTGTTGTATTAATATTTCGTGGTAATCCAGTTTCTGCATCAACCATCACTAGATAGATATTTTTTGGAATTTTAAATGGAAGTGCATCTCTTTTTTTTACTACATTTTCAACAAATTTTTTAAAAATTGGCAAAGCCGCTTTTGCGCCAGTTTCGTATCTACCTAAACTTTGAGGTTCATCAAAGCCAACGTAGACACCTATAACTAGTTTTGAGGTAAAACCCAAAAACCAAGCGTCCATGTTTTTGTTGGTTGTTCCAGTTTTGCCAGCCAAATTTAGGTTTAAACTTCTTAATTTTCTTCCTGTTCCCCTTTTAATAACTCCTTCCATCATCGAGGTAATTTGATAAGCTGTTTCAGGAGAAATAATCTGTTCTCTATTGTCTTGAATTGTTGGTATTTCATCTTTTAAGTAGGACATATTTTCACAACCAATACACTTTCTCTTATCAGCATTAAAAATTGTTTTGCCTCTTCTATCTTGAATTCTATCAATAAAAATTGGTGTTACTTTTTTTCCCCCGTTTGCAAATGTACAATAGGCATTGGTAAGTTGAATAAGGGTCGTTTCGGCGGCACCCAAGGAGACCGATAAAATTTCTGGAATATCATTGTATATGCCAAAATTATTTGTAATCTTTGACATTTGATCAAAACCAACTTTTTGAGCTATACGCACAGTTATTAAATTTCTCGATTTTTCTAGTCCCGTTCTCAAAGTTGAGGGTCCATAAAATTTCTTTCCGTAATTTTCCGGTTTCCAAGTTTTCAATCCTTCTCCCTGATCCATGACAAAAGGAGCATCTAAAACTAAAGTTGATGGTGTAAAACCATTTTCTAAAGCCGCTGCATAAACAAACGGTTTAAATGCAGAACCTGGTTGTCTCTTCGCTTGTGTTGCTCTATTAAATTCACTCAATTTGAAACTAAAACCACCAACCATAGCTAGCACTCTTCCAGTATAAGGATCCATCACTACAATAGCTCCGTTAATTTTAGGTAGTTGTTTTAAATTCCATTTATTTTTTTTTATTTTTTTTACGTAGATAATGTCGTTTAAATTTAAAAGATCTTCAAAACTCTTTTTTCTAACCCAGCTAACATTATTAAAATCAATAAAACCTATTTCTTTGTTTTCAGTTTCAATTTTTGCAGTTAATTTATCTACGTTAATTACTTTTGCCAGTTTCCAATTTAAACTTTTATCAAGAGTTAATTCTTGAATATTCTTTTGCCAATCTATTGTTTTTATATTTGTTATTGGGCCTCGCCAACCATGTCTTCTATCATACTGTTCCAAACCTTCTCTAAGTGCTTTTAAAGCTTCAATTTGATATTGAGAATTTAAAGGAGTTCTTATTGATAGGCCCCCTTTGTATAGTTTATCATAACCATAAGTGTCAATAACTATTCTTCTTACTTCTTCTGAATAAAAATTTGCATCTTCAAGTAGTTTAATTTTTCTTTTTTTTGTTTTTATTTCTTTCTTTTTAAAATCTTCATATTCAGCTTTATTAATGTATGAATTTTCATATAAATTTTTTAAAACAAAATTTCTTCTTATCGTGGCTCTTTTCTTTGATTTATAAGGATTATATTTGCTAGGTGCTCTTGGAAGGGCCGCAAGAAGAGCGGCTTCGTCATAATCTAGATCTCTTACTGATTTATCAAAATACTCTAGACTAGCTGCGGCAACTCCATATGTACCTTCGCCCAAATATATTTGATTTAAATATAGTTCCATAATTCTTTCTTTTGAGTACGCTCTTTCAATTCTAAATGCTAAAATAGCCTCTTTAATTTTCCTTTTTACAGAAACCTCGTTTGTTAACAAAAAATTTTTCGCCACCTGTTGTGTGATCGTAGATGCACCCTCCAATCTTTTGGTTGAAAAAATATTTTTTACATTTTTGATTATTGCTCTAGTGACACTTTTTGCGTCTACACCTGGATGAGAAAAAAAATTTTTATCCTCAGCTGATAAAAATGAATAAATTACTTTTTTGGGTATAGAATCATAGGGAATAAACAGTCTTTTTTGTAGTGCATGCTCAGCTATGAGTTGGCCATCCCCAGAATGTACTCTACTTGAAATTGGAGGTTTGTAGTTAGATAGTATTTTATAATCGGGAAGATCTGAAGAAAAATACCAAAGAGTCGAAAATGAGAACATCAAACCCAATGTTAGAAAGACAATTGTTAATTTTATAATTGTTTTGAAAAAAATTACCACTAATTCAAAGAAATAATTGAATTCTGGCTTTCTTAAGGCATTTTATAATATTAATCTGAATTATAAGAAAAAATTACATATATTTCTTAGTAAATTTAAGATATAGTTACCGTTTAGTTATTAACAAAATTCAATTTTATGAACAGAACTATCATTACAAACAGGAATAATTTTTCATGGAAAAAAATTTATACATTGATGCTTCGCATCCGGATGAAATTAGAGTCGTACTTAAATCAAAAAATTACATTGAAGAATATGAGTACGAGAATAAAAATAAACTTCATTTAAAAAATAATATTTATTTAGGAAAAGTAAGCAGAATTGAACCTTCTTTGCAGGCTGCTTTTGTTAACTACGGAAAACAAAGGCATGGTTTTTTAGCATTCAATGATATCCAGACAGATTACTATCAAATACCACATGATGATAAAGCAAAACTTAAAAGGGAGGAAGAAAATTTAAGATTAGAACTTAAAGAAAAAAGCAAAAATATCGAAGAAATTGAAAAATCGTCAGAAACAATAAATGAGACGGTTGATTTAAATGATAATAAAAATGGAAATAATGATACGAATGAAAAAACTAAAGATGAAAGTTGGTCTATAGAAAGAAATAGCCAATTTAATGAACTCAGAAAAAAACATGGAGTAAAAAGGTACAAAATACAGGAGGTGATAAAGCCAGATCAAATAGTTTTGGTTCAAATTTTTAAAGATGAAAGAGGTCAAAAGGGCGCTGCAATGACAACTTTTATCTCTTTAGCTGGCAAATATAGTGTTCTGATGCCAAATACATCAAAAGGAGGTGGCATTTCTCGAAAAATAACCAATTCTGACGATAGAAAGAAAATTAGAAATATTCTTAACGAAATAAAAATTCCTGAAAGCATGGGTTTAATTGTTAGAACTGCAGGTTTAAATAAAACAAAAAATGAGCTTAATAATGATATTTTAAACACTATTGGTACATGGGAAGAAATTAAAAGTAAGGCAGTTAGTTCTATTGCGCCCGCTTTAGTTTATGAAGAAGGTGATATTATTAAAAGGGCCTTAAGAGATATGTATGATAATGAAACTAAAAATGTAGTTGTGGAAGGAAATGAAGGATACCAAAAGACAAAAATTTTCATGAAACTTTTAATGCCAGAAAATGTAAATAAAGTAAAAAAATATAGAGGAAAAATACCTCTTTTTCATGATATGGAAATTGAAAAAAAATTAAATCAAATTTTTGAACCCACTGTAAAATTAGACTCAGGTGGATACATTGTTATCAATCCAACTGAAGCATTAGTATCGATCGATATAAATTCTGGACAATCTACTAAAGAGGTAAATATAGAAAAAACGGCATTAAAAACTAACCTTGAAGCTGCAGAAGAAATATCAAGACAAATCAAAATAAGAGGTCTTTCGGGATTAATTGTAATAGATTTTATCGATATGTTTAGTTCTCAAAACAAAAGAAATGTTGAAAGAAGATTAAGAGATAAACTAAAAGATGATAGAGCAAGAATACAATTTGGAAGAATAAGTAATTTTGGACTGTTAGAGATGACACGTCAAAGATTGAGGGAAAGCTCAGTGAAGTGGAATATGACTCTCTCACTCGATTCTTTTGCTCTAAAAATTGTAAAAAAAGCTGAAGAATTTGCTTTTTCAAATAAGGCTAAAATTATAAATTTAAGTATTCCTGAAAAAGTTAAAATTTTTATTGAAAAAAATTTGGTAAAAGAAATAAATCATTTTAGGAAGAAATATAAATTCGAATTCAACTTGATTTCAGATAAAAATTTAATACTTCCTGAATATAAAATAGATTTACTTAATAAAAATAAAAAAATTATAAAAAAAATTGAAAATATTGAAAAAATTGAAAAAAATTTTATAGAAAAAGATTTTATAAGAAAAGAATTTGTAAATAAAAAGTTTATCAAAAAAGATAAATTTAAAAAAAAATATAATTATAAGTCAAAAGAAAGAAAATATAGTTTTGATAATAAAAAATTAGCTAGGTATTAATTTTTCAAAAAATCAAATTAAATTTTCTTGTGGAGATGAGGAGCAGCCATATTTTCTTTTTTTCATTCTTTCAGCTTTAAAAGCTTTCCTGCCAGCTAAAACAGCATGTTTCATTGACTCTGCCATCAAAACTGGATTTTTAGCTTCGGCAATTGCTGTATTAACCAAAACACCATCGCAACCTAATTCCATTGCAATAGTCGCGTCAGAAGCAGTACCAACTCCAGCATCAACAATGACTGGAACTGTTGATTGCTCTTTTATTAAAGTTATATTTGTTCTATTTTGGATACCAATACCGGAACCAATTGGCGCTGCTAATGGCATAATCGCACATGCTCCGGTATCTTCTAATTTTTTTGATAAAATCGGATCGTCGGTACAATAAACCATAACTTCAAAGCCTTCTTTGACTAAAATTTCTGTTGATTTTATTGTTTCAATCATATTTGGATATAATGTTTTCTTATCTCCTAAAACTTCCAACTTGACCAATCTCCAACCCCCAATTTCGCGAGCTAACCTAAGAGTTCTAAGAGCATCTTCAGATGTGTAACATCCTGCAGTATTTGGAAGATAAGTAATAGATTTTGGATCTAAATAATCCATTAATAAAGGTTGATTTTTATCTGAAATATTTACTCTTCGAACTGCTACTGTAACAATGTCTGCGTCAGAAGCTTTAACTGCATCGGCTGTTTCTTTAAAATCTTTATATTTTCCTGTACCAACAATTAATCGAGATTTAAAATTTTTATTTGCTATTGTAAAAACATCTTGCATATCTTTTAACCTCCGCCAATAAAATGGACAATTTCTACCTTATCTCCTTTATTTAAAATAACTTTCGGATATTTATTTTTTTCAACAATTGCACCATTAACTTCAATGGCCACTTTAGTTGTTTTAATTTTTAGCTTGTTTAGTAATTGGTTTAAGTTAGTTTCAATATTTATTTCGTATGGACTTCCGTTTAATTGTATTTTTGCCACATTTAAGTTATTCATTACTTACTTTAACTTATTTAAATTTAAATGACAAAAAAAATACTAATTATAAATGGACCTAATTTAAATCTTCTTGGTGATAGAGAAAAATCAAAATATGGAAATGACACTCTTGAAACGGTTAGGAAAAAATGTGAGTCACATTCAAAATCAATCCATGTTGAAATAGAATTTGAACAATCTAATATAGAAGGCGAAATTGTCACAATAATACAAAAGGCAAAAGGTATCTTTGATGGAATAATAATTAATGCAGCGGGATACACTCATACTTCAGTTGCAATTTTGGATGCCCTTTTAGCTGTTAAATTGCCTGTTATCGAAGTTCATATAACAAACATTTACAATCGAGAAGAATTTAGAAGTAAATCCTTAATAAGCAAAGCCGCAAAAGGAATTATTTGTGGATTTGGTGTGAATGGATATATTATGGCATTAGACTCTATGAAGGAACTTCTTAGACAACAAAATGAAAATAAATAAAAAAATTATTGAAGAGCTTGTAGGTTATTTAAAGGAATTTAATCTCAGTGAAATTGAGTACTCTGAAGGTACAACAAAAGTAAAGGTTTCCCGATCTATAAATAGCCCAGGCGTAATATCTGCCGAAACAGAAAAAAAAAAATCTATAATTAAAAGTGCGGGTATGCACATAACCTCTCCAATTGTAGGCACAGCTTACCTAGCTCCAGAACCGGGAGCAAAAAAATTCGTGGAAATTGGACAAAAAATAAAAAAAGGACAAACCATCATGATTGTTGAAGCTATGAAGACGATGAATCATGTTCCCTCAACTCAAGATGGAGTAGTTAGTGAAGTTCTGATAAAAGACGGAGAGCCTGTAGAATTTGGACAACCTCTTATTTCAATTAAATAGTGTTTAAAAAAATTTTAATTGCTAACCGCGGTGAAATTGCGGTTCGTATAATTAGAGCATGCAAAGAACTAAATATACCAACGGTTGCCATTCACTCTGATGTGGATAAAGATGCAATGCATGTGAGATTAGCAGAAGAAAGTATTTGCATAGGATCACACAAACCACAAAATAGCTATTTGAATATAGCAGCAATTATGACTGCCGTTGATGTAACTGGCGCTGATGCTGTTCATCCTGGATATGGCTTTCTTTCAGAAAATTACCATTTTGCAGAAATAGTTAACAAAAGTAATATAAAATTTATTGGCCCCAGTGCAGAAATAATGAAAAAGATGGGAAATAAAATTGAAGCAAAAAGGATTGCAAAAAAATTTGGTCTTCCCGTTATTGAAGGATCTGATGGAAATATTAATTCGTTAGAAGAGGCAAAAAAAATTTGTTCAAGTATAGGATATCCCATTTTAATTAAAGCTTCTGCTGGTGGAGGTGGAAAAGGAATGAAACTTGTAAAAAATGAAAATGAGTTAAATGATTCTCTTTCGTTAACTAAACTAGAAGCAAAAAAATATTTTGGGAATGATGAAATATATATTGAAAAATTTTTTGAAAAACCTAGACATATAGAAGTACAAATTTTATCAGATAAAACTACCACCATACATTTAGGTGAAAGAGACTGCACCGTACAACGAAAACATCAAAAACTTATCGAAGAATCTCCAAGCCCAGTATTAAATGAAAGTACAAGGCAAGATCTATTAAATAAAACCATAGAAATGGTTAGCAAACTTAACTATGAGGGGGCAGGTACAGTTGAGTATATCTATAATAATGGAAAATTTTTTTTCTTGGAGATGAACACTAGAATTCAAGTTGAACACCCCGTTTCGGAAATAATCGCTGGAATAGATATTATTAAGGAACAAATAAAAATAGCCTCAACAGGGAAAACGGCATTAAAACAGTCCGATATAAACTTTAGGGGTCATGTTATAGAATGTAGAATAAATGCAGAAGATCCTAGCAAAAACTTTCAACCAAGCCCTGGAACTATTGATGTTTGCCATCTACCTGCGGGTTTTAGAACTAGAGTAGACGGGGCAATATTTCAGGGTTGCAAGATCACTCCACACTATGACAGTTTAATTTGTAAACTCATTTGCCAAGGTAGGAACAGAACTGAAGCCATACAAAGACTTCAAAGATCACTAGATGAATTTGTGCTTGAGGGCATCACTACTACAATAGAATTGCATAAAAAAATATTAAGCCATAAAAAATTTATTAATTCTGACTTTGATGTAAATTGGTTAGCTAATGAATCGTTTTATTAGATATTTTCACAACTAGTAATCCATAAATCATAAATTGGGTGGTCGATTGATTGTAGAGTGGGACTAGATGCAAACGTCCAACCATTAAATAAAAAAACCTGATTATTGTCCTTAGCGGATAAATCTTTAACTTGTATATACGCAACTGCATCTGAAGTGTCACTACTTTCAGAAAGTTGACATTTCAGAGCTTGAATTTCTAATGAACCAAAAATTTTTTTATCGCCAATGGCTAATTTAATCGAAGATGTTTTAGCAGTTATTTTGTCTAAAGCTGTTAAATTAATATAAACTTTATCATCTTTCAAAGATTTGGGTTCACTAGAAATATCGTCGCTTTTATTTAAAGTAATATTTTTATCTTTTATTTTTTCTAGTTCAGTTTTATCTTCTTCAAAAGTTGGAGATAATTCTTCTAAATTTATTAATGGAACCGATTCAATTTTATCTTCTGCTAAAACAAAGACAGTATTTGTCAAAATAAAAAGTAAACAAAAAAATTTAAAATTTCCAAGTTTCATATTTTTTCATATTTTTTTTCGAATCAAAAGTTAACGAACCATCCGGTTTGTGAGCCTTTGTTGTTCCTGTTAAATTTTCTTCGTGTTTCTTTTGCCACTTAAACTTAATTGGATTACTAGATGGTTTATTATTTGTTAAAAAATGTATCCATAAATGCCACTCTGGGGGAATTTTTGACGACTCAACTCTATTTGTATAAATCACCCATCTTTTTCCTTTGGAATTAGAATAGTATTTGTTACCAAATTCATCTTTGCCGACCAATTTCCCAGTAAACAAAGTATAAATAAAAGTACCAACAGTTTGACGATGCCACCAGGTAAATATTTGTTTAATAAAACTAATCACAAAATTTTTCTTTTTTTTTGTTTTTGATTGTATTTACTATTCAAGTGTAAAAATCCACACAATTAAAAATTGTAAAAAATTTATTAGACTTACAATATATTTTGTATATAGCATATAAATGCTCACAATATATATATAAATAATTAAATTTAGGAGATAAAACTTATGTCGAAGTATTTAGTTGAAACCTTTTATACATGCACATTTAAAATTATTCATAAACTCGAAGAACTAAATGAAAAAAAGCTTTCTGAACTCGAAAATCGTAAGGATGGTAAGGTTGAAATAATTGACGTTAGATTAAATAATAGAAAAACCAAAGCAGTTAATGAAAAAAACCAAAATGTTTCTTTAAGCAAATCACCTGCAAAAAATATTCCTGACGTTTCGTCCATTGTTAGTGAAACAATTGCTAATTCAGACAAATTCCAAACTTTAACTGAATTAGAGGGAAAAAACGTTAATACCCAAAGATTATACAAACAGATAAATAATAGATCAAAAATGCCAGATAGAAGAAAAGGTTATATCCAAAAAGTTTCGGTCGGAGAGCACAAAATTTATTTGCATACAGGTGAGTATGATGATGGAAAAGTTGGAGAAATTTTTATCGATATGAACAAAGAGGGAGAGCTTGTAAAAGCTTTAATGAATAATTTTGCAATAGCTATCTCATTAGGTCTTCAGTACGGTGTACCATTGGATGAATTTGTTGATGCTTTTATCGAAACTAAATTTGAACCATCTGGAGAAATTAAAGGCAATGACAGAATATTAAATGCTTCTTCTATTCTAGATTATATTTTTAGAGAATTGGCTATATCCTATTTAGGTAGAGAAGATCTTGCTCATACACCTTCGATTAACAAAACTACGAATGACAGAATTGCAAGCGATGGTGAAGAGGATGCTTTCTTGAAATTAGTAAAAGATATAACAAGTAAGGGTTTTGTAAGAAGTAACTATAAAGACAAACTTGTTGATCTCAGTAATGTAAGAATTAATTTAAAGAGTAAAAAATAGATATCATTTCTTCTTGTCTAAAACTTTAATACTTAGCTCTTTGAGTTGGGTTTCGGTTGGCTTTGAGGGAGCTCCCATTAACAAATCTTCAGCATTTTGGTTCATTGGAAACAAAGTTATTTCACGAATATTATCTTTATTAGCCAATAACATAACAATTCGATCTATTCCAGGAGCCATACCACCGTGAGGAGGAGCTCCGTAAGAAAGAGCTTTAATCATTCCCTCAAATTTCTTATTAACATCTTCTTTTGAATAACCAACCTTTGAAAAAACTTTATACATCAAATCTGGCAAATGATTTCTTATTGCTCCAGAAGATATTTCAGAACCATTACATACCAAATCATACTGGTACGCGAGTATTGATAAAGGGTCAGATTTTTCGAAATCTGATGGATTAATTTGAGGCATCGAAAAAGGGTTATGGCTGAAATCAATCTTTTTTTCTTTTTCATCATATTGATACATAGGAAAATCAATGATCCAGCAGAATTCAAACTTCTGACTATCTATAAGATTAAGCTCCTGTCCTAGTTTCTGTCTTGCTAATCCAGAGATTTTTTCAACGTTGCTTTTTGTATCGCATGAAAAAAAAACTGAGTCATTTTCTTTTAAATTACAAACTTTTATGAGTTCATTAATTGCTTTTTCTGAAAAAAGTTTTGCTATCGGTCCTTTACCAAGAAGTTTTTCTTTAGTTCTCTCTAACACTATATAGCCTAAACCTTTGGCTCCCTCTTCCTTGGCCCAATTATTATACGCATCAAAAAAACTTCTAGGTTTCGAGGATGTATTTGGAGCGGGTATTGCTCTCACAATCGCACCTTTGGCAATTGATTTTTTGAAAATATCCAATTTGACATCCTCCCTATTCATTATTTCTGTAACATCAAATATTTTTATTGGGTTTCTTAGGTCTGGCTTATCTGTTCCATATTTTAACATTGAGTCTTTATATTTAATTCTTGTAAAAGGTATTTTAGAAATAATTTTTCCTTTTCCAAATTCAGTAAATACTTCAAATAAAATAGGTTCTAATGTTTTAAAAATATCTTCCTGTTCTACAAAAGACATTTCAATATCTAATTGATAATGTTCTCCAGGACTTCTATCTGCCCTTCCATCTTCATCTCTAAAACAAGGTGCAATCTGAAAATATTTGTCAAAACCAGAAATCATGACCATTTGCTTAAATTGTTGTGGTGCTTGAGGTAATGCATAAAATTTACCATGATGCAATCTGCTAGGAACTAAAAAATCTCTAGCACCTTCTGGACTAGAAGCGGTTAATATTGGCGTTTGAAATTCCAAAAAACCTTTGCTAATCATTTTATTTCTTATAAAAGAAATTACTTTTGATCTTAAAATAATATTATCGTGCATCTCTTGTCGTCTTAAATCTATAAATCTATATTTTAATCTCGTCTCCTCTGGATAGTCCTGTTCACCAAAAACAGGCATTGGTAAATCTTTTGCAGCAGAAAGTACTTCGAATAATGAAACGATTATTTCTATTTCTCCAGTAAATAAATTTTTATTTATCGTATCTGTAGATCTCTTTACAACTTTACCTGACACACATACTACGGATTCTGGTTTGACTTTTTCTATTTCCTTAAAAAAATTACTGCTATTTTCTGTTACACATTGTGTTAAACCATAATGATCACGTAAATCAAAAAAAAGCAGGTTTCCATGATCCCTCTTTCTATGAATCCAACCTGAAAGCTTAACAGTTTTTCCAGCTTCTTTTTTTGTTAGTTCCGAACATGTGTGAGTTCTATATTTATGCAAAATGATTCCCTTTTTAAAAATTTATATCATTTTTAATACTTCTTTAATTAATTTTAAGTTAAAAGGATTACTCTTTTTTAAAGAATGTTTATCCAAAATCGAAATAAATTGAGATATTTTTTCATAGGATCTATCAATTCTTTTTATAATGTAGTCAATATGTTTTTTTTCAACCTTAATCTGTTTATCCGAAAAGTTCTTTGCAAGTATAACGCTGATTAGATCATCGCTTGGAAGATTTATGCTGATCATCAAGCTGCTACTAGCTCTAGATTTTAAATCGGGCAATTTAAATTTATATGCACTAATTGGATTAGTAGAAGTAATTAAAAGATATTTATTATCCTGTAAAGCAAAATTCCATAAAGAAAATAGTAAATTTTCTGAAACATTTTCATTTAAATTTTCAATTATCAAAGCTTCATTTATTTTAAATTCAAAAAAAATTTTATCATTTAATGCATCAGACTGTATTTCTAATGTTGATGTTTTGCTTTTCAAGATAGATGCTAGATGTGTTTTTCCAGAGCCTGGTGGGCCAAATATATTAGCTATTCGTTTTATCCATCTGGGCCAACTACTTATAAATTCGTATGCTTCTTGATTGCTAGATGACACATAAAAATCTTCTTTCAGATAAACATTATTTGTTGGAAATTTTAAAATTAATTGATCAGTCATTTATATAAAGTTCCCAATGCCCTTGATCATTATTTAATTGATAACCAAATTTTAATAGTTCTGTTCTCAATCTTTTTGGATTGCCATAATAATATATTTTAAAAAAAGCATAATTAATATTAAATTCTTCTAAAGAATAATTATCAATGATATTTATTTTGTAAAAAGTATTTTTTAGATTATCCAAATCACGAAGATTTGTATGTTGAAATTTTATTCTTATTAATAATGGGATCGAAAGATCTATAACGTTCTCTTTTTTCCAAATATCTGTGATTTGCATTTTTAAATCTTTTAAAATATAATTTAACTTTAATTCATTCTTTATATCATTAAGTTCATAAGTAATATTTTTGCTCATCCTGTTATCATTAAAATTTGTTTTTACATATATATTCAATTGGTCATTTTGATGATGCATTAATGTAAAAACGTAATTTTTTATATTGTATTTATTAACAAAATCATCGATATTTAATTCTTCAATTCTATTTTTCATTTCTTTTATTTTAGAAATATCATCTAAATCTTCCAATGGTAGTATGAAATTTATTAGCTCATTATTAATCTCAACAGTTGTCCATTGCTTATAAAAAAAATTCTCATAAAAATCTTGTATTTCTTCATTTACAAAAAGTATCGGAAAAAAAATTGCAGAAATATTTTTTGGTTGAGAAAATGAAATATTTTTCTGTTTTAATAATTCTATAACTTTAATATCATTGTAAAATATCTTAAAGGTTGCTTTGTACTCATCATTTCGATAGCTCTCTTCTAAAATTTGAAAACTATTTATCAAATTCTTTATTTTGTTTAATTTTATATTGCTTATTTTGTTTAAATCTCTTGATAATAGAATTTTAGACATAAGTATTTTAAAAGAATTTAAAAATACTTTATTGATATATTTATCTCTTGAAAAATTTATATCTATCGCTCCTTCAACTTTAACATTATTAATAATAAAAACATTTTCTTCTGAAAAACTTTTTGAAAATGTAATTAAAGAAAATATAGTTGCTGTTAAAATAATAAAAATATATTTCCCTGATCTGGCTATCAAATATTTAGACATTAAATAAAATTTTTCATGAAAAAAGCCTATAATACTTACAAAAAAAGCGGTGTTAATATGGCAACTGTTGATAAGTTAGTAAATTACATATCTGAAATATCAAGAAAAACTTATAAAACGTTTATTTATCAAAAAAAAAATCTATTTCAGTTTTTGCACTTTCTGCGCTGTCTGAACCATGAACGGAGTTCTTATCAATTGAAAGTCCATACATCTTTCTTAATGTCCCTTCCTCTGCCTTTAACGGATCTGTAGCGCCCATTATCTGCCTATTTTTGAATACTGCCCCTTCTCCTTCCAATACCATAACTACTATAGGACCCGATGATAAATAATTACATAAATTTTTATAAAATGGTTTTGTTTGATGTACTTTATAAAACTCTGCTGCTTCTTCTTTGGTAATATGTACTTTTTTGTTTTTTAGAATTTTTAAATTTTTTTCTTTAAAAAAAGATTTTATTCTGTTTTCTAAATTTCTTTCTACAGCATCTGGTTTAACAATAGATAAAGTTTGTTCAATCACAATTCTATTCGTAATATTCTTTTACTAAGTTGTTGAGTAAACTAACTCCAAAGCCAGTAGCTCCACCAGGATTCAAATTTGCAGCTTTTTTTGAAAAAGCCATTCCAGCAATATCTAAATGAGCCCATGGTGTTTTATTTAAAATGAATCTTTGTAAAAATTGAGCAGCCGTAATTGAGCCTGCTCCACCTACATAGTTAATATTTTGAACATCTGCGATTTTAGAATCCATCAATTTATCATAATTTTTATGAAGAGGTAATCTCCATACTTTCTCATTAACATTTTCACTAGCTTTAAAGATTTTTTTTGATAATTCATCATTGTTTGAAAATAAACCCGCATACTCTTCTCCTAAACTAA
>Ga0208203_1000335_pt1 | contig 21607 bp, 19 predicted proteins | sample DeeseametaMP2914_FD_184167 | JGI IMG/M metagenome (GOLD analysis project Ga0208203, IMG submission 184167) | Marine microbial communities from the Deep Atlantic Ocean - MP2914 (SPAdes) | ecosystem: Environmental > Aquatic > Marine > Oceanic | place: West of Santa Cruz de la Palma, Atlantic Ocean...
GAGAGGCAAGTTTTGTACTGTCGCCATGTTAACTTGTGATGCCGGAAAGTTTGTCGCAACTTTGAAATCTTGAAGTGTACTCGTACTTAAAGTCAGTCCTGAGAGGTCCATGCCTGTTGGAAGTATAAGGCGACTTAGGCCCGTAGCATTACTTAGATGAGAGGCATTGAAATTTATAGTATTAGAAAAGTCGATATTCCAAAGAGTTAAACCTGTTGTGTCTAGTGTTGAAAGGTCCACAGCTGGTAAAACCACAGGCGTAAAAGTATTGGGAGCACTCCCGATAATTTTTTCAACCTGGGAAACATTCATACCAACAGTGTTTGAATAATCCCCATAGTCCATGTCACAGCCAGTGAAGTCTACACCGCTGATATCAAAACCGTCAGGGAGAATATAGTTTTTAAAGCCAAAAGTATTGTTGTTTATTTGAGCAGCAGTTAAATTTGTCACATTGCTAAAGTCTGCATCATCAAAGAAACTGAAGTTGCGCGTGACTCCTGTAAAATCCATAGCGGGAAAAACTGTGGCACGCATATAATCTGTATTATTAATCATGGAGGCGGTTAAATTGGTTGAGTTACTTAAATCTACCATTTCCAGAAAGAACTTTCCTGTGTAACCAGTGAAGTCAATTCCACTTAACGGAGCATGAACCTCTTGGAGCCCAGAGTCTGAATCCTGAATATGTACACCTGTGAGGTTAATCATGCTCTTTAGATTCATGTTGTGTAACTCATACCCAGAAAAGCTTTCCAAAGATACATCAAAGCTTGGGAGAATATTACATGAATGATCCTTTATAGGATCGAGATAAACTTTTATGATGTCACATCTTGCAAGCGCTAGAAAGATATCTAAGTCGATGCCAACCGCCTGACTAAAGTCTACTTTGATATATTTTTGAATTGGACTTGCCATTGTCCCAGATACAGCGTTGCTATAATCCAGATTTGAAATATCAAGCCCTGGAGGAATCTTGCCACTAAATACTGTGGAGTTATCTAGCATTTCAATTGTTAGACCAACTGTATTTGAAAAGTCAGTAGCGTGATTCTGGCCTGTAAGATCAAGGCCAGTAACGTTAAAACCATCTGGAAGAAGAATTTCTCCTTCAAGTTGAGCGTCATTTAACATTTGTACTGTCAGGCCTGTAGTATTTTTTAAGTTCATCTTTGCGAGGGTCATACCACTTGTGTTTAGCCCTGTTAGGTTGAATCCAGAAGGTAGAGTGATGTTGTATAATCTAGTCGCTCCATTAAAAGATGCTGCCGATAGATTCTGAGTGTCTGATAAATCAATATTGGATAGGGTTTTGCCATTGGCATCAAAGCCTGTCATGTCAAAACTTGGTGGTAAAATGATTCCTGAGATCGAAGAAGCTGCATTACTTAACATCTGTACTGTTAGCCCCTTTGTCTTTGAGAGGTCAAGGCCCTGAAGGCTCACACCCGTAGAATTAAAGCCACTCATATCAAAACCATCGGGAAAGATGACGTTGCTGAGGTAGGATGCCGTGCTTAGAGAGCTTCCTTTTAAACTGTAGCAGCTCGAATCAACCGAAGCGTTCTTATTAGAAAGCTCAAGCTCTCCTGGCGCCTGCGAGCAAGCTACAAGATTAAGCATAAATATTAAAAGTAACCAAATATTCTTCAATAAAGCTCCACCGTTGGCACTTTATCGGTCAAAAACCTTGAAAAATTAAAGATCTTTTAATCAAAAACACGTCATTTCAGTTGTTTGTGGCTTTATAATTTGCAGGAAAATATACCTATATTTCTAGGGCTTAGTTCTGGGTCAAAGAAGGAGCAAACTTTCACATCATGGCCGTTTTCTTTTAAAAATAAGGCCCGATCGAGGATGATATATAATTCTACTAGTCTACCTAATGGGGAGCGGATCACTTCTGCTACAAGGTAGTCTTTAAGACGATCACTTTTGAGGTACTTTTTGTGAAGTGAATCAACATCGAGCTTTTTAGTCTGAGGAGCGTACTTTTTGCAGTAAGCTGTAAAGTCGCTGTAGTATTCAGAGTGGTGGGCATTGCCTAGTGTTTTAAACTCCTCATTTAGCTCATCCTTTAGGATCATGTGTAGAATATAACGGTATAGCTTTACACTCTGCCTTCTATCAAAACTCGTGTTATTTAGGGTCCTGTTTGAGCGTGTAGCAAGATTTAGAGCATGGAAGCTAAATGGTATAGGGGAGCTTAGTGCCAGTCCACTTAGATTAAACTCCTTTGATTTATGATAGCAACATCCAAAGTTTAAAAGCTTTTCGCAACTAGTGATATGACTTCTTATCAACTCAACAGATAAATCCCCACAGCAGTGAAGTCCTAATATCAAGGAGGATCTATCTTTAATAACTGAGTCTTTTGTAAAGAATTCCTCTCGGAAGCTGATTTTTGTGGCCAATTCTGGTGTTTGTTTTTTAATGAGTTGAGCTCCTGAGCTTTGCAATTTTGGGTCGCAGTCAATGCATTCAGAACTTCCATCTGTGTCGTAAAGAAGAACTTTTGACATGTGTCCTTTTCCTGAACCTACATCAATAATTTTGGATAGATCTTCTCTTGCTAAGAATCCTTTGATAATAGAGGTCTCATGTCTTTTTTTATGAGTCATTCCAACTTCAAGTCTTTTTGGAATAGCAGCGCTCTTAACATTCACCTCAGGTAGTTGCGAGAGCTCTTTTATACTTTCATAATAATTTCGTAGCTCTCCGTGAATGCTCTCAAAACTCTTACCATTTTCAATATCTATTAGATTATTCTTGGAGAGTTTAGAGAGTTGTCTACACCAGCCATCGTATGGAGAGGGGAGCTCGTGTGGGTAGTGATTTAATATTTCGCTTTGAACGAGCTGAATATGTTGTACTAAAAAGTTTCTAATGTCTTCAAAGCGTCTTTCCAAATCCATAGACGCGTTATATTATCAATCCATGAAAATGGCCATTTTTGGGCTTGCCCGCTCGGGCATGTCCGCTCTCAGACATCAAAGCTCCAAAGGCGACTATGAATGCTATGCCGTGAATAGGGGAGAACCCCAAACATGGGAGCATTATGAAGAAGTAGCACAACTTATTGGCGAGCAGCACTGCTATAACGAAGATGACTCCAAGTCCTTATTGGGGGAGATGGATGTCATAGTTAAATCCCCTGGCATTCCGTACACACACCCAGCATTAGCTAAGGCAAGGGATAACAAGGTTGAGATTATTTCAGAAATTGAATACGCTTTTCGTTGTTCGGATATTCCTGTCGTGGCAATCACAGGAACCAACGGTAAGACGACTACGGCGACAATGGTTTTTGAGCTTCTTAGCTCTTTGGGAAAGAAAGTGTTTTTGGGAGGCAATATTGGGATTCCTTATAGTGAGATCCTTTGCTCCACTGATAAATACGATTGGGCAGTAATTGAAGTCTCAAGTTTTCAGCTTGAAAATATTAAATCGTTCGCACCTCGAATCGCGATTCTAACAAATATTAGTCCCTCTCATGCTGAAAGGTATGACTCACATGACTTATATAGGGATGCAAAGCTAAAGCTATTTCAGAACATGACCCAAGAAGACATAGCCTTTGTAAATAAAGCTTTCTATGGACTAAATCTTCCTTGTAGGAAAAAAAGCATCAAGGCACTTGATAGCTTTGATTACTCCAAAACCAAAATGGTTGGAGAACATAATAAAGAGAATCTCTACTGTGCTTACCTGTGTGCCCTTGAAATCATTCAGAACGAAGAAAAGGTTGATGAGGCCACACAATTGTATATTGACTCATTTGGCGGTGTTGAATACCGAATTCAACACATAGTTACTAAAGATAAACTTGAAATATACAACGACGGCAAAAGTACTAATATGGCCTCCACACTGGCCGCAGTTGACTCCCTGAAAGGAAGAGAAATACATCTTGTCCTTGGGGGAAAGCTTAGGGATAAGAGTATGGACTTCTCTGAGCTATCTAGAAGAGAGCTTGCTGGTGTTTATGCTTTTGGTGAGGCAAAGGAATATATTGCAGAGTCACTTTCAACACATTCGGTAAAGACGTTTGGTAATTTGGAAGAATTATTCGAAAGCTTAAAGGCCACTAAACTTGAAGGGGTGCTACTTTTTTCCCCCGCATTTCCATCTTTTGATTTATTTAAGAACTACGAGGAGCGGGCAAAGAGGTTTAATTCCCTTGCGCAAGATCTTTAGCGGGAACTTGCAGTCGTTCTAGTCTGTGATTTGTCAGGTGAGCTTGCAATTGCTTGGTTGAAGTTTTCAAAGGAAATCTTGGCAATAAAGATTCCGAGAATTAATAAAATAAGAGAACTAATCTTAACGCCCATTTTGTAACTTCCTATAGAAAACATTTTTGGTTGACAATAATTTCTATCGGAAATTTCTTTTGAAAACTTAAGACTTTCACCAAATCTTAAGAGAAAATTCACTTAAGTTTTAATTTTAAAGTTTTCTTAACAAATTGTACGTCTTGCTTATCAAGATATGCACCAAAACCAAATCGAAGTTTATTTGCTCTATAATCTGTTAGAACACCACTGCTCTTTAGCCCTTCATAGAGCTTCTTTGCATGGGACTCAGATTCACATTCGATTGTTAGAAAGTGACCCTGGGTATTTAGGTCAGTATTCGTAAAGTTATAATCAAGACCTTCTAGGAAGAAGCTTTGTAGCTCCTGAATGTGCGCATGGAGAATGTCCACTGTAACTTTATCTTTTAAAAACTGCTCCCAAACAGCATTAAATCTATAATGGGCGCAGAAGTCTCGTGTGGAGCCTGCAAATCTTTGAGCGTCGTCTGCATATTCAACATTATCAGTCTTCCTTTCAAGAGTCTCAAAGCTTGCAAACCAGCCCGTGTTTAACGGTCTCAGGTTACAGCCCTCGGGAATGGTCATGAAACACATTCCTTCTCCTCCTTGAGCATACTTGTATGCCCCCGCCATGTAGAAAAGATCATTCTCCACATTTGAAAGGTCTGTGGGGACTGCACAAAATCCATGATAGCCATCAAGAACTAAAACTGTATTGCTCGCTTTATTCTCAATAATTTTTTCTATAAGACCCATGTCCAAACTTTTGCCCGAATTAAAAAACACCTGAGACAAGCAAATTAAATCATAAGCTCCTTCAGAGACCTCCTTGAGAAAGTTCTCTTGAAATTCTTCGCTTTGTGCTGGTATGAAGTTTACACTTACTCCCGGCTCTTCGTTGTACCTTTTTAATTGTCTTGAGGCCGAGTGAAACTCGCAGTCAGTTGTAAGAATCTTTAAGTCGCTTTGAGGGAAACAGCTCAGAAGTCTTGCAAAAAGTTCATGAGTGTTTGAAGCAAATGCGATCTGCTTTGGATTTTTAAGGTTCAAGATTTTTGAAATTAACTCTTGGGACTTAGGTACAACTTCTCCCATGATCTTTTCCCACTTTGCATCAACAAGATCTCGAGAGTCTCTCCAATAATCAAGCGTTGCTTGCTTTGTAATATCTGGCCAGTAGTGGTGAGAGTGGGCCGCCATGTGGATATAGTTATTGGCCGCTAAGAATTCAGAGTAGTACTTCTTAAACACTTTTAGTCTCCGTAAACAAATCCAAGCTTTTGCCTTTCGTCATCTGGTAGCTTTGGCATGTGCTCTCTAGGAATTAGGTATGTGGCCATGTCAAAGAAGTCGGTGAAAACGCGATTTCTTTCAGTACTTTTCTTTAGATAGTCATGTCCACTTGATCCCCCGGTTCCAATCTTAGTACCAAGCATTCTATGCACCATGATTGCGTGACGATATCTCCATGTTGTGAAAAGCTCATCAATGCCAATTAAACAATCGAGAAGATTGTTTGGCAGCTGAAGTATTGGCTCCTCAGCATAGAGGCGGATAAATATTGCAGAAAGTTTTGCTTCTCGCGAGATGCGAACTTTACCTTCGTCTTTAAGTTTGTTGTACCTTGTTTCATCAAAGAGGATTTCAAATGTTTCCTTGGTAGCATCAAGGTTTTTAAGTTCCATTTCAACTTGCTTAGGGTGGAGAGTTCTATTGCTTTCAATAATTTTTCGGTCTTGATTTAGCATCTCGTCTACAGCTTTTTTATATTGCTCCCAGAAGTTGTAATTCGCAGATTTCCCAAATGGCATTCTAGTAAGCCAAGTGTCGATAAGCTCAAGAAGGGTTGTTTCTTCCTCAAGCTTGTTCATTTTGTTTTTGTCCTCTTCCTTTAATCTTGAGTTGAAGAATTCTTTCGCCATCTGAAGTCTAAACTCTTGTCTAAGGCCAAGCTTTAATTCAATCATCCTAAATTGGATACTCTGAAAACCACTGGCAGGAACGAGATAATCTCTAAACTCCATGAAATCTAGTGGTCCCATGGTTTCCATTACATTGATTTGGTCGTTTAAAATTCTTTGTATTTCTGTAACTCTATTTAGTCTGTGAACAATTACACTTAAGTCTCTTGGGTCCATTCGCGCATTGCCAAAAAGTTTATGAACTGAGTCTACTTCGTGTAGGATTTGTTTAAACCACAACTCATATGCCTGATGAATTATAATGAAAAGAGTTTCGTCGTGGGCAGGCCTGTTATGCTTCTCGCTAACAGGCTCTTGCGCCTCTAGCAATTTGTCTAAGCGCAGATAATCACTGTAATAGATTGGATCGTATTTCATAAACTCCCTCTGTGTCTCTGGAAGTTGTAAACTAGCTCTTTGCTTTTAATTTGTCGAATAATGTTGTAAGTAATTTAGGTAAACAAGGGAGTAAATATGGGTAAATCTGCATTTAAATTGACTCAAAGCGAAGTGGCGCAAAACGTTGAAAAGCTTAAGGGTTTTATGGCCAAAGAAGGTCTCGAAGCATTTTATGTTTCAAGCTTTGACCCTTATTTAAACGAATATGTTCCAATGGAAAATTGCCATAGATTTTATTTCACTAATTTTAGCGGTTCAGTTGCTGAAGTTCTCGTACCATTGAAAGGGCGTGTTAAACTTTATATTGATGGAAGGTACTGGGAGCAAGCTGATATTCAAGTTGATGCAAACGTTGTGGAAGTCGTTAAGGTTAGAGCAAATAAAGGTCTTGGAACAGAGCTATTAGAAGATCTAGAGAAGCTTGCTCCAAAGAAAATGGGATATGAAGGAGATAGGACAAGTTTAAAATTTTTCCAAGAGTTGGAAAAAAGATGTCCTCTACATGGATACTTTGCTCAAGAGCTTTCAACAATAGTTGACTTTGCAAAGATGCCTGAGCTTGCTCCAATCAAGCACATTCCAAAAGAGTTTAGAGGGAGTGATACAAAACAAAAATTAGAAAGAGCAGTGAAGAGTAGCAAGCATGCTTACTTTGTCAGCGCAATTGACTCATTAGCATGGATTACCAACTCAAGAGGCTACCATCTTCCAAACTTATCCAGCTTTCTAGGGAAAGCTCTTGCCACTCATGACAAAGTTTTTGTTTTTGTTGATAAAAGCACACCCCTAGATGACTCGGTTAAAGAGAATACAGCTTGTGAGTTCTTCCAAATGGAGCCTGAAAAGGTAGAGGCAAAACTGCAAGAAATTCAAGATCAATATGGACTTCAAAGCGTGGACATCGATCCAGGTATGCTGAACGTACTAGATTTCAATATGCTAAATAAAGTTTTTGGATCTGAGAGATTAGCAGAGTCCTCAGGTGGTCTGGTAGAGTTTCACTCAATAAAAGACCCTGAAGAATTAGCACACATGGAGGATGGATTTAGAAGAGCTGACAAGGCGATCTACAATACGATTAAATGGGTTAAGGAAAGTCTTAAGGCCGGCGAGAAAGTTTCTGAGTTGGACTTGTACAATCAAACGACCATTAAATACCAAGAACAAGGTGCAGTGGAGCAAAGTTTTGGCACTATTGCTGGTGCTGGGGCAAATGGCTCAATCATTCACTATAGCGAGCCAAAAGATGACGTCATCTTAAAAGAGGATGACATGGTTCTATTGGATAGTGGCGGCTACTTTGAAGGCGGTTTTGCAACGGATACAACAAGAACATTTATGGCCTCTGATAAAGACGGCAATGATGAGTTCAAAAAAATCTATACTTTGGTTTTAAAGGGAACTCTTAACTGTCAGTCTTCTATATTTCCTGAAGGTACCCCTGGGAAAGTCGTCGATGGATTTGCAAGACTTCCTCTTTATAGAGCGGGCTATGATTTTCGTCATGGCACAGGACATGGTGTAGGTATTCACGTCCACGAAGGGGGAGCAAGGATTTCACCTGCTTCTGATGTTCCGATGAAGGAAGGACAAGTGGTCTCAATCGAACCAGGTATCTATGTGCCAGGTTTTGGCGGTGTGAGATTGGAAAACATCGCATATGTTGAAAAACATCCTGAGCATGAAGGCTATTTAAGATTTAGACCTCTTGTTTATATTGGCTTTGAGCCAGCGCTTATTGATCATAATCTTCTGAATGATGATGAGAGAATGTGGTTGAATGAGTATGAAGCAGAGTGCTCAAGAAGAGGCACAAGTTTTCAGTAGCCAAGTAAAATTGCCAGTTATAGGGGCAGAGGTAGAAAACCTTTGCCTTATCCTATAGTCTTTATTTATTCTCTAAACTATTAAAATCTTTTATTTTTAGTCTCTTATGTGGACCTTGGGCCATGATCTCAAATGTTTTTGAAACCATCGTGATATATTTACTTGAATTAAAAATGTTAAGAAAAATTAACTTTAATTAATTCCTTGTCGATTAGAGTTTAGAGCGTGGAGTTGAATGAAGATTTTGGTATGTGAACCAGACAATAAAGTCGGCCGTGAATTAAGAGACGGCCTTGAAGAAAGGGGTTATGAGACCTCTCTGGTTCATAATGGCCGTGAGGCACAACGCTTTCTAGTTGAGTCTGAACAAAGTGTAACCATCGTGGATATAGAGCTGTCTTCATTTAGTGCTCTCGAAGTGGTTAAGTTCATTAGATTTAAAAATATCAAAACTAAAATTATTCTGGTTGCAAAGTCTGAGCGTCTTTTTGAAGAGTCACTTTTAAGTAAAGGAAATCTGAAAAAGCTCGGTGTCTCAACTGTAATGACTAGACCATTTTCTCTAGACAAGCTTGAAAGAGAGATTAAAGGTTTCTTTGACAGACAAAGCTGGAAGGATGTCGAACAGAATGAGAGTTTCACTGAGGAGGAAATCTCCGCATTCGATGACCAGTTTACTTCTATGAAGATTGAGGAGTTCTTTTGTGGAAACCTGGCCATCTTCGATGTCTTTATTAGACTTTCAAAAAATAAGTACTTGAAAATTTTAAATCGCGGAGAATCTTTAGAGCAGGAAAGACTCGATAATTATAGATTGCGTAAAAATGTGACCCACCTTTACTTTAAGACCCAAGATAGAAAAGTTTACATAAATTTTTTAAACGACCTCATTGCAAGGCTTGCTTCTAAAGAGAATGTAAGTTCAAAAACCAAATTGAAATTCACTCAGAATCTGACAAACTTTATGGTTCAAGAGATTTATACAAAGGGAATGGATGAGGCCACATTGAAAGAGAGCATCGGCGTTTGCGAAAGCATCCATCAGACTGTTGAGTCGATGCCAAAGCTTAAAACTCTTTTTGAAGAACTTCTCAAGTATGATGATTCTGAAGAAGGCCATATTTTTTTGACGATGATTTATACTGATGCAATTTTAAAAAGACTAAATTGGGTAAGCGATCATTCTCGTCATAAGATTTTGATGGGTGCTATGCTTCATGACTTGGGGAAGTTGAAGTTTCCAAAGTTTTTGAGAAGCAAAAAAGGTGCTGAACTAAATGAAAAGGAGTTGCTGGAATACCAGAAACACCCACAATATGGACTGGAGTTGCTAGATCAGGTGCCTGAGATTGATCAAGCGGTAAAGCAAACAGTGTTTCAACATCATGAACTAGTTAATGGAGAAGGCTATCCTCAGGGATTGGCGGGAAACAAGATTTATCCACCTGCAAAGGTTGTGGGGTTTGCAAACTGTATGGCCGACCTTTCAATTAGTCTTGGATTATCACCATATGGAATCATTACCAAGATGGTTGAAGACAGGTCTGAAATCTTTGGCTACGACCCAGACATTGTTCGAGCATTTATTAACTGCTTCAAAGAGGAAGAGGCAGCATGAGCAAATCTACTAGAATCATCCTATATGTCGGGGATCAAAGAGATATATTTTTATTGATATGCTCCTACTTTAAGGAGAGGGATGATAATTTTACAACTTATGATTGTCGGCAGGTTGCATCAGGACAAGAGTGCTTAGAAGTCTTGGAAAGTGAGTTAGATGCTCTTGTTATCATGGACTTCTGCGAAGTGGAAGATCCAATCCAGTTTATGCAGCCTTTGACTATCTTTAAAAGGTGGAAGACTAAGGCCTCTGTGGCAGTGGGAGGAATCTTTAATAACAAGAAACAAATCAAAGAGAGCGAAGTTCTATTTGGTCTTGGCCTTAATTACGCCTATATCAAAGGTGGCGATGATGTTCAGGCCTTAAACTCTCTCTTCTATATTGCCTATGAGGACGCATCACCATGTCTAGACTATGCTCTTGCCAAAGGGTTTAAATTACCATTCAGACCAAAGTCTTTAGGTTATATCAGTGAGTTTACAACTAACTCATTTTTAGTAGATAAGGACTTTAAATCCTTGAATGAGGAAGTAGAGATGGAGCTTGATCTCTTTGAGGACTTCACTGCCACCAAGTTTTCACTAGCTGATGAATATGACATGGGCGCTAGGTTTAACACCCTTTATTCAGCTCACCTACAAATTGAGTTTGCAAGCGGTTGGGAAGCTGATGAAAATGCTATGTTTGAAGATACTTTCACTTCTTGGATTGGAATGAACCAGGACTCCTTTATTGAGAAAAAAGGATCTGTTCTAATTTATGGGAAAAGAAGGGGGCTTGGAATTTTGCTCTCAAGTATGGCAAATGAATATCCCGATATCGACTTTCATTTGATTGAGGAGTTCGAAGAGGATAATCAGGAGATGATAAAGATTGCTCCAGACTTGGTATTCTTCCAAATGGAAGATGAACAGTCATTTCACGACTTGGAAAGAATGCTTATGACTTGGAAAGAATGCTTATTCAGATGAGCTATGAGAGAGTTCTCAATCCAAGTATTGTAGCTGTCTTTGGTCACCCTTCATCAACTGATGCCTTAAGAAAGTTGTATGGAAGAGGTAATCTTATTGCAACGACTTATGATATCGATGAGCGTCTTGGACACGGGATGGTTGAAAGAATGCAGGCCGTAAAAAAGGGACAAGATATTTTTAGGTTTAAAACAAAAGACCAAAGGCTAAAGGCATACTTTCCCTTGGATGCTCAGGTCACAAGCCTTACCGAAAATGAAATCACTTTTATGACCACTGAGGAGCTTCCTTATTATTCGGTTGTAAAAGTCTCAGTGCCACTTGATCTATATGCAGTCATAGTCCCAAGTTTAAAGAAATTAAGTCCAAATATACATGGGCATCACTACATGGGGCTAATTTGCGGAGTGGAGAGTTTTGAGTACAATACATTAAGAAAACTAGTTAACCATATCATTGATAATGGAATAGAAGAGTGGAGCAATGACTCTTTTGATTTGGGAGATCCAAAGACAATTGCTGAAATTGAAGCCCGGCCTGAAGAAGATGCCTTGGACGAGCCTCAAGAAAATAAAAGACCTGATAGGGTTGAGAGGCATAAATCCAAAAACAAACTTGCAAAACTATAAGAGGGTAGCATGAGCACTAAATCAAAAATTCTATTTATCGATGATGAAGAAGAATTGCTTCAACTTTTGGGGGACTTCTTTTCTAACTTAGACTTTGAGGTCTTCACTGCCAATGGGGGAGATGAAGGCTTAAAGATGTTTCGCACGCACAGAGATGTGGATCTTGTTATTTGCGACATCAGTATGCCCCGCGTAAGAGGTTTGGATGTTATAAAAAAGATTCGCATGCTCTCTGATGATGTACCATTTGTTTTCTTTACCGGGTTTGGATCCAGAGACAACATGATTGAGGCTAGTAAGTATGGTGCCTATGACTTTGTTAGAAAGCCAGACATCGCAGGTCTTGTTGAGGTCGCCAAAAAGGCTATTGAAAATTCAAAAGCAGGTGGCTCAAGCACCACCAATGACCCTTTAAGCGAATACCAGAGACTATTGGCCCGAAGAGACTGATCAGTTAACTCTTCTTTTGCTGAAAAATTCTTAGAAAAATCTACTATTGGTTTTATATCCCACCATATTTATCTATAATATGATCGCATTCATTAATTAAAACAACCAATGGAGTGGAAAATGTTTGAAAACTACAAAGTCCCAAAAGAGTTAATGCCTTCAGACCCAAGATTTGGGGTGGGGCCGTCTTTGATTCCTGTTGAATATATTGAAAATCTTGCCAAGACTGGTACTGAGTTGCTGGGTACGTCCCACAGAAAGCCTGCTGTTAAAAACCTTGTGAAAGAAGTGCAAGAGGGGATAGCCAAATATTTTAATATTCCAGAAGGCTACGAGGTAGTTCTGGGTAACGGTGGTGCAACTTTTCTCTTTGACATGATTGGTTTAGGACTTGTTGAAAAGTCCTCAGTTCACTTTGTAACTGGAGAGTTTTCAAGTAAGTGGCAAAAGTCTCACGCAAAGATTCCTGGAGTGGAAGCAAAGTTGGAAGATGCTGGAATTGGTAATGGCATAAACCCAAAGGTTGTAGATGGCCATGACATGATCTGTGCAACCTTGAATGAAACTTCTACTGGAGTCATTATTACTGAACTACCAGATGTTAGAGATAAAGATGTGCTTGTTGCTGTGGATGGAACGAGTGGTGCTGGACAGGTTCCTCTAAATTTGGAGCTTTGTGATGTGTTCTTTTTCTCTCCTCAAAAGATTTTTGCAAGCGAGGGTGGTTTTTGGGTTTCTATTATGTCTCCTAAGGCAATAAAAAGAGCTGAAAAGATCGCTCAAACTGACAGGTACATCCCAGAAATTATGAGTTGGAAACTTGCCATCGACAATTCCAGAAAAAACCAAACCTATAATACTCCATCTATTTCAACAATTTTCTTTCTTAATGAACAAGTTAAAGCAATGAACGAGCTTGGCTATGACAAAGTAATAGAGCTTGCAAATAAGAAAGCAAAACTTGTTTATGATTGGGCACAGTCTAAAGATTATTTGGAACCATACATTTCAGATGAAAATTTTAGATCTACATCTGTTGCAACTATCAATGTTGATGAAAAATATCCTGTTAAGGATTTGCTTGCAACACTCAGAGAGCAGAAAGCAGTTTATGATATCGACAGCTATAGAAAGCTTGGAAAAAATCAGTTTAGAATTTCACTTTTTCACAACGTAAGTTATGAGAATCTGGAGAAACTTACAAGAATAATCTCTCAAGCGATTGAAAACTGTTAAGTTTTCTTAAGAAAAAATAGTGTAGTGCCGAATATAATGTCGGCACTACTATGAAAAAAACAGCTAAAGACTTCTTGTCTAGAAAACACATTTTCCTCGTTACAAGCAATAAGTTGGATCGAACTTCTTGGAAAAAAGCTTTTAACGAATTGGGTGTCCACCCGGAAATGATTCATAGCTATGAGAACTATAGAGATGCATCAAAAGCACTCGAAGAAATAAAGCCAAAGGTCCTTTTAGTGGCAACTGAACTAAAAGATAAAAGGCCTGATGAGTTATTAGAGCTGTACCGGAGTATGAACCTCAACAGAGCAGAAGATCTTTGTTATCTTGTAAGTGATGAAGAAGATCCTATAGGGAATAACCTGTGCCTAGACTATCAATTAGATGGCCTTATTCAAAAGCCTTATACTGCCAATGACTTAAATCAGAAGATTAAAAATGCTCTTGATACAAAAGCGGCATTCACAGGCTTTGAGAAAGCAAAGTACAAGGCCTATGAAAACCTTGCACTTAAAAACTTCGAAAAGGTAGAGGCCTTTCTTAGAGTATGCGAACAAAAAGGAAGTGTGGACGCCCCTGATGTTAGAATCATTGAAGGTCTAATGAAGCTTGAGAAGGGTGAGACCTCTGAGGGAGTTGCAACACTCCTTGAGGTTGGAGAGGGTAACTCTTTGGACTACCTCCTTAAAAAAAGACTATTTGAAAACCTTGTTGAGCTTAAGCGTTTTTCTGAGGCCTTTGAGCAAGCTCAGATCTTGATTGAAAAGTATTACCTCTCAACTGACTATCTCCAATCGTTCATCAAGACCTCTATTCTATCTGAGAACTATGACGCCATTTTAGATTTTTCAAGAACAGCAAATCCTGACGACTTAAAAGAGAGAGGAGTTGCGAACTTTCTTGCGGCAGGTCTTGTATTGAGCTCTAATCAGTTATTCTCTAAAGACAGAGAAAAAGCTATAGAAGCAAATGTAAGCGCTATCAGGTTCTCATTTAATAAGAATAATATTATTGAACAGGCCCTTGGCAATCTTTGTGACCTAAAAGAGTTTGAATTAGTTGGAGAGCTTATAGAGGAAATGGAGGAGCAAGAGGAGCTTGAGAATGTTGTTAGTGTCCCTCGGTATAGGGCCTCGGCTCTGTCAGGAGAGAGTCCTGACAAAATCTTTAAAAATGGTGTAGACCTCACCTCCAAGGGGGTTCGGGATTTTTATGTATACGAGATACTTTTAGAGTCTGCAGTTAAGCTTGGAAGAAAGAAAGAGTACCTCACAGAGCTTGCAGAAGACGCAGGAAAATATCATCCAGGTAAGCAGGGGTACTTTAATTCTTTGATTAGAGGAAGTCGCTAGGCCGCTTCACGATTTCTTTTTTCGTAAATATCGATAAATATTCTAATGATTTTCTTTTGATTTTGATTGTCGAAATCAAATTTGTCCCAGTAGTTTCTTATTATTGCGTCCTGGCCACAAAGGAAAAACTCTTTATCATGCCTTCTGCATAACATAATTTCGCCAGAGCTATTTGGCCCAAAGACTTGTTGGGTATTAGTCGCTGGAGAAAGGGTATTGAATACAAGTTCGCAAATAGCGCATGCATCTTTTTTCATGATTCCTATTCGTCAAAAGATTAAGAAATATTAAGACTATTCTTAATAAAATTTTCTAATCAAAGTCTCTTGAAAGGATAAATAGAATGCTGTCTGAGGTAGTGTTTGAGGCACTCTTCCAGTTTGTCTTGAGCTGGGAGTATTCAAGCCCTATGTTAACCTTAGGACTGTGCCACAAGAGCCCAAGGCCTAGAGACCTGTGCTTTCCTTCTAAACTAAATTTAGTTTGATCAAGATTTGGGTTGTCCTCATAGTCGAATTTGCCATGGGTTTCATCAATTAAAACAGAATATCTAGAATACAGTAGAAGTTCATCGAGAAGCCTTCGTCCAAACAAAAAGCCATAGTCAATCAGGGTGTGAATTCTATTTGCCTTGAAAAAGCTTGTCGAAGGGAAGTTGGACTCCCATTGAGCTTGGTATCGATTTCTTCCTCCTGACATGTATATTGAAAACGAGTTGGAGTTTCTCATGGCCAACTCTTTGGGGGTGCCGAACATCTGCCACTTTACACCATATAAGATGGGCGAGTGACTTCCTATTTTTGTAAAGATATCAACTCTGCTTGATATCCCCACCTGTGGTGAGAGCGCAACTTGAGTAAAGCTTTTCTTTGAATCAAAATTTAAACTTGTTGTTTCGTCATTTATGGGGGCAGAGGTATCTACGCCGTCTGAGGCGGTGCCGGCTATACTTGTCTTTAAAAAACGGCCTTGAACTTCAGAAGTGAGAAGATTTGTCGTGGGGGTTAATGTTCTTAAAAGACCACCCCCACAACTTGTTAGAAAGAAAATTAAGAATAAATGTATTAGTCCCAATACCAACCCAAGGCACCGCTAATGAATGCAAAAGTGGTGGAGTCGTTATTTGACCAGTTTGTATTTTGTGCAGCTAGCTCCAAAGAGGCTGTCTTGCTCTTCCAATATCTTTTTATACCAATTGAAGCATTTACAAAGGTTGTCTTTGCTTCATAAGTCTCACCCTCTAAAGATGGCGTAGAGTTGTCTTTGGTAATATCCACTTCTAGATCATGAGTGCCCACTCTAAAGGAAGAGTAGGTGACAGAGGTTTCTCCAGTTCTATAACTGTATATTACCCCAATCTCTCTGAGCGTTTGATCTGCTTCGGCCTCAAAGTCTGAATCACTGTCTCCATCGAAAATGTCGTCAGACTCTCTGGACGACTGGGCAGAGCCTCCTCCTAGAAATATTGCTAAAGCATGATCACCTTTTTTCGCCTCTTGTTTTGTTTTGCCCAATAGTTGCCATTTGAGTCCTAAAGCACCAGGACTTTCTGCTAGAGAGCTTCTCAAGTAGAAATCTACTTTCTCTACGATCCCTAGTCCCAAGTGCATGTTCATTGGTGCAACATCATTTCTTAGTGCAAGTGGTCCATCGAGGTCGTCGCTATCAAGATCAATAGATCCTTCAGTTCCACCCATGACGCTAAATAGGAATTCTCCTCCCAGAGACTTGCCAGTTGCTTCAGCCGTCATAAAGAGAGGTGCGGGTGTGTGGACTCTAACTTTGTTTGCACAAGAAGCTAGAAAAAATAAACCAAATAGAAGTGAACTACCTTTTACCATCCTGGCGAGAATAACCATCTAGAAACTCCTTTTTAAAATCTAGAAATCTATCTTCTAGTATGGCCTCTCTCGCTCTGTCTGCCAACGACTTATAAAAGGCAATGTTGTGCGCGGTAGCAAGGATCTGTCCCAAGATCTCATTGGAATCAAAAAGGTGTTTTATATATGCACGAGTGAAGTTTGAATTCACATAGTCTTTAAGGTTTGGCTCAATAGGGAAGAAGTCTCTTCTATAGTTTTTGTGGGTAATCCTAATCTTACCTCTGTTTGTGAATAGCGTTCCACCTCTTGCAAACTTAGTTGGAATGATACAATCACTCATGTCCACTCCGTTTTCCCAAATCATAAATAGATCTTCAGGCATGCCAACACCCATAACATATCTAGGTTTGTCTTCTGGCATTTTAGGAGCAACATATTTAACTGCTTTCTCCATTAGTTCTGGCCCCTCGCCAACACTTACACCGCCAATTGCGTAACCTGGAAGATCTCTTTTAACAACTTCTTCCAAACACTCATCTCTAAACTCATCATAAGTTGAGCCTTGAATGATTCCAAAAAGTGCCTGCTTGGGATTATCCCAAGAGTTGATACAACGATCTAGCCACCTGTGAGTTCTATCGATACTTCTCTTTACGTACTTTTTATCAGCAGGGTATGGAATACATTCATCAAAGGCCATCATGATATCAGAGCCAAGGTTTTGTTGAATCTGTATTGATGTCTCTGGAGTTAGCAGAATATCCTTTCCTTTAGGGCCTTTAAACTTTGATCCTTCCTCAGTGATGCTGTTTCCTTGAAGTGAGAAAACTTGGAATCCACCACTATCTGTCAGTATTGGTCTGTCCCAGGCCATAAACTTATGAAGTCCACCGGCCTTCTTAACAAGGTCTGAGCCTGGGGTAAGGTGTAAGTGGTAAGTGTTTGATAGGATAATTGGAATATCCATATCCTTCAGTTGATTTGGCTGAAGGGCCTTAATCGCACCGTGTGTGCCTACAGGCATAAATACTGGTGTTGGTATCTCTCCATGTGGAGTAATGATAACACCAGCTCGAGCATTGCAGTTTTTATCTTTGTGAATGAGTTTATATTTAAAGTGTTTGTTTACTTCTTTTGTAATTTCCATAGTTTGCGACTTTTTAAATTTCCTTTGAGTTGATGGGGGATACTAACTCAAAGGATACGATTGTGAAACAAAAGCAAGTGGTTAGGGTAAAGATTTTATGTGTGGCGTGTATTCCTCTTATTTTGTTGCTGCCGGCACACAAAATTAAGAGGGTTAGAGGTGAGTGCTCTAGGGTTTTGGATGGGGATACGATTGAGGTGGACTATGGGCTAAGGTCTATAAAAATAAGAATGGCCTTCATTGATGCCCCAGAGAAGTCGCAGATGGCCTTTGATTCCAAACCCATTGGAATTTGGTCGACTCAGTTGTTGAAACGGCATTGTCTTGGCAGGGAAATTCACGTGAATATTATTCAGAAAGACAGATATGGAAGGTTCCTTGGAGAGGTGTTTAGAGGGGAGACCAGTCTTAATCTTTTGATGGTTGAGCGTGGCATGGCATTAATCTACAAGAACTACACATTCCAGACCATTGCTCAGAAGGTTGATTATTTCTCCGCAGAGATATCTGCAAAAAGAAAAAGGCTTGGTATCTGGAGAACGTTTGGTTTCTTGGACCCTCATGCTCATAGAAGACTTAAGAGGAGGGGGCATGGCCGCAAAGACTAAGGGGAGTTATGAAAAAGAGGAGAAACTACTAAAGCATATTCTAGCGGCGATGGAGGACCATAAGTACAAAGAGCTTGGTTACAAAACGTTATTGAAGTTCTGTGTATGTGAATTTGGTTTATCTGAGTCTTCTGCCTATAGAAGGATTCAAGCGAGTAAGAGAATAAAAAAAGGGGCGGTTTAACGCCCCTGAGGTAGAAGTGAAAAGTTATATTAAATTTACCAAGTAAACTTTGCTCCAAGATTTACACCATTTAGGTCGTTGCCAATTCCTTTATTGAATTGAGCATAAAGTCTAGCAAAAGGTACGTTAAATTGGAGACCTGCAAAGCTTCTGAAAGCTGTAGCTTCTGGCCCACCGTCAGCACCTTCTGAAGCTGAAACTTCTGCGGCGAATCCGGAACCTTCAGTTATGTCCCCATCAGCTTCAAATGTGATATCAGAAGAGCCAAAAGTGTAGTCAAACCCAGCTCCACCATAAAAAGTAAATACGTAACCAAGTCTTAAGAAAGTGGATACTTCTATAGGTATAGAGGTGTTTTCTGTTTCAAGACCAAACCTTGCAAAACCATTTTGAAATTCAGCGTTTACGCCACCAGAAGTAACTGTTTCTTTATCTAATTTTTGATTTACATCTATATTCATTGAAGATCTTTGGATACCTGTGTGTAGGTGTAGTCCACCCCACTCAACGAGGTAGCCTGGAACAATGTCTACGCTATCGATTAGTCTATATCTTGCAAAAACACCAAACGAGCCGATCTCACCGTCAATTTCTGTTCCATCGGTGTCCTGATTTAGGCTGTAGCTCATAAAACTTACAAAAACATCTAGTTTATTAAAGTCGATAGGCCCAATTTTGTTCACTGGAAGGAGGCTCATGTTGAGCCCAACACTAAGAGCTGCACCTAAACCAATACCTTCAGCACTTTCAGGATCATCAGAAAGAAGCTCTGGGTCACCTTTAATTGCAATACCAAATGAAGGCTTAACAGTTATAAACGAGAAGTTATCAGCATAATCACTTGATTGCCCTTTAAGAGCAAAAGCGTTGGCATCAGAAACGCCATCAGCGTATTTATCAATCGAAACATCAGGTAGGTCTTCAAAATTCTCAATCGCTGCTTTCATTTGCCCACAATCAGAGTTAGGGTCACTTGCAGGGCCTGAAAGTCCACCACAATTGGTAACGTTTACATCAAACTCAAGAGCGTTGCCCAAGCAAGGCATCAGTAGTGCTAAATAAATCAAATTTTTCATTATATTCCTTTTCTCATTAAAAGCTTAATAATTGGCGGACATTAAGTTTTTCGGTCATTTCTTCATGTTATTAAAATTTTTTTTAACTTTTTTAGCCATGAAGAAAATTCCGCAATTGGTTTGATTTTAAGGGTTTTTCCTATATAAATACTCAACTAAAAGGACAGCTAGATGAGTGATTTCGAGAAACTAGGCATAGACGAGGACTTTAACCCGTATTATGTGGAACAGGGCGTAAAAAGACCAAACGAGGTTCAGACCAAAGTCATCCCTAAAATAATGGAAGATAAATCCATAATATGTTTGGCGCAGACCGGTTCTGGGAAAACTCTCTCCTATGCTTTACCTATAAGTGAGAAAATAAAGCTTCATGAAGATGAAAATGGCCTGCAAGAAGAAGCTGGGAGGCCATTTGCGGTCGTAGTTGTTCCAACAAAAGAGCTAGCTAATCAAATTAGAGGTGTATTTAAAGGACTGTCCCACCATGTTGGCCTTAGAGTTCGGGCCATGCTTGGAGGCACTAAAGGAAAAAGTGCAAGTCTTAAAGATCAGAGTTATGAAATTCTAATCGCCACCCCCAATAGGCTGGCAAAGGCCTTAAAAAATAAAGAAGTTACTTTTGATAATCTAAAGTGGCTTGTGTTTGATGAAGCTGACCAACTATTCGATATGGGCTTTAAAAAAGATATTGAAGGCATGACTAGGTTTGTAGAGTACGATGACACTGCAATCTCTTTTTTCAGTGCCACACTCCCTGTGGAAGTAGAAGAGTTTATCAAGGGACAATTTAAAAAGAAAAACCTTGAACTTGTTAGTTTCAAAGAAGGACACAAAGTTCAACAAAAGGTTGAGACTTATAATGTGTTCTTGTCTCCAAAAGAGAAGCCAAACATGCTTAAAGAGTTCCTCTCCAAAACAGCTGCAGGAAGAGGAATTGTTTTTGCCAACCAGAAGAACCAAGTTGAAGATATTCAGAAGTATATTGAGCAAGAGCTACCAAAATTAAAGTACAGAGTTCTTCACGGAGACTTGCCTCAGCAAGAAAGGGCCGCAAGTCACAAGGCCTTTGTCGATGGCAAAGCACAAGTTTTAATTGCAACAGACATTGCCGCAAGAGGGATTGATATCAAAGACCTTGCATGGGTCCTAAATTTTGGCCTGCCAAAAACTGCAGTGTACTATCTCCACAGGTGTGGACGTGTTGGTAGGGGTGGAAAAAGAGGAGTTGTTTACAACTTTGTAACAAACTTTGACGCAAAACTCATTGGACACATTAATGACGCAATAAAAAACCAAAGTCAGCTTGATTTAGAGTTTATTGCCAAAGACATTAAGAGCCAAAGAAGCAGGCCCAAGCCTAAGGCAAATGCCAAACAAAAACAAAAAAAGAAGAAAATTACCAAGCGAACCAAGCGATACGGTTGAAAGCCCAAGTAAAAGAATTTATAGTGTTGTTCTAAATTCTTTGGGAGATGAGACGTATGAATGTTTTAGTTAGCGGTGCAAGTGGATTTGTCGGAAGACATGTGGTGGATCTTTTGCTTGAAAAGGGTCACACTGTTTTTGCTCTTTCCAGAAGTGCAGAACTAAACCAACAGCGTTGGCCAAAAGTTAGTTGGATCCAGTGGAATAATGCACATCATGTGGCAGATCTAAAAGAGATCAATAAGCTCGATGCTGTTATTAACCTGGTGGGTGAGGGGCTTGACTCCAAACGATGGTCTAACACTCAAAAAAAAGAAATCTTCAACTCTAGGGTTGATGGAACAAAAACTATCTTTGAAATGCTTAAGCAGCACTCTCTAAGACCCGAGGTATTTGTCTCTACTTCCGCCGTGGGAATTTATGGACACCATGACTCCGGCGAAATCTTGGAGAATACACCAATTGCCAAAGACTTTTTGGCCAATCTTTGTAAAGACTGGGAAGCAGTTGTTTCTGAAAATAGCTCTCAATATAACCGGTATGCAATAATAAGAGTAGGTCTTGTCCTTGGAAAAGG
>Ga0208203_1000343_pt1 | contig 21298 bp, 21 predicted proteins | sample DeeseametaMP2914_FD_184167 | JGI IMG/M metagenome (GOLD analysis project Ga0208203, IMG submission 184167) | Marine microbial communities from the Deep Atlantic Ocean - MP2914 (SPAdes) | ecosystem: Environmental > Aquatic > Marine > Oceanic | place: West of Santa Cruz de la Palma, Atlantic Ocean...
GTCAAATCCATCCTGGGCGGCAGCTTCTAATCCTTCTTTCCCATTCGCGGCACAGCTTACTTGCACGCCTACATCTTCAAGCATCTCCTTTAGAATAAACCGTATGCCTTCTTCATCATCCACAACTAGGGCCTTAATTCCAGAATAGTTTTTCTGAGAAGAGCTCAAAACTTGTTCGGAGTTTTTTTCTAACACTTGTTCTTTTGAAATAGGCAATTCTATTGAAAAAGTAGTTCCATTTCCCTGAGAACTTTCACAATGAATTTCTCCACCATGTTCTTTAATAATAGAATGGGCGATCGAAAGACCAATCCCAGTACCTTCATTAACTCCTTTAGTCGTGAAAAAAGGATCAAAAATTCTCTCTTTTACCTCTTCTGGTATTCCAGTGCCATTATCCTTAAAGGAGATTACAGCTTTATTTTCGCAAGTCTTGAGCTCCACACATATACGCCTGTCATCTTGATCCCTGGTAGCATCTCTTGAGTTGGCCAAAAGATTCATAAAGACCTGCTGCAATTTGCCAGGGCTTCCATAAACCACCACATTAAATGTCGTCGGATGTCGAAAGTCGATATTCGTTCCACTCTGACCAAATATATCCTTAACCATATCAACAGACTCTTTTAAAGGATCTAGAACATTAATGTTTGAGAATCCATCATCTTCAAGTCTTGAAAAATTTCTCAAACCCAACACAATCTTAGCTATTCGATCAGATGCCTTATCAATCTGTTCTAGAGATTTTTCCATCGTTATGTTGTCAAGAGATCCATTTTGTAGACGACTCAGAATAGATGCGACGTAACCCTTGACGATTGTTAGTGGGTTATTAATTTCATGTCCAACCCCAGCGGCCAATTCCCCAATAGATGCAAGTTTTGCATTATGCAAGGCCTGCCTCTCTAGCTCTTTCTTTTCTGTAATGTCTAGAGAAACACCACCGGTTGCAATGACATTCCCATCTTCATCAAAGTATGGAAATTTGTAAGAATAATAGGCCCTCTTTTTACCATCTTTTCCAATGGCAACCTCTTCCGACTCTTGCACAGCCCTAGTTTCAATGATTTCAAGATCATTCTCCCTAAAAGCATCTGCTATATCTTTAGGAAAAATTTCATGATTATCCTTTCCTAGAACATCATCATCAGAAAGTTCAAATAGTTTCCTAAAAACTTCATTTATGGCAATGAATTTTCCTTCAACATCCTTGGCATAAACGACTGCAGGCATGTTATCTAAAGTGCTACTGAGAAAGCGTTTTTGACCTTCTAAAAGTTTAGTAGATTTCTCCCGAATCTCTTCATTTTTTAGTTCTAGTTCTTTAGATGTTGAGATATCCTGACAAGTACCACCCATAGAAACTATTTTTCCATTTTTGTCTCTGAATGCCTTTCCAAAGGCCTTTAGCCAGACGACTTCACCCGAAGTTGGAGTACCTCTAAATTCAATTTCATAAGGTGTTCCATTTGTTGAGCAGGCCTCAACCGCACTTTCCCAAACTTCACGATCATCTGGATGGATTGTATTTTTATGATGCTCAAAGCTTGGCTCCCCCGCTTCGGGACTTAAACCAAAAATTTCAAATAATTGTTCAGACCAGGTAATTTTTTGGCTTTCAACATCATAGTGCCAACTTCCAATTTTGGCGACCTTCTCAGCTTCTAAGAAATGTGCTTTCACTTGCCACGAGTTGGAAATAAAAACACATTGGTGTGCTATTGCTTGAAGAGATTTTTTAACCCTTTCCGAAACTTCAATAAACTCAGAGTGTATCAATACAATCGTCCCAACCCATTGCTCATGTTGAGTAAACAAAGGAATTGTACAAAAATAGTAATCTGAATAATCAAAAGAATATTTTTCCTTTATCTTGGAAGAAATGCTTTGAAACTTAAACTCAGTATTAAAAGAGCTTAAAGAAATTGACATTTTTTGTAGGTCACTTCTACTAAAAGATTTATTCTCAAATTTAACCCATTGCTGATTAGCATTGTTAAATGAAACGAAGGCCGAAAAACATCCGGAAACTTGCTGAGCAAGCAATAAAACCTGATTAATAACTTCTTCACCTGAATAACCAAAAGAGCGACTGTCAAGTTTAGTAAATTTATAATCGTCAAATGGCATTATTATTCTCGCAAGTTTTATATTTCTTTAATATTAATGAATTGCTTTTAGAATTCAACAAACAAAACTTAGCTTAAGTTTTATTTAGGACAGACACGCTCCTCCAAAGCAATGTCGAGGTGAGTATTACTGCCAACAAACAAATCATCTGCCGCAACAAAATAAAAGGTTTTAAAGGTTTCACCCTCGCTATAAATAATATCTTTAAATTCTGAAAGACTTAGTGCCCAGCTCTTCTTCAGATCGATATTAATATGTTTTGAATAATATAAATTTTCATTTTTCTCGTCTTCATTCGCACTTTTAAGCAAATTTTCTCTCAGATACTGAGTATCCCCTTTTGCAGCATTTTTGAATTTTTTATTTATGTTTCCGGACCAGGACTTTGATTCAACCCATTCCCCAAAGCAAAGTTTATGCTTATATTCACAAACGAGCTCCGTGTGAATAGGATCCGCATTTCGTTTGGTCTTCATCAATGGCACTCTAAGACGCAATGAATTCAGCTTAACCACACTTGAGCGAGCTGGTAGCTTAAACATGTCTACGGCAAAAACAACCTGACTATCTTTAACGTACGGAGTGCCACTACTTATACCTGTAGACTCTCCAACATGAAGAAGGGGGATTACTCGCTTACTGCTACTGAGATATGGAAGCTCTTCCATCTTTGGTCTCTCACCAGGCCTTAGTGGTCTGGCAGCAAACGAGACAGAATAAGGACGGGAATAACATTCATTACCAACTTCATATTTATGAGACTCTGTATCAAGAAAATAGTTTACCCCTGCAGCAAACCTCCAGCTTACATCCGATACATCCTCAACCTTGCCAAGTCCAACACCCACTTGCCACGAGTTGCTCTTATTCCGCCAATTATTATAAGACGCCATCAAGTCCCCAGGCCCAAAAAAAGAGTCTGAGTCATCTACCAGATAACTTGTTTTAAACTCAGCTGAAACATTTGAAGATTCATCAAGGTCGTAGGCAAGACCAATTCCACCATTAACTTGTTTGCTGTAATTGATATTTCTGTACTTCGCTCCAGAGGAGAATTGAACTCCTAAATTGCTAACAACTCTAAACTGATCAAAGCTTTTACCCAACAAAAAACTTGTTCCTATTCCAATAGAGTCGTTTGACAAAAATAAATCCTTATTCCCTGTAGGCAGCTCAAGGTAAGGGGCAAAAGAAAATTCATAGCCATCTTTTTCAAAAATTGATTGGACTACTTGAATTCTCGTATCTCCCACACCAACTTCTTCCTCTTCACCTACAATTTTCACTTCACTGACACCAATTTGAGCACTTATTGCCAGAGTTGGGTCTATTTTGTACAAACCACCCAAGTGAAGAGTTGAAATACTATCCACTACAGGTGAGTAGTTGTTGTCATCTGTGACTTCAACCAGTGCCTTTTCTATGTGACTATATCGAATACCAAAAATGTTTTTACTTTTGTCTGCTGACTCCTCAAGAAACAGAAACCTTTTGTTATTTGATAAATGATGTCCCTGCACGGAAATCCCGTCAGCAAAAGCACCTAAACATAAAAGGAATGTAATAATACTTAACTTCATAAAAACTCACATATTTAAACGGGCCGAAAAGAAATCTTCACTTGCACCAATCGCCCTTCCAACGATTAAAAGCTTTCCACTAGTCAATAATTTTGCTTTTTTAACTTTTATGTCTCTACCAAAGTCATGTAGTCTAATCCCGGACTGACCAAAGGTGGTATCTAAGACACCGTTAGCACTCAACCTAACTATTAAAGTCCTGACATTTAATGAACCTGCTGATTCGCCGATCGCTACGATTTTCCCATCAGGCTGTACCAGAACATTAACAAAAAGGTCGTCCAACCCATCAATATCGAGTCTAACCACGCCGGTTGAAAGGGACCCAAACGTTGTATCCAATGTACCATCAGCATTTAAACGAGCTATATATCCATCCTTTCCTAATGAGAGGTCTACACAAAGGCCAACAATTAATATTTTTCCATCAACCAGAACCTTTACATCGAGAATCTCATCATCAAGGCCCTCTCCACAGATATCATTCTCAAACACGCCATCTCCTCCCCCAAAGCTAGTGACGTTTGCACCCGTCGTTTTATCAATTAAGACTAAAAGGGAGTTAAGACTACCTGTTACTGTTGTTGCACCACCAGCAAATATATTTCCATCACTATTGAAATCAACTGTGTTTCCAAAGTCTCTCCCCCCGATTGAAGAATTTATTAACTTGTTTCCAGCATTAAGCATTCCACCAAAGAATGGAACTGCCACATCAAGGATTCCATCATCGTCAATCTTTGAGATTACCATTTCAGAGTCACCAGATAGTGGCGTACTCTCACCTACAAGAACAAGGCTTCCGTCTTGCATTAAACCAACATCTTTATAGCTCTCAATACTCGTACCAAGAATGGAAGTCAGCGTAGCAAGACCACTTCCCAAAACGCCATAACTATTTAATACTTCACCAGCATTATCAAGAGCGCAACTGCCCCCCACATTATTATGTTCCAATAGAATTTTGATGTCGTTGGAGACTGTTTGAACAGCACCCACGACAAGGTCATCTTCATTGCTATCAAGGTCAATTGTCTTTAAACCACTATCTCCGAAAGTACTATCAAGAACACCGTCTACACCTGCTTTAAGTACATTAATGTTAGCATCTCCCAAGGCGCCATCACCACCGCTCCCAATGAATGTTATGCTATTATCAACGTTTTCAAAAAAATCAATGAAGTATTCATTCGCACCATAATCTTGTATGTTATAACCATTTGTTTGGTAACTTGAGTCTAAATCCCCGTACCCTACACCATTACCACTGACTGCTACTTCTAGATTTTTTTGTGAAACATCGTCCTCGTAAGCTATGTCCCAGGTGAAGGAGTAATCTTTTTCGCTAGATGGAACGAACTCAATCTCTACAAAGCATGAACTTTCTTCAGCAAGTGTAGTAGAGCATGTACCGTTATTTCCTGGAAACACTCCCCCCGAATAGCTGTAGCCCTCTGGTAAGCTCTCAAACACCATCTGCTTAGCTTCCACCCCTCCTTCATTTGATATTTCAAGCAAGACAACTTCTTTGTCGCCAATTCTTTCGTTCCCACAATCAACATCTGCCGACTCCAAGGAAGCAGTTTTTTGCACGATTTGATCTGAGGAATCTTCACTTGAGCCTTCTTTGACATCATCGTCTAGAATTGCTTTAAGTGCAGGACGCTCACAAGATATAAGTAAACAAGATAAGCATAAGATCAAACTCTTCATAAAAACTCCTTTTGGATTTAATGTTTTTACGGGCAAATTTAGTCTTATCTAAATAGGTAATTAACTGATTTTAATGTAGGTAAATGGACTACAAAGAAGAAAAAAAAGTATCACTGCCCAAACACCTACTGATTACTGGTTTTATTCCACTACAAAAAAGCCCTTTATTGATGTATGTGATGCCACCAAGCTCTTTCACCTTAACTTCACATAACTTGTCAGGATTTCCACTCATCAATGCCACCCTCTGTTTTGGATTGCTACTTTGTATATCTTTAAGAACTGAGATACCATTAACTCCAGCTCCCAGGTTCATGTCCATAATGACTAAGTCCGAAGTTTTTTCATTAAGGGCCTTCAATAAATCACAATGACTTGAAAAACATTTAACTTTATATTTAAGTCCAGTCAGTATCTCATGAAAGACCTCTAACATAGCTTCACAATCATCTAGAATATAAACAGTAGTCATGCATGGCCCTAAATTAAATTGTTTTTAATTGCGTAGCTAATAAGACCAGCATTGCTAGAAATTTTCATTTTCTGCATAATTCTGGATCTGTAAGTATTAATCGTTTTTACTGATAGGTTTAACTTCTCAGCTATCGAAGACGCTTGATTTCCATCGGCCATCAACCTTAAAACTTGAATCTCTCTACAGGAGAGCTTTTCATGTTCACTTGTTTCCTAGTCACTAAAGAGCAACTCCTCTGCACATTTTTTTGAAATATAGCGACCACCATTCAGTATCTTTTTTAAGGCAACTTCAAGTTCGCCAGTAATTGCCTCCTTCGAAACAAATCCTTCAGCGCCGAGCTCTAGAATCTTTTTGGCATAAACCTTATCACTATGCATGGTGAAAACGAGAATCTTGGTATCTGGACTAAATTGCTTAATACTTGAAACAACCTCAAAACCATCTTTATCAGGAAGAGATATATCGACGATTGCAGCATTAAATTGAGCATTCCTAATTTTTTCCAGGCCTTTTTCAGCATCACTTGCTTCTTCGATAGAGCACTTATTACAAACTCGTTGAGCAATATCTTTTATGCCAGCTCGTACAATATCATGGTCATCAATAATTATAATACTACTCATACTTCCTCCCTAACTTGATTCCCCTTAAAAATTAACTTTATGCTTGTTTGTTTCTCACTTAGATACCTAACTTGAATTTGTGCATTTAACACTAAAAGCCACTCTTGCAATTCACGAGAGCCATTAAGAAGTTTTTCAATTCTTTTGCTCCCTAGTCTACACTCGCTCACTTCAACATCGATACTGATCTTTCTTTTTTTATTTAAAGGAGTTATGAAAAGGTGGTTAATAGTGTTCCCTTTCTTTAATGATGAAACAAGCTCTTGAAAAAATAGATATAGAGGTGTGAACACTTCATTTTTAATTTGTTCTTCCAATAACGAATTTTTAACAGTGATTTTTCCGGGTAAAATATTTTCTAAGGAAAAATTTAATCCAAGTAGGTCTATGTCAGTCCCGCGCAAAGAGTCTTCGATTTCTTTTTGTGCTTTAAACGAGCTATCCAAGATTTTTTGGGTTTTTTCCTTAACTAGTTCTAGGCCTGTGCTCGAAGAAGAAGGCATATTTAAGTAAAGTTTAAGTGCGACTAAGTTTTGACCAAGATCTTTATGGATTTTTTTCGAAACTTCCTTTTTATGCAACTCATTTCGAATAACCAGATTAGATAGTGTTTGGGCCTCTTTGAAAAATTGTTCTTTTTGTTTGGACGAGATCGAGTACGAATAAATCTCTAAGATGCAAAGTCCCAAACAAAACGCAACAGCAATGGGAATTGAAACACCATAAAGAGTTACAAGTAACACGCTGGCCGTAATATAAAGCAAAAGCGTCAATGCCATGATGTGCTTAAGATTGTTAATTCTTATATTCATACTTTCCTCATTACTTAACTCTTATTCATGATAGACACCAAGTATTTAAGAATATTGAGAGAAATATGAAGAAACGCAGACATATTGGATTACAACCCCCTAAAGGGTTGTAATCATTGTATTTTAAAACCTTGCAGATATATTAATCTAAAAAGAATATTTAGATTTGAGTGCTTTATACTTCGACGATCTCTTATACTTATCAAGTGCTTTATTAAAATTGTTTCTCAAGCTTTCATTTTTAAATCCGGCTTGAAAGTGTGAGGGTGGAAAAATGTTATGGACTTCAACCATCGAGAGATCTAATTTTTGGTTTTTTACGTAGTATTTAAAAATATTGATGTCGCCAATAAATACCTGATAATCGCCGTTATATAGACTTTTAACCTGCTCTTCTTGGTTGGTATACTCTTTAAACTTTGGATTTTCACTTGAAAGAAACTCAAAGTCTCTGCCCAAGTATTTTTTGGAGTTGGCAAACGCACCAATTGAAAATCTAGTGATATCTCCAAGAGACGCAATTTTAAATTTGTTCGACTTCAACGTAACTGCAACGTTTTGATAGGTTATGTAATCATCGCTTAAGTGAACACTTGCAAGTTTAGTATTTAAGGTAAGTGCAACATCAATTTCTGGATTGTCCAATTGCTTGCCTATTTCCTTTAAATCAAAAAATCTAAAGTTAACCTTATGCCCTAAGCTAGCAAAAACTTCTCGCACTAGTTCAAGTTCAATCCCAGTTTGTGAGTCCTCAAAGACAAACGGGGGTAGAGACTTCGCCACTGCAACATTGTACTCTTTTGCCGATAGTGAAATTGAAAAACTAAAAATCAAAAAGAAAAGAAACTTCATGACGCCTCCCTCAGACATTAATTTTAATTAATATACTATATGGAAAGTAGGTGCTATATAAATTTATCATTAAATTTGAATAATTATAATGTCTTACCACACTAGGAACCTTTACATGAAGCCAACCACAATTAAGACAGACTCAGTTATACTTAGAAATTTTACGGATGCTGACGGCCACAACATCAAAGAATTGGATAGCGACCCTGAGGTGATGAGATATCTCACTGATGGAGAGCCAAGCAGTGAAGAAATTGTTCAAAAAACGATGGATGTTTTTTTAGGCTTTGTAGATAAAACACAGGGTAAGTATGGTTTTTGGGCGGCTGAGGATATAAAAACCAAGGAATTCATTGGTTGGTTTCAACTAAGACCTCTAAAGGAAGACCCTGACAACTACAAAGTCTTAGAACTAGGATACAGGCTTAAAAAGAAATTTTGGGGCAAGGGCATCGGCACAGAGGTTTCAAAGTTACTCGTAAAAAGAGCTTTTGATGAACTCAACGCCAAAGAGGTTTGGGCGATTGCACATAGAAGTAACAACTCATCCACCAATATTATGAAAAAATGCGGACTTACTTTTCAATTTGAAAAAGAATATGCTCCTTATCCTGGTAAGGATAAAAGCTGCGTTTATTACAGAATTTCTAAACAAGAGTTTGAGGCCATGAATGAATGACCTTCACAAATTAAGCTCAATTAAAATGCCATATGGAAAATATGCTGGAACTATACTTATAGACCTTCCTGAACACTATGTCGTTTGGTACCATTCCAAAGGTTTTCCAGAGGGAGAGATTGGCAGATTATTAGGCCTTTTATATGAAATTAAACTCAATGGCCTAGAATACTTAGTACACCAGGCCAAACTTTAAACTATCTACTTGTAATTCTTACTTATCTGTCCTTTTTTCTCTATCAAGTCCTTTATAAAGCAGTTACAAATACTCCATGCAAGTAAATGTAAAATTCTTAGAAAACCTACGATTAGAAGCCTCTTTTGACGACTTTAGTATCATAGCTGACCAACCTATTCGCTACAAAGGAGATGGAACTGCTCCTGGCCCCTTTGACTATTTTCTGGCCTCATCTGCTTTATGTGCCGCTTACTTTGTAAAGGTCTACTGCAAAGCAAGAAATATCCCCACGGAAGACATCAAGTTAAGTCAGGACAATATTGTTGATCCAGAAAATAGATACAAGCAGATCTTCAACATCAAAGTAGAGTTACCGGAAAGCATAAGCGAGAAGGACAGAAAAGGGATACTCGCCTCAATGGAGAGATGCACAGTAAAAAGAGTTATCCAAAATGAGCTTGGTTTCAAGATTGAAACTAAAAGTGTACTTGGGAAAGATTCTGGTCTTGTCTATGAGCATTCTACAGACAAAGACCAAAAAACTATGATTCCTGGCAAAGACTGCTCACTTGAGGAAACTATAGCGAATATGAGTTCACTACTAGAAGGCCTTGGAATTAAGATCGAGATCGCCTCCTGGAGAAATCCCGTTCCTCATGTTTGGTCTGTGCACGTACGAGATGCAGACTCACCAATGTGCTATACAAATGGAAAAGGTGCTACAAAGAACGCTGCATTGGCCTCGGCCTTGGGGGAATACCTAGAAAGAATAAGCAATAATTACTTTTATAACGACTACTACTTGGGGGATGACAGAGCAAACGCTGACTTTGTTCACTACCCAAATGAAAAGTGGTTTAGCCCTGGTGAGAGTGACGCTCTTCCCGATGGCCTAATGGATGATGTTTTTTTAGAGCAGTACAACTCAAATGGTGAACTCTCAGCCTCGAATTTGATTGACACAAATTCAGGAAATATAGAGCGTGGCATTTGTGCAATCCCTTTCACACGCCAATCAGACCAGCAAAAGGTTTATGTACCAGTGAACCTTATTGGCAATCTTTATGTGAGTAATGGAATGAGTGCAGGTAATACAACTTCCGAAGCACGAGTGCAGTGCATATCCGAAATCTTTGAAAGAGCGGTTAAAAATCAAATCATCTCTGAAGAGATAACCCTTCCAGATGTTCCATTAGATATATTAGAGAAGTACCCAAAAATCTTGGAGGGAATAAGATCTCTTGAAGACAAGGGCTTTCCTATTTACGTGAAAGACGCATCCCTTGGAGGTAAATTCCCAGTCATGTGTGTAACACTGATGAACCCCAAAAATGGAGGTGTGTTCGCCTCATTTGGAGCACATCCAAACTTTGAAGTGGCACTTGAAAGAAGTTTAACTGAGCTTTTACAAGGGCGAAGCTTCGAAGGACTTAATGATCTTTTTCCACCAACATTTAATACTCATGCAGTTACCGAGCATAACAACATCATCGATCACTTTATTGACTCTACCGGTGTCGTCTCCTGGAAGTTTTTCAGTGAAAAACCAGATTATGAGTTTAAAGAGTGGAACTTCTCCGGCACTACAGAACAAGAGTTCCAACACCTTATGGACATATTTAAACAATTAGAAAAAGAAGTCTATATTGCAGACTACGAAGAGCTAGGCGCAAAAGCATGTCGTATTTTGGTGCCGGGGTATTCTGAAATCTACGAGGCAGATGATCTTATCTGGGACAACCATAATAAAGCACTTGATTTCAGAGAAGACATTTTAACCCTCCATAACCTGACAAATAAAAAGCTGACATCCCTCATAGAAAGACTTGAGGAGAGCGAGCTTGACAATTACATGCCAATCTCAGAGTTGATTGGAGTCGCCTTTGATGAAAACTCCACTTGGGGACAATTAACTATTGGAGAGCTCAAGTGCCTAATCCACTTGGCCCTTACAAACCACGAAGAAGCTAAGCAATTGGTTGAAATGTTTCTGGCGTTCAATGACAACTTGCCTGAAAGAAAAAAGTTTTATCAAGTTGTAGACATAATCCTAGACATTAAAATGAGGGATGACTTAAACCTTGAAAATTACCGTACGGCACTAAAGAAAATGTATGGAGAGCAATTGTTTACCGCAGCACTCCAAACTGTAAATGGCGAACTCAGGTTTTATGGACTGACTGAAACAGGTATAGACCTTAAAGGCATCGATAAACACCTAAGGTTGATTGAAAGCTATGAAAAGTTGCAATCTGCCAGGAAGAATTTTTCACCTTAGTTTGGTACGGCCATTGCACAATTAATCCTTCAAGAACCTACCAAGGAGGATTAAAATGAATATAATAAAACTGATCGGAAGAGTTCTAATTTTATTGTCACTTACTTTCGCAACAAGTGCCATGGCCTCAGAAACACTAAAGTTAGAGGGTGGCTTCTTTGACAAAGTCGATGGATCTGCAAAAATTGAAAACGTCGAAGCTAATCAAAAAAAGATTTCACTAGATTTTGAAAACCTCAAGCCAAACGCGATATATACCGTTTGGTTAGTTAACGAAAAGCCTGAAATGAGTATGACTGGTCTTGGAACTGGAGACTATTCTTTTAAAACAGATGGTAATGGCCAGGCAACTTATTCCGCACTAATAGAGGCACCTGAGTTAAATAAATGGCAACTTTTAAAGGTTGTTCTGCACCCTGACGGTAATCCAAAAAACATGGAGGATATTAAAACGGCACTTAAGGGAGAGCTCAAGAACGTACAGAGAACAGCAGAATAATCATATTGGGAGGGTACTGCCCCCTCCCTTTCATGCGCTTAAGAGAAATTTTAGACCAACAAGATTTAATTTAGTTCAGAATAATTCCGAAGACATTATCGTAAAGTATTTAACAAGTAACTTAAGTAACTTTAATGGATTTCACCTATGAAAAACTTTAGAATCCTAATTGTCGATGATGAGGCCGACCTAAGAGAAGGACTTAAAACCTTCTTTGAGATAGAAGATTTTCCTTGTCTTACGGCAAAGGATGGAGAGGATGCACTTTCCATCTTAGAGAAAGAGAATGTACACCTAGTGCTTTCTGACATCAAAATGCCAAATTGCACGGGAATCGAACTATTACAAAAGATAAAGGAGAAGAATAAAGACCTTCCCTTTGTAATTTTAATGACAGGCTACTCTGAAGTTACAAATGAAGAGGCCATGATTATGGGTGCAAGTGAACTCTTATTAAAGCCTCTAGATATCCGCGGTCTTGTTGGAAGAATAACCAATACATATGCACAGGGAATAAACTAGTTAATTTAAAAACCGCTGTCGCAAGGGATTACAAAATGTCCAGTTTCTCGCAAAAAGACTTTGTAATAGATAACAAGCTTGGACTTAAAGTTCTCGCAGGAATGAATATGGTCATCCACTGCCATCACTACAACGCTCGCTTGCAAAGAACATTGGAACAGAATCATAAAATTAACGGGAAAGAAATTTTTAGAAATGCTGCCACCATAACCTACTGGGAACTTTTAAAAGAACTAGATGCAGTCAAAAGACCTTCAGATAAAGCACAGTTCATAGAAAATCTTTATAAGTTTCTTGGCTTCGGCACACTAAATCTTTCAAGCTTGGAAGAAGATAGAGCAACCTCAAGTTCTGGGCACTTTGTTGAAGGTTGGAACTGTGGAGCTCTAAAAACAAAGGGTACCGTATGTACTATGACTGAAGGCTTCTTAGAAGGTGCAATAAAGGCCATGTATAATCTTGATGTTGAGGTTAGAGAGACTTGTTGTGCAAATCAGCCAGGGGTTGAACGGTGTGAATTTCAAATAACACGAAATAAGTCAGGCCTTAACTTTCACTTAGCAAAAAAAAACAAAGTTAGCTCTCCAGCTCGCGATAATTCAACAGAGGTCTTATCAAATATTAAGGCCGAGACCATCATTGATGCAGTGATGAACATGCCACTATCAGGAAACAATGAAGGTCTCATCCCGGCCTTTAATGTTTACTTGGCCCACACACCTCAAGATTTTTACAATAGGGTCGCTCTAAACTTCATAGCAGAAATGAACAAAGTTGGATTTGGCTCCATAGCAAAAGAGATGTTGGTGGAAGATGCAGAGCATTGCGCGCTTAATACCTTTGGCGGCGTCCTTGAATCAGAAGAATGGAGTGCTTTAGTGTTGCCAATGGTGAAAGAAGAAAAAGACAACTTATTTGGACTTGTTGCAGTTGCCAATGCCCTTGGCTGGGGAAGGTGCCATATAACTGAGCATACTCCTTACAAAACACTAACACTGCATTCATCTAACGGTTATGAGGCCTATGGACATATCGAAACTAAGGGCTATTCGGATACACCTCAGTGTTTTATGTTGCGAGGAGTATGTGCAGGACTAATGGGTCTTGTTTATGAAAATGGTGAACTGGAGGATAGATCAGGTAAGTTCTTAAGTAGGGAATCTTCTTGCTTGGCAGCAAGAGCACACCAGTGTGAATTCAAGGTTGAAAGAGATGAATAAGTGAAAAGACCGTTTAGAAGAAAATTAAGAAATTGCATTAGAAAAGATACCTTTCGCTACTTCGTAGAACAGGAGAAAATCTCTTATATATGGGATCAAATAATTTTAAAATACGGCCCCCCTGTTGTTTTGACAGATTTTTCTATGGAAATAGTAGAAGACGAAAGAGCAATATTTAAAAAAGGTATCAAAGAGTCCCAATTTACATTGATAAAGAAAACTGACTTTAATCAACAAGATGAGCAGTTCATCAACAGACTTACAGGAGTCAGTGCATGATTAAGCTCTCTCTTGTCTTCAACAATGACTTAAAAATAACCTGGTCCTCAAATGAATCTTTAGTTAATAAAAGTTTACTAGATATTTTTAAGCATGGCCGTGAACTAACATCCTTAACAAGAAGAGTTTTGTCCACTAAGGCCTTAGACGTTAGAGAAAAATACACCTTCCAAAAAGATTTCTATAATGGTGAAAAGGTTCTTTTAAAACTGCAAAGTCTTGGAGAATTCTATTCCCTGTCCGTAGAAAGAAGCGATGAGGAGAAATATATCGCGAAAATACTTTGGGATTCATTTGCAAAAACTTTTCCTGGCGGTCTTTTATTTATGAACAAAGACTTTAAGGTTGTAGAGGTCACAAATAGTTTACTAGAGATACTAAAAATAAAAAATAAAGATGGCATTTCATTATCTAAGGCATCGGTGCTGGGAAGAGACCTTTCCTCGCTATATCCAGATGATGAACATCTATACAACTCCATTCAAAAGAACCTGGAAAAAGCTGTACTTGCAAAAAGAACACTTACAAGTGACTACCTAACGAACCACAACTCACTAAGAGTTTCTTATGGACCAGTGTTTGAAGGTGAAAAAGTAATAGGTTACTGCCTTTATGTAACGGACATCACAAAGGAAGTTAAAGATAAAAGGTTAATTGAAACCCAGCAGGCCAAGCTTTTTCACTCTTCAAAGCTGGCCTCTTTGGGAGAAATGGCGGGGGGAATAGCACATGAAATAAATAACCCCCTGGCAATACTTAGCGGTAGAATAGATATCACTCTTGCACGCCTTATAAAAGGAAAGCTCACCGACTCTATTCTCGAAGAAGATCTCCATCAAATGAAAAAAACAACCACTAGAATCGCCAAAATAATCCAAGGAATGAGAGTCATTTCAAGAGATGGAAGTGCGGAGGACCTAAGACCTTGCAAGGTGCAAGATCTTTTTGATGATGTTTTGGCCCTCTCTCAGGAAAAATGCCGAAACAAAGGGATAGCCCTAAAGTTAGATATTGCCCCCCATCTAAACCACCAAGTAAAGTGCAGACGGGTTCAGATATCACAAGTGCTATTGAACCTTTTAAATAACTCCATGGATGCCATCTCCAAACAGAAGCTTCCAGAAATAGAGCTCCACTCAACTGTAGAGAATAACCAGATACAATTCACAGTCAAAGACAATGGGCCAGGCATTCCAAAAGACCTTGAAAACAAAATTTTTCAGCCCTTTTTTACAACAAAAGAAGTTGGAAAAGGTACTGGACTTGGTCTTTCAATCTCAGCGAAAATAATTGAGGAACACGGTGATAAATTATTATTATTAAACGAGTCAAATGGAGCAATATTCTCTTTTAGACTTCCATTGTGTGGAGATGAATTATGAGCAAACTAAACGTCCTCGTAGTTGACGATGAAGCTGAACTAAGAGAGGCAATTGCATCTTACCTAGAGCTTGAAGATTACAATTGTTTTACAGCATCAAACGGATTGGAAGCTTTTGAAATAGTAGAAAAAGAAAACATATCATTTGTGATATCTGACATTAGGATGCCTGGTGTAGATGGTGTTGAACTACTAAAAAGAATAAAAGAGAAATATCCAGACATTCCATTAGTGATGTTAATGACCGGTTTTGCAGAGGTCAACGAAACACAGATATTAAAAATGGGGGGCCTCGGTATTTTGGAAAAGCCTATAAACCTACAGGGCCTGGTGAGAAGTTTAAGGCAGCACTTCCCTGTGTAGCTCGCCTAAATGGTCAACACACTCACTTTTCGAAGCTTTTGTTCTAAGGATATTTACTGTGTTAGTTAAAACTTTATATTTTCCACTAACTTCTCTAAAGGCCATCTCTACCTGCGAGTCAAACTCGTCCGGTGTAAAATTAAGAAATCGTTTCTCGCCAAAGCTTGCCAACTCATAACCCTCTTCAGGTACAACTATCGTGCGTGACTCTCCTGAAACGAATGAATGATATAAAGTACCCTTTGCATCACAAAAAGAATGAACAAGAGGTTCTTGAGTTTTAAAAATTAATTTTGGATTTAAATATTTAAAAAGCCTTGCGACATAGTAGTCAAAATTGACTGAAAGGTCCTTGTCATTAATAAGTCCATAATCAGATCCCACGAGAGTCTGTCTTATAAGCTTTTTCTGCCCAGTTCTTAATGTTTTAAAGAGGTGATCATAGTACCACAATGAGGATTCTATGCTTTTTGAAACTTGAGGTTGTCCACCACACTGTGCCGGACCGGACTCGCCTAGCCACACCGACCCTATGTTAAATTTTTTGGCCTGTTGAATAATAGACTCTGATTGGGAAAAGTAATCGTTATAAAAAATTGAATCTAACATGTTCTTCTCAGTTGAAGGCTCTAATTGCACTGGACAACGAATTGACTGAGTTGGGTAGTAGTGCCAAGAATATATATCCAAGGCATCTTTCAATTGTTCCATGAGTTTTTGTGAGTTTAAGGTAAACGAGCTAAAGACTTCGCCAATGTATGGCCAAAATGCGTTTGCAGGCCCTGCAAGTTTTGCATCTGGAAAGTACTTTCTAACAAGTTTTTTAACCTTAAGGTAGTTTTCTACATACTCCTTCATAAAAACTTGGCCACCAGGTCCATAATTCAGGAAGAAAGCATTTATCTCGTTACCAAGCTCAAATGTTTTAATATTTGGGATTTCAACAGATAAACTAGAAAGAAAGTCTTCAATCTTTTTATAGTCTAACTTACCATTGGCCCTGTAGCCAGGCCCAATATTTAGAGTAAACATCAAGTCCAAGTCATTTTGATCTATAAACCTTTTAATTGCGCCTACCCGCTCTTTAGTAAGTATTGTCTGAAAACCTTTTTCGGTCTCATCAATTGTTAAAACACTTCTATTTGATTGAATACTATAAAGGACTGAATCGGCCTCCGAACCACCTAAACGAAGTGTAAAAGGTGCGAGAGGTTTTATGAGGTAATCCAACTCCCCCCTATTAAAGTCGAATGGGGTGGTTTTTACACCTCCTCGTCCCCCCTCAAAACTTAGAGATCCTTCCCACCATTTACCTCCTAGAACTTGCCCCATATCAAGGGCGAATGAAGAGAAACCCTCTGGGACTTGAAGATGGCTAGAGTAATCTATATTTGTTAGTTTAATCCTCTCATTGAGCTTGCGAGGCTTTAAACTCACAACAGTAAGAAATGTAATGAATAATAGAGCGAAGATAATTGACAGCTTTTTCAATTAAGCACCTAAGTTGTAACAACTTCTATCTTATTAACAAAAGATAAAACTATCAATGCATTTTGTATTAAGAGTGTGCCCATCTGGGCACACTTACTGAGTTTTTTTAGATTCCTGGTACAACAACTTCTAATTTAGCACTTTTTTCGTAAACAAATCCTCTTCTCATAACAGTATTACACCTGTCTATAACTATTACTTTATCAACGTTATTCACGGCCAGGTAATCATTCACTTTTTCGCTAAGATCTGATCCCGCCTTCTCACATGTATCAAATTGGCCACTTGTTAAAGTAACTTGTTTTACAAATGTTGTGGCAAAAGCCGAAGTTGTGCAGATAAAAAGTATTGCTAATGTTCTTGTTAACATAAATCCTCCTGTATTTTTATTAAGTTGCTAATGTGATAACACAGCGTGACCTTGCTATCATCCATCTTGTAGAATTTATAAGGGGGTATAAGTAGCTGAAATTAATAAACGTCTAACTGTTTTAGAGACAAACGCCAAATGTGGCGATTAATTTAGATCCTTCCTTCCCCATTCCTCGCTCCATTAGGAAACCAGCACTCTGGTCTATCAAGATTTAGGATACCGTTAATCATAGTATCTAAGCGACATTGAGGCTCTGGGTAGTAGTATGGGGAAAGGTTCAAGTTAAGGGAAACTTCTTCTGAGTGAGCAGCAAATTTTACCTCCGGATCTTTTAGCTTAAAAATATAAATTTCAGATTCAAGGGCGAAAAACATACGGTAACACAAATTTTGCTTGTACTCTCTCTGAACAGAGCATAGTTCTCTATAAATCGGCCTAACTTTGAATTTTGTATGGGTGCTAATATTTTTTAATACGATAGGAAGACAGATCTTTGTGGCAAAGTAGTCAGATTGACCTTCTGTGGAGCTTAGGGAGCCTTCTTTTCTTGGGTGCCCGGCGAGCCCATGTCCAAGTTCATGACACCCAATGAGAGCAAGGCCTTCAACACTTATTTCACTAGATCGGGCAAGACCGCCCATCAAGTATATATTATGCTCAATTCTTCCCTCAGATTCTGTTCTAACATAAGAAGCATCCTCTCCAGGTACTTTCCACCAGTAATCCTCATCAAGGCCCGGAATCAGTCTATTTATATATAAGACCTCCGATTCAGAGCTTTTTAAAGCTTCGAAACTCTTATGTAATGCTTGTTTAACTATTGCGAACTCTTTTCTTGTAACTTCACTGAATGCGGAAGAGTTGCATAAAAGGCATAGGATGAAGAGAAGTCTACTCATCTGTCATATATATAAAACTATTAATTAGAAATCAAAGAAGAGCATTCAATAAATGTGCAGATATGTAAAAAGTTTAGATCATGGCCTGTGCTCAGACAGGCCATATATAGTTAAGCAGCTTTTTTAGGAGCACTATCATCCTTTGTCAGTCTGGCCTTCGGCATAACAGCTTCATGTGCTTTTACCAGAACTCCCTCGCCAACAATAACATCACCAAAGAGACTAGACTTTAGGCCTATTGTCGCCTTGTCCTTAATCACAAGCTTATCAATGACAAGCATACCTTTTTGTCCATAATGGGCCATGAGCGTGGCAGACCCACCGACAGTAACATAGTCGCCTATCTCAATCATGCACGGATCTGAAATATTTGTGGTGTTAATCATTGATCCCTTTCCAATTTTCATGCCCATCATTTGATAGAAAAGCTTATTAAGTGGAGAAGGTGTTACAAAGCTTAAGAATGAGTATCTTACAAGATAGACAAGTGCATTGTGGTAATACCATGGAATAACTTCCAGTGAGAACCATGAAGCTCTAATTGGTTTGACCTTAAACGGAAGAAGTTTATTCACTAGTGGAACAACAAAAATCAAACTTATTCCGTAAGCAATGAAGGCCATGGCCAAAGACAGGCCTAAGCTAAAGCATTTAACAAAAAAGCTGCTCTCACTTGTCCACTCCCAAACCATTTGCACTAATGAAATACCCGGTGTTAAAGAAAGTCCAATACAGAGAACATATAAGAGGGCTATGGGAACCAACACAAAGATAAAACCAAAGGTTCTAAACTTTCTAACAAAGGCTTCCACGAAACCACTAACTCCAGTCTTGTCTGACGTAGTGGCGTTTACATCTATTCGATTTTTCTTTTGGGTTTCCATTAGTTTTACTCCTCCATTCAATATCTTCTGATCGGAGTCATAAATAAATTCTGGAGAGAATTATGATTTAATGGGAATTTCTGCCTAAACTAATTTCATCAGATACTTGGTCCCAAAAAGCTATTCTATTCTTGATGGCAAGTGAAGCAGCAAATGCGGCCTCTTCCCACTTAGCTTTGTCATCTGCACATAAAAACTGAATCATCTCCAGTGCAAGCGGTCCATGAGAGTCGCCATCAACTTCAATATGTCTTTTGAGGTAATGGTAAAATATTGGTGCATCTTCTTCTGAAATACCCATATTATCCAGTAAGGCCTGAAACATTAGTGGGATACACTTTTCTCTCCCGAAGCAAAATGAGGCAGCGACTTCATGTATTTTTCCAGAATTTAGAGTATTAAAAGTTGATTTAATGAACATTTTCGAGGATTTAGGTATTTTGCACTCCTCAATTGCTGATTCGACTCCAATATTTTTAATTGAGTTTGAAAACTCCAACACTCCTTCACAGTTAGCACTTACCTCTTTCATGGCCAAACAATACATCTCAAAGTGACTCATATGCTCACCCGAAGGGAGTTCGTCAGATTCTTCACACAGAATAATTTCATTTATAAAGCGCGCCATCTTGTTAGACTTTGGAATTGTCCATACCCCAGAAGAGGGAGCAAACTCATGTTGAAGGGCCTTAGCTAAACTCATGAAATCAAAAACTGCGTATGCGTGCCTCTCCATAAAGAGCGAAAGGTCCATTTTTGTTTTGATTTGGGAATAAAGACTATGATCAACCAACGGGCCAAGTTGTCTTTGGATTTCCTTGTAAAATGACTTAACCATGAAGTTCCTATTTTTTAATTTAGACTATCGAAATAAAAACAAAATTGCATCCAGGTTGTTTATAAAACTAGGATTTAACAGAGTTTTTTTTGCATTTCCGCCTACACCATAACTAAAAGTTACTATGTTTCAGGGAGCAACTTTAACAATGTAACTTTTACACAACACAGCTTCAATAGGAGTTTTCTCATTATAATAGCAAAATACATGGTGAAATTATGAGAATTCAATTTAATATATTGCCCCTATTATCAATCTTATTAACGTTAAATACCTTTGCTGCTAGTGGAAAAGACCCAATAAAAAATCCATCGTGTTTACTGGATCTACAAGCATACTTTTCAGATGAGATGAATATTAGCAATTCAGATATCCAAGGCGACACATTTGTAGGTGGCAACTCGCATTTAAAGAACTTTACTATTAATGGTGATCTAAGTGTTGTCGGTCACGTTTCAGCAAAAGACGGGACTATTACAGGCCATACCTTGGTAAACTCTGCAGACTTAATAAAAGTCGGGCACAGAAGCATCAAGCACAACCAATCGGCAAACTTATATACTCGTGCTGTTAAATATCAAGATCAAATGTTCAAGCTGTCCAAAACCTTAATGGAGATGCCATCCAACATTTATCCAAAGATGGATTCAGGTACAATTTCAATAACTGCAGACCATGAATTAAGTGTAGTTTCATTGAGTGCAATTGACCTTAAAGAGGCCTATAAGCTTACACTTAAAGGAAATGGGAACTCATTCTTGGTTATCAACATAGACAACGAGAAGCTAGACAGAGCAGAGTTTTTTAGAATGACTCTTGAACTTGAAGGCATTCTTCCCAAAAATGTTATTTATAATTTTCATAACGCTCAAAATCTTCTACTTGGAATGGTCGGGCCAGTTGAAAGAACTTATGGAACAGGAATTCAAGGTACCCTAATTGCCCCATACGCAAGTGTTAAATTTTTTATGGGCGTCATTGATGGTGGTCTTTACGCACATACTCTTGAAGAAGGACTTCCTACAGGACAAGTTGACCCAGTAAAAATCGAATCTAAAAAGATGAGAAGACTAATCTGTCGCTAGAGTTTAATAATAGAGAAAGGACGCTAATTAGGGTGGTCTCACATCAGCCGTTTTATAATTAAGACTTCTGACAATGGCTTTCCATAACTCGACAGGCTTTGGAAATTACAGCTGTGCTTCAAACTTCACCAGTGAACAAAA
>Ga0208203_1000345_pt1 | contig 21258 bp, 19 predicted proteins | sample DeeseametaMP2914_FD_184167 | JGI IMG/M metagenome (GOLD analysis project Ga0208203, IMG submission 184167) | Marine microbial communities from the Deep Atlantic Ocean - MP2914 (SPAdes) | ecosystem: Environmental > Aquatic > Marine > Oceanic | place: West of Santa Cruz de la Palma, Atlantic Ocean...
CACGATCGACTTTGATAGAGACAAAATGCTCGTTGAGGTAATCAGCGACTTCTTGATCACTAAAGGTTTCCTTGGCCATGACATGGCACCAGTGGCACGACGAGTAGCCGACACTCAAGAAAATGGGTTTATCTTCTTCTTTAGCCTTTTGGATCGCCTCTGGCCCAAAAGCATACCAGTGAATGGGATTGTCTTTGTGCGCCAATAAATAAGCTGATTTTTCGTCTTTGAGATGGTTAAAGCCAGTCGTGGTCATTCATTCGTCCTTAATTTGATATTTCTTGGGGCTAACCCCCTAATTCTTCTTTAAAAAGTTTCTCCATTCTAAAAGAAGAGAGGACATCTTTGAAGCAAAAGAAAATTGCACCTGTGAAAAAAGCTGAGATGCCCATGTAAATTGGTCATTGCACAGTTGTCATAGTGAGTCGAAAAGGCTACTCAAGGGGCATGAAAATGACGACTCTTCAGAGCACGAGCACCCAGAGCATGGGGCTTGAGTGGATTAATGAATACATCCAGTGGATCAAGGGCATTCTTGCGAGCCTTAACTCCCTTCTTCAAAATCTTGCCAAAGCTCCCGCCGCTGTTAAGAACCTTGCTCTTGTTGCTGTCTTTCTTCTCGTCGTTGAAGGAGCTCAGTATAGTGCTACGGGCAGCTATACCTATCATCAAATGAGTCAAGGTCCAGTTTATGGTCCGCCTCTTAAACCAGCTTTTATCGCCCAGCCTTATTATAGTTTTCATAAAGTAGGGGCAAGTTTTGGCGCTGGTTTTCCTTTGTGGCGCCTAAGTGAATTATCAAGAAGCCAGATTGAAGGAATGATCATTCAAGGAGCTCCAAGGAATCTTAGAAAAGGATTAAGAAAGTATCTTCAACTTGGTTTTCATTTTGCTCAAGAGTATCAAGTTGATCCTTTTTGGGTGCTCTCGATTATGTGGGTGGAGAGTCACTATAACTCTCAAGTCAAATCTCCAGTGAATGCTTATGGACTTATGCAGTTGATGCCCCAGACGAGCCACTGGCTTAACCAACTTCTTGACCGCACCATGAGTCCAAGTTTGGCCTATGAATTAAGAAAGGATCCCGTTCACAATGTTCAATTGGGGACCTTCTATCTGCAAAGACTTCTTAAAAAATTCAATGGAAATTATGTCCATGCCACAGTCGCTTATAATATGGGCCCAGGTTACACTAAGCGTCGCCTTCGCTGGGGTCTTCCTGTTGGCACAAAGAACCTCTATCTCAACAAAGTGAGAAGGGCCTATCGCCACCTCACTCGTGGAGTCAATAAGCACTTTCGCTCGATCGCTCCAACTTATACGAATACTTATGTTTATCCTTTGCGTTATGACCCCCTGGCCCAAGGAAATGCTTTTCACATGGGTTCAGTTCTTGTTACCCTCAGCAATTAGTTCGTAAAGTTTTTCACTGGAAGATTTATGCAAAAAGTTATTGCGATCGATGGTCCAAGCGGCTCGGGTAAATCCACTATGGCCAAGAACTTGGCCAAAGAGCTTAATATTCTCTATATCGACACCGGTGCCATGTATCGCGCACTGGCCTACTTCGCTTCTCTTAAAGATATTCCTTTTCAAGAGGGCGAAAGTCTTACGCGCTATTTAAACGACCTCACCATTGAATATGGCAATGAAGATGCTCTGATTCGCCTCGATGGAGAGGATCTTAGCCAAAAGATTAGAGAGCATCAGGTGAGTGCTCTTGCTAGTCAATTCTCTCAACTTCCCAGTGTTCGAAAGTTTCTGATTGGTTTTCAAAGAGATCTTGGTCAAAAGACAATCTGTGTGATGGAAGGGCGTGATATTAGCACGGTGGTCTTTCCTGAAGCTTTTTGTAAGATCTTTGTTACCGCCAGTGCGGAGGTTCGCGCCAAGAGGCGTCTTAGCCAGCTGGTGGAGACGGGCAAGGATGAGGGCATTTCTTTTGAACAAGTGTTAAAAGATGTTGAGGAGAGAGACCGCCTTGATATTGAGAGGGAAGTTTCCCCCTTAAAAGTTGCTGAGGATGCAGTTGTGGTCGATACCAGTGACCTGAGTCCCGCTGATGTTCTTAAGCGCCTTATTGAAATCTCTCAAGAGAAGGCCAAGGGCCACAATCTTTCTCTATGAAAATTCTTATCAACAGAACGGACGCTATCGGAGACTGCCTCTTAAGCACTCCCTTAGCGCGGTTGTTAAAAGATAAAATTAAAGATGAGTCTGTAGAAATCACGTTCTTAGTCTCTCCTCGCAGTGGCGATCTTATCGGTCTTTGTGAGGGAATTGATAAAGTTGTGATCTATGATCCTAAGTGGTCATGGTTTAAAAGACTTCATTTCTTAGGAGAGCTCTTTAAGAAAGAGCGTTATGATGTTTTCTTTCACTTAGGAGGCGCTCTTTTACCTCTTTATCAAGCGTGGAAAGCACGTATAAGAATCCGGGCGGGTCTTCAGTCAAAGTGGGCCACCTTCTTATTTCTTAATAAGGGACAAAGGCAAAGCCGTCGTCTCGTTACCATGCATGAGAGTGATTACAATATGGACCTCGCCCAGGCCCTTGGTATTCACCGGCATGGGGAGAGGTTAGAGGCTCATGGGCCAAAATTAAATGTTTCAAAAGATGAGGGACTCAAGGCCCGAAGAGAAGAGGGAATTGAGGATCATAAAAAGCTGGTGATCGTTCACCCTGGTATGAGTGGCCATACCCTTAATTGGGCCTCTCGTAATTATGGTCGTCTCATCGAGAGACTTTATGAAGACGATCGCGAAGCCTACCGCTTTATTGTGAGCTACACGCCAAGTGATGGCCCTTATCTTGAAGGTCTTAAAGACTACATCAGCTCAAGCGAAGATCTCCAAAGAGAAGTTCTCTTCTTTGATGGAAGTAAGAAGGGTCTTATTCATTTCACACACCTTCTTACAGGGGCTGATCTTTTCATTGGTCCCTCCACTGGGACAACTCATATGGCCAATGCCTTAGGAGTTGCTCAGGTCGGTATTTATTCACCCATAAAAGTTCAATCGAGTCACCGTTGGGGTCCCTACCGTCGCGATAAGAAGGCCCAAGTGGTCGTTCCTGATGTGGTTTGTGGTGAGTCGACACAATGTGCTGGCGCGATTTGCCCGTACTATGAGTGTATGGCTAAAATAGAGGTGGAAGATATTTTTAAGGCGGCCAAAAGGGCGCTCAAATAAAGAGGCATTTAGTGAATCTTATTCAAGAAAAACGATTTAAAGAAATAACGAGTGAATTTTCTAAACTCAAACCTATCATCATCGTTGGTGATGTAGGCATTGATAAATACACATTAGGCGATGTCACTCGCATATCTCCGGAAGCTCCCGTTCCTGTGGTTCACGTGCAAAGGGAATGGGAGAAGCTAGGGCTTGCGGCCAATATTGGTCACAACCTGCAATCCCTTGGAATTGAGGGGACTCTCTGTGGGGTGGTTGGAAATGATATTCGCGCTCCAAGGTTTGATAGCCTTCTTGAAGCTGAAAATCTTAAGACCTGGGGGATCGTAAGAGATCCCTCACGACCCACTATTTTTAAAGAGCGGATCACTACTGGCACTCAGCAAATTTGCCGCATTGATTATGAAGATGACCTTCCCATTTCTAGTGAGGTTGAAAGCACTTTAATTGAGAGGGTCGGTGACTTTCTTGATGATCACTCTGGCGTTATTCTTGAAGATTATGCCAAGGGGACAATGACCAAGGAAGTGATTAGAAAATGCATTGAAATGGCCCGTGAAAAAGAGAAGCTTGTCTTTGTTGATCCTGGCGTGAGCACTCCTCCTGAGTATTATAAAGGCTGCTACCTTTTAAAACCCAATCTTAAAGAGGCGCGCCTTATGGTGGAGAGTCTTGGTTACACTTATAAGAAGAAGACTCTAGAAGAGAAGGCCGTGATCCTCGCTGATAAACTTGAAGTTGAAAAGCTTGTGATCACTCTTGGACCGGAGGGGATGGCCCTTCTGGATACGGCCGGTGATGGAAAGCTTGAAGTGATTCCAACTGTAGCCCAAGAGGTCTTTGATGTGAGTGGAGCAGGGGATACGACGATCAGTCTTCTCGCCTCCGCTCTCTTATGTGGAGCAACTCTCAATGAGGCCGCATGGATTGGTAATTGTGGAGCAGGGGTTGTCGTTGCGAAGAAGGGAACCGCCACTGTTAATAGGGAAGAGCTTTTCACATTTTATCATAAGGTGCTTGAGCGCTATCAATGAGCACTCCCCTTGCACCCACCCTTGTTAGACCCTTTGTCGCTGTTCTCTTTAATAAGCTGGTGATCTCAAAAGAGGAGGTCCTCGAGGACCTCGATGAACTTTGGCCAATTTTTTCAAGAGGTCATGTCAGTGACGAAGGTCACTATTCCCTTGGTGACTATTACTCAAAGGAGATGGGCGCTTCTGAAGAGTTACTACGCTTTTGGGTTTTCTTTGATGATCTCATCGATAGGGATGAACTTGTAAGACTTAAAGTTGAAAGTAATGTTAGGGAAGAAGTGCTAAAGGGCCAGAGAAAAGGGCGCATCGTCAATTTTGATCCTGGATACGTTGCCCTTGAGCAAATGGTTCTCGCAACAGGAAAACCCTATGGGCATCGCCTTTTTCTTGGTCGTCATCAAAAGGTTGGCATTTACGCAGAGCTTACTTACCTCTTTGAAAATAAGAAGTTTAAAACATTACCTTGGAGCTATCCCGATTATTGTGAGGATCACGTTATTTCACTCTTTGAAGGGCAAAGAAAAGAGCTTCATAAGGCCTTGAAGAGACTTTAAATCATTGAAAATGTGTCAATTCGATGACACAATGACCGCCAAACTCATTACATATCGAGGATTGAAATGATTGAACAATTGGATTCCTTATCTGCGGAATTTGTCGGTGCCCTTGAATCTCTTAATGATGAAGCGGCCATTTTAAAATTAAAGAGTGAGTACCTAGGAAAGAAAGGTAAAGTGAGCGAGATCCTTAAGGGATTAAGAAACGCGACGGCCGATGAAAGAAAAGTCATTGGGCCTAAGGCAAATGGTCTCAAAGAAGAGATCAATCAGCTTGTCGCGACGAAGCTTCAAAAAATAGAACTAGAAGTTATTAATAAGAAGTTAGAAAAGAATAAAATTGACCTTTCTAATAGAGACGAGCTTTGGCTTCAAAAGCTCAATCACGGAGGTGTTCATCCTAGAACACTTATTCAACGTGAAATTGAGGATGTCTTTTTAAGCATGGGATTTGAAGTTCTTGATGGGCCTCATATCGAAGATGAGTTTCATAATTTTGAAGCTCTTAATATTCCCTCTGATCACCCTGCACGTGACATGCAAGATACCTTTTGGTTCCATGATCCTCAAAGTGATGAAAAAGAGAAGAAACTGCTTCGTACCCACACGTCAACAATTCAAGTGCGCGGTATGAGAGAGCGTAAGCCTCCTTTTCGTTTTATCGCCCCCGGAACAGTCTTTCGTTGTGAAAGAACTGATGCCAGTCACGAGATGGTCTTTAATCAACTTGAAGGGATGATGGTTGGAAAGGATATCAGTGTTGGTAACCTCATCTACTTTATGAAAACACTTCTTAAGGAAATCTTTCAAAAGGAAGTTGAAGTGCGTCTTAGACCAGGCTTCTTTCCCTTTGTTGAGCCTGGTTTTGAACTCGATATTCAATGTCTTATTTGTAAGGGCAAAGGATGTAGCGTCTGTAAGAAGACAGGCTGGGTTGAACTCCTTCCTTGTGGCATGGTTCACCCCAATGTCTTAAAGGCCGGTGGTATTGACCCTGATGAATACAATGGTTTTGCCTTTGGTCTAGGTCTCGATCGCCTCGTTATGATGAGGTATGGCATCGATGATATTCGTCACCTCAACAGTGGTGATCTGCGTTTTAACTCTCAATTTCAGGCCTATTAAGGATAGGGGTAGATATGCTTATTTCATTAGATTGGATCAAAGATTTTTCAAAACTTCCAAGCAACATTTCACCCCAAGACCTTGGGTTGCGCCTCACGATGGGGACAGCTGAAGTTGAAGGGGTTGAGGTTGTAAATGGTTTTTGGAAGAAGATTAAAGTTGTTGAGGTGACAGAGAAGGTCCCTCACCCCGAAGCCGATAAATTAAACCTGGTTACTTTTAAACTTAACGAAGAAGAAACCTTTCAGGTGGTTTGTGGTGCGAGTAATGTGAGAGTCGGAATGAAAGCGGCCTTCGCACCGATTGGCACCACTCTACCTATTGGTCTTACCCTTGAGCCTCGTAAGATTAGGGGAGTTTTATCTGAAGGAATGCTCTGCTCTGAAGAGGAACTCGGTCTCAGTGAGAGTAGTGAAGGCATTCTTGATATGCCCGCTGATACTCCTCTTGGCGTGACTCTTGAAACCCTATGGGAAAAGAAAGAGGATGTCCTCTTTGATATTGATAATAAATCCCTGACTCATAGACCAGATCTCTGGGGGCATTACGGGATGGCCCGTGAGTTTTCGGCCCTCTATGAGAGTGATCTTGAGAATCCTTTTGATGAATCTTGGTCTCAAAAGATGGAAGCGCTCTTTAATGAGGAGAGTGCTCCTATGGGGGTCAGTGTTCATGAGGACTCAAGCTGTCTTGGTTACTATGGACTTAGTTTAGATAATATTAAAGTTGAAGAATCTCCTTCATGGATAAAAGACCGCCTCTTGGCGGTGGGCCTACGTCCCATCAATAATATTGTTGATATCAGCAATTACGTCATGCTTGAACTTGGTATGCCTCTTCATATCTTTGATCGAGATCTCATCAAAGGAGACAAAGTTGTCATTAAAGAAGTAGGGGAAGAGACTTCCTTTACCACCCTTGATGAAGTGGAGCGAAAACTTTTGGCAGGGGACACTGTAATTAGTGACGAGGAGAAGCCTCTTGTTCTCGCGGGTATAATGGGTGGACTTAATAGTGGTGTTAATGACAAGACTGATAAAATCTTTATTGAAGTCGCCAATTGGCAGGCCGCTCGTGTGAGAAAGACTTCAACTCGCTTAGGGCTTCGCACGGACAGTTCGATGCGCTACGAGAAGACGTTGGACTCTAACCTTATGTACAGAACTCTTCTTCGCACGGTTGAACTAGTAAAGAAAGTCTGTCCCGAAGCCCAAGTCATTGGGAAACCCCAGTATGATGGCCAGGATCTTAGCAAAGATAATCCCCTTAAAATTGATATCTCAGTTGAGGTGATTAATAAGACGCTAGGGGCTGAAATTTCAACTAAGAAGATAATCGATATCCTTGAAAGACTCGACTTTGGAATTGTTCATAAAGAGGAAACTCTTGAGGTAACCGTACCTACCTACCGTTCCACTAAGGATATCGAGTGTGTTGCTGATATCATTGAGGAAGTGGGTAGAGTTATTGGTTACGATAATATCGAACCTCAGAACCCTCTTTTAAATGTAGAGCCCGTTAGGCTTAATCCCCTTCAGGAATTAAGACGAAAGGCCCAGGACTTTCTCACACTTCATACGCAATCCTTTGAACTTAATACCTACCCCATGGTTGGACAGGCCCTCCTTAAGAAGGCAAGCTGGCCAGGTAGCGAATTGAAACTTCTTAACAGCCTCTCTGTTGATCAAAGCGAAATGCGCTCAAGCTTAATTCCAAACTTCCTCGAAGTTGTTGCTATGAATGCTAAAAACTTTGACAGGGGTCGCTTCTTTGAGTGGGGCAGAACTTATCATCATGAGAAAGAAGGTTATGCGAGTGAAAAGCATATTCTTGGGATCGCTTACTTTGATAAGGAAGAGAGTCAGATTCTTAACCTTCTCAACGATACTCAAAGGCTTACGAAGTTCTTAAATCTTCCCATTGATATCGCTGATAAGCACCCTAAGTTTAAAAATGAGCTTGTAGATGAGGAATGGATTGGACTTCACCCTTTTGAATTTAAGAATCTTAGAGTGATGGGGAAAATGAAGGGCTGTGTGATGAGTGTTCATCCTGCGCTTCTTAAGCAATTTAAGATTAAAGGCCATGTTTCCATTGCTTTGATTGATATGACAGGCTTTGAAAAAAATGCTCCTAAAGCAAAGGTCAGCTATAAGCCTCTTGCAAAATTTCCTTCAAGCCGGTTTGACTACACAGTGGTGATGAATACTGAGCAGAACCTTGATCAAATCTTCTCAGCCTTAAAGAAAGTTAAGCTGGCGGTTAAGTGCGACCATAAATTGGTAACAACCTACCAACCTGATCAGGAAACCTATGTCACGATGGCCGCAATTCTCTCTGATCCGCAGAAAACTTTGCCGGGAGAGATCATTAAAGAGTGTGAAGAAAAAATCATAAATGCTCTTAAGAAAGCAGGTTTTCCGCTAAAAGAAGGCTAAGTTACTAAAAGTACGATTTTGAATTTTAAAGGACCCTTTAACTCTGTTAAGGGGTCTTATTTATAGGCATAAAGACCTTAAATAAAAGGTCTTAAATAACCGAAATAGAAGCGTGTAGTAAGTTTTTTAAGGACTTCGGTATAGGCGCTTTAAAGAAAAAGAACAATATTCAAAAGCAACAAGAAGGATTACGACTAGTTAATCCACTTGGTGCGGAGTTTAAGCTCACAAGCGAGTTCTTTGAGAAGAATATAACTGTGCCTGATGACATTGGACCAAGTGATGGCCCGGTGACCCAAGTAAGAGTTTTTAGAAAGAAGGGAATAGAAGTCATTGATCCTCTTAATTTAAGAGATGTGATCATGAACTCCAATGACATTGAAAAAGTCATCGTCGAAAAAATTAGTATCAATGAGGCGACACGAGTCAGTCTTCTCTTTGAACCTAATAGTGAAGGCGAGGATGATCTTGGGAGTGAGTTTTTAGCACTTCAAAATGAAATTGAAGCTAAGGTCTTTGATATTGAAGAACTTGAAAACTTTGTTAATAAGGATTTTCTTAAATGCCCCTCGTCGTCAGAGGAAGCGCCTCAAGAAGAAGTTGTCACCAAGCAGCCAGCTCCTGAGGTTGAGACACCTTCAGAGAACCTTGGGCTTCTTAAGTTTAAAGGCAATGAAGAGAAGTCTCTTCAGTATGAAAAGCACACCTTCTCAAAAAAGAAAAAGAAGAAAGCAGGCCATAGTTACTACTATCGCGCAAAAGATCACGTCGAACTTTATAAAGTGGGCAGTAGTTATCTCAAAGATTTCAAAGCAGGGCTTCGAAGCTTTTCCTTTAGCTCTTGTGGACTAGATGAAGAGAGAGAAAAGACTGTTCTAGGTATCCTTTCTTTTTTTAATTACCATCAAGACGTCAATATTTGTGTCATCACTAATGATATTGAAAAGTCATTCTATCGTAAGCTTGTAAAAGAATTTATTCCTCGCGAAGAGGAAGTCTTTAGTGAGGGCTTTGATTTTAATTACTATCAGGCCGAAGGATTTGATGCTGTCGAGTATCGTGACCTTAAGAAGGTTGAGAGGAAGCTTACTGAGCACAATATCGAAGACTTTATTGATCAGCTCATGGGCCGCTATGACCTCGTTCTTTGGGATCTTCCTCAGCGAGAGATTTTAGATAGTAATAAAGAACTTTATTTTCCCATTATTCGCTCTCTTGATAACGTCAGTTTTGTTATTCAAAAGAATGTCTCAAAAATTAGCGATATCAATGAACTCGTGAGTTACTTTAATCGCTACCAGATTCCTATAAAAGGGCTTCTCTTTAGTGATTCCTCCAAAGAAGGAGGTTCTAAATGAGTGCATTTAAGTATGAACCCCTTAAGGGCCACGATAAGAAGGAATTGAGGCTTGTGAAGGACTCAAAAGGTCCAAAGAAAGAGAAGCGCTCAAATAAGTTCTTCTATAAGGTGAGCAATCATCATGAACTCTTCAAGATTGGGCAAAGCTTTTACAAAGATTACTTAACAGGGATTAAGTCTTTTGCTGTCACTTCCACGGGTTATCAAACAAGCCAGCAAAAAACGATTCTTGGTCTTGCAAGTTTCTTTGATCACAAAGAAGATGTAAAAATTGGTATCATTTCAGATAATCTTGAAACTGGAGCCTTTAAAGATATTATCGCGATAAGTAAGAAAGTGGATATCCCTCTTCATGATGGAAGTAGTGCTATCCCAGTGCATAGCTTTTATGAGCATTTTGAGTTTATTAACCTTAATGATCTTCTTGCTCTCGCAGCAGATTCAAATGTTGGTGAATTTGATGGAGTCTATGATCAGGTAGTTGATCATTTTGATGTTCTTTTTTGGGATGTACCAGAGCTGCATAAAATTCAGCTTAACAGTGAAGTCTATTTTCCTGTTATCATGAAATATGAGTCTATAAGCATTATTGTCGCGCAAAGTGTGACAAAAACAGAAGATATCGAGGAGCTTAAGAGATTTTTTCTAGGATACGGCATCAATCTAAAAGGACTTCTTTTAGAAGAGAGTACTGCTAAGAAAAAGGAAGAGTCACCAAAGAAGGACGAAAGACCTTGGTGGAAGAAGATTTTTAAATGAAGAAGTTAAACGTTATCCTCCATGAAACGACGATTATCGATTTTCCATTCGTTTGGAAAATGATTCTTCGTTATAAGGGGATTTCTTTTATCATTCCTCTGATCGTTCTGATCGCTTCAGCTGTCTATTACAATGGCCAAAATGATATCTATCAAAGACGAAAGTACTTTAAGAACCTCACGGCGGACGTTAATAATACTTCAAGTGCGATAGCCTCTGTGCTTGGAGAAAAGACTTCTTCTTTAACAGAAAGTGAAATCATGGGGCTTGTGAGCAGTCTTGATTTTCAGCAAGATTTTTCAGAAAGAATTCTAAAAAGTGACGCCCTTAATAAATTAGATCTCGGTCTTCTTAAAGAAAAAGAAGACTTTAGTATCGTTGAGGTTTTTAAGGCCTGTGGGGCCAATAAGAAATGTAAGATTGATACGCTCAGAGGGCGAATCTTTAGCTTTGTGACAATCCTTCCTGATCCTGTAGTGACGAATAAGTATTATATACAGGTCTCTACTAAAGACCCCTTCACAACGAGATTCCTCCTTGATGAAGTATCTGATCAAATTGTGGCGAATCGTGTTGATTCAATCAAGCACAAGATTGAAGAGCAGATAAAACTTTCTAAGGAACTCGCTGAAGAGAAGAGGTCTAAGATTGATTCCGTTAATCTTAAATCTCTAGTCGCTAAGAAGAAGAGTTTGGAAGGGGAGATTAGAGAGTTAAATGATAAGGTGTCAGACTTTAATCGTCACTACCAGAGGCTCACCATTGATTTAGCTCTTGTTGAAACTAAGGTTAATGAAACCCAGAAGGCCTCTAAAGGGAAGATTGAAACTGATCAGATTCTTGCCAGTGAAAAGAGAAAGACCCTTGAAGAGAAAATTAGAAAGTATGAGCAAGATATCAACGCTATCAAGTCATTGTCTGCAAACCTTTCTGCTCAAGATGCTGCCATCGTTGGCCAATTAAAGAAGAAGTTGTCCCTTGCGAAGAAGAAGCTCAAGAAGAGTTTTGATGCGGGGAGAGCAATTTCAAGTACCACTAAGTTCATTCTCGATAAAGAGGGTGAGAGTCGTTACACGGAGTTTAATTATCGTGTCCTCAAAGAGCAGGTTAAAAAGACCAAGGAAGATCACGATAAAATGGTCGAAGAGCGTGACAAGAGAGTAAGAGAGCTTGCGAGTGTTGAAGCTAAAATTGAAGATGTCAGGCCCGCTTTTGAGTATCTTAAGCTCCTCGATCAAAAAATTGTGCAACTTGATTTCTTTAATTCAACGGTTATTTCTGATTTAAAGTTTGAAAGTGAGTTAAGCCCAGTAAAGCGTTACAAGAAAACGAGTAAGAGTAAGGTTATTCTCTTTTCTCTTATGGTAAGTTTTATAACTCTCTCTTTAGTTGTTATTTTTCTCTATCTTCTCGATGATAGAATCTTTGATCAAGCAGAACTCAGCAAGAGTTTTGAGGACCTAGATATTATCGGTAATACTCCGAATTTCGACTAGCGAGTCTTCTTCATCACAAATTCAAGAACCACTAGTGTCAGCGGGTAGGATATCGTCACGACTGTGTCCAAAACACTTTCGCTAAATGAAGCATTCATGGTGAAGCTGTCGTAATATTCTTTTAGGAGTTGGATAAAGAGGACTAAGGCGAGAGCGAAGAGAGGGCTCTTTTTCCATTTTCTGATAAGAAGAGTCAGAATAATGCCGAGGATGAAATGGAGAAGAAGATCTAATCTTATCGTATCAAAAAGGTAGGTCTTAGAGATGACTCTAAAAGTTTGGCGAATTTGAATATCTATCTGTTCCCACATAAGTTCCTCAATTATAATAAAGCTCTATGGATAAATCGACAGAGAAATTAACTAAAGAAGAGCGACCGCTCGCTAATATCTTCTTCCTCCTTTTCTTCTTAATTTCTCTTCTTAATTTAGGCTTCAACTTTCTGGGGAGTCCGGCCGTTAAATTTATCTATTTAGGCCAGGTTATCCTAGTCTTCTTCTCCTTATTCTTAGGGAAGAGAGAAAACTATATTTGGATATTTATCCTCTTTTCCATCTTTGAAGGTCAGGGGCGGATTCTGTGGTCTTACAACCCCTTTTTTAGACTGGTCTTTGATATCTTTTTAGCTCTCATGGTTGTTAAGGAGTTAACACGGACAAAGAAAATTCTAGATCGAGAGATTATTCCCAAGTATTTAATTATCCTTATTTTAATTCACCTGATTTGGTTTTTCATAGAGGTCTTTAATCCGATGGGACCAGATATTTTTACTTCCTTGGCGACAAGTAAGTACTATATCTTCCCTCTCTTTCTTTTCTTTCTCTTTAAAAGCACTCGCTTTGACTTTTCAGACCCTCACTTTCAAAAAAACCTGCAAGATTGTCTCCTGATCATTTTCCTGGTGAGTGGCCTGGTGGTCTTTCAAACCTTTCAAGGAGAAGAGCACCTCTTTGGCATCAGTATGAATTACCTCAATCTTCAGCCTAAGTTTCTTAAATTTATTGGAAATAATTTTAGGCCTTGGGGCACAAGCTTTATCTATGGAGGAATGGGCACTCTTTTCTATTGTAGTGTTGCCCTTATCCTCCTTTATAATCCCAAGACTATTTATCGCCAAAAGCATATCAAAGTGGTTGCCGGAAAGGTTTTTAAGTGGGGAGGGCTAGGCCTTCTCTTTTATGCAAGCTTTCTTGGGCAGGTGAGGAGTGCAACACTTAAAACTGCAGGTATAGTCCTGCTCTTCTTTGCTTTCAAGTTTCTTGGCAGTCGGGTGAAGGCGAGACTCGCCATTACTCTTCTCATGAGTTCTCTTGTGTTGGGGGGAGGAGTCTACTTTTCAAGCGGGGACAGTTATGTAGCGCAGTCTTCCTACAGTGACGGAGAGGTCAATAAGGCGGTAGAGCGCTGGGAGGGGATGCTTGATGGGAATATAAGCTCTCACAGAGCAGGTCTCGATATTTTTCTTGATACTCTTAGCAATAAGGTCGAGTTCCCCCTTGGCTATGGACTTGGAATGACTCAATCCTTTCTTCCTGGTTTTGAACAAAGAAGGCGCCAACTCCCCAATATTCATCCCACAACGTTTTGGCACCTTGATAATTTAATTGTATTTCTCTTTTTAGAAATCGGTATTGGTGCTTTCTTTTATCTCGCGATTATTGGTGCGGTTCTCATAAGTCTATTCTCTCGAATGTTTACTCTTTTAAAGTGGCAGGAGATGACCGCTTTCACCGTGTTAACTGCCTGTTGTTCCTCTACTCTCGTTATTGTTTTCTTTAATTGGGGAGCCGTGAGTCTGCCCTTTAATCCTGAAAGCTTTTATTTTTGGTTGTGGAGCGCGCTTGGCTTTTCAACATTTTATTTCACCAAGAAAAGAAGAAGAGAAAGGATTTAACTTTTTTTAATTACCGGTTAGAATAAAAAGAAAAAATGGGATTTTATATGAGAAAGTTTGCTTCGCTCTTTTTAATTTTTACTTTTTTAAATACAAGTGTGCTTGCTAAAAGCCCTAAGAAAACCGATCAATCTAGTACGTTAAATATTAATGAATTGGCCCTTCCCAGTGAAGTAGATAACCTCAGCAAAAAGGCCGGAAGTGTTTTTTATTCCCCCTCTATAAAGGGAAAGGTACTGATGCCTGTTCACTTTTGGGGTCATCTTAAGAACTCTGGTCTTCACTTCATTCCAATTGATACCAACCTCATTAATGGTATCTCCCTTGCTGGAGGACCAATGCCTGAAGCCGATTATGATGAAGTCCAAGTGACCACCAGTAGAGGCGGCAAGAGGGAGCGCTTAACTTTTGATATTGAAGGGGGAGGCGACTTAAGTTTAGAAGACTTTAAACTTAAACCTGGTGACACTGTCTTTATTCCAAAAGATGATTTTAAGAGTAACAGAACTTATTACACGAGTCTTATTGGTGTTGTTTTTACGGTCTTAAGCTCTATTTTGATTTACCAGCAGGTCAAATAACTTCAGCCATTCAAGCGAACACTTCTCCCAGGAAAGTTGGCTGAGTGACTCTTTTCGTTGAGTAGAAAACTTGAGTCTCTCTTCACTTTGTAAAATTTGGGGAGAGTCTATCCATTGATGATGAGGGTCCTTAGGATCAATGGTGTCAATGCCGTCCGAGCCTTCTAAGAGTTCCGTCGCACCCACGTGACGTTTTGAAACTAAGATTCTCATGCCACACATTGCTGCTTCCATAATCACAAGACCAAAGGGCTCGAATAAAGTGGGAAAGAGAAAGAGGTCACAGGCCTGATAGAATCTCTCTATTTCCTTAGTAAAGGTGACATTTGCAAAGTTCTTCTCTTTTAAAAGAGGAAACTCGGCTCCGGCCTCGCCTCTTCCAATGACAATCAATTGATGATCTTTTGGTATATTGGGAAGAAGAAAGGGAAGACCTTTTCTCTCAAAGGCTCCTGCAAAGAGGCTAATCGGCTTCATGGGATCAAGGTGAGAAATTTCTGGGTAATCCTCAAAGAGTGATTTGAGAAGGTTTGTTCTTGATTGCTTTTTAACAGTGAAGCGAGAGAAGTCTGCGCTTGAGTAGGCCATCATTTTGCGCTCTTCTTCTATGGCGTAGCGTTTAGTGAATTCTTCTTCCATGAAGCGACTGAGAAAAGCGAAGTGGAGTCTCTCTTGAGAATAGTAATAGTCCTCACAAGCGATAATGTAACTAAAGAGAAGCTTCTTATAGAGCCACTTATGGGGAGAGAGCTGTGCCACTTTAAAATAGGTTTTAGCCCAGAGGAAATGACAAAATTGAATATTGACGATATCTGCAATGAGGGTGCAAACGCCCATGCTAATTTTAATGCTCTTGTCTTTCTTTAAGCCCCAAAAGAAGAAAGTATAAAGCTGAAAGAAGATAAACTTTAAGAGAAAGGGTTTGATACCAATTCCAGGGACCTTGTGAATTTTTATTTTGTCCCCGAGATGAGAGAAATGCTCATGAGGCCCATCGCTTTGATAACAAACCACTTCAAGCTTTTGTATTTTTTCCTCAGGTATTCTTTTGAGGACTTCAATCATGGCCTTGGAGTGACCAACGCCGTATTCAAATTCATGGACAAAGATTTGGAGATGCATAGGAAGATTTTATCTCTTTTTTGAGTCAAACCAAATTTTTCTTTCATAGGCAAATTTGAGGTTACAATGAGAAAAAGGAGAATTGTGCTCATACTTTCACCCTACTACAAAATTCAAGGAAATGGTCTTGCTGACTATTCCTCACTCTTTGCAAATGCCCTGTCTGAAGAAGGGGTAGCGGTAAAGGTCGCGACTTTAAATGCCTACAAAGGTGAAGACTGCTATTTCTCCTTTAGCCAGTGGAATATCTTAGTCGCCTTTAAGCTTCTTAGAAGACTGATGAAAGATGATGAGCATAAGCATATTCTCATCGAGTTTGTGCCTCATATGTACAATCCTAAAGGGGGCCTAGCCCCTTCACTTGCTCTCTTTACTCTTTTTTTACGTCTCTTAACAGATATCAATATTAGTATCATGTTCCATGAGCTTCACTATCCCTTTTCCTGGCGACCAAAAGATTTAGTGATGTTCTTTTGCCATCATTTCATGTTTATTTTATGTATGGCCTCAAGTCATCAAAACTTTTTTTCTACCCATGCCTTCTTAAAAATTGGAGAAAAGTACGCTTTTCATGAGCGCAACTTTTGGCTTCCTGTGGGAAGTAATATTGAGAGGGCGGTTTCAGTAAAGAGGGAGGTGTTTAGCATCAGTTACTTTGGTGGCTTTCATTCAAGTCGACGTTTTGATCTTATTTGTAAGACTCTTTTAAAACTGAGTATTCCCTTTTCCTTTCACATTATTGGTAATGCTCCAAAGAGTGAAATTCAAGATGAGCGTTTTCACTATCATGGTCATTTGAGTAATGCTGATGCAGCTCGATTGATTGCGAGTACTCACTGCATGATAAGTTACTTTAGTGATGGTGTTTCAACACGCAGGGGAAGTGTGCTTGCAGCCCTCAATCAAGGGGTTCCTTGTATCACCACAGTGGACTGGGGAACGGATCCCTTATTGATGGACTTTGAAGGTCTCTTTCTTTGTTCAACGAGTGAAGAGGAGTACGAGAAAGAGGCCTTACGCCATCTCAACGAGCTTTATAAAGAAAAATATAGATTCGATCATATTTGTCAGGAATATGATGAAATCTTCCAATGGAAGAGCATAATAAAGCAATTTTTGAGCTATAATTAGCTTTATCTTGGCCTCAGCTAATCCGATAAGAATCTTAGGGAGTTTGACCTATGTCTCTTGAATTGGGATTTCTAAGTTTTCTATTTGAAAGAAATATGTGGTGGGTATTTCCCTTCACTTTCCTCGTTGGGGTCATTTCATTTTCATTGTTAATTGTGGCCGGTGGGTCACGTTTTAAATTCGTGCGTTCACTCTTTTATATTCCCGCAAGAAAATCAATTTCTAATGCCGTTCAGCTGGGGGGACTCCCACTTAGCTTGACTATCATTCTTGGTATTACTCAAGCCTTTAGCCATCAAAGCTTTGGCTCTTTTTTTAGTGTGCTTGATCACTACACCATTAAATACTGGTTTATCGGTGCTGGTGTCATTGTGATGTACGGGTATTTCGATGATCGTTTTGAACTTAGACCTATAATCAAATTAATCCTTCAAGTTTTTAGTGTCTGTGCTTTTGCTATGCTTGAATCTCGAGTGCTCTTTCCAAAGTGGGGCGCCCTTGCGTTTCTCGTTTTAAGTTTTGTGGGCCTTGGGGTTGTTAACGGTAGTAACCTTCTTGATGGTCTTGATACTTTGACGATTAAATTAGGAGCAGTGACTTTTGGTGCTTTTCTTGTGATTAGCGCTAATTTTAAAGTGGGCTCAATTGCTGTTATTAGCCTTATTTGCATGAGTGCGATCGGGGCTTTCTATCTCTTCAATAAAGAGCCTGCAAAAATTCACTTGGGAGAAATTGGCGGAAGCTTTGTTGGCTTCTCTAGTTTACTCTTAAGCTGTCTCACTTACACATCCCTTTCTCGCATGAAGTATGATGAGCTCAACTCTTTTGCCATGGCCACCTTACCCTTGCTTTTGCCGATGACAGAATTGAGCATTAGTTTTCTAAGAAGGATATATAATAGAAAAAGCCCTTTTAAAGGGGATAAGTATCACATCCACCATATCCTTAGAAATTATCATGACTTTTCGCCCTCAAACGCTTCTTCATTATTTGCCCTTGGGCATGCAGGTTGTTTGACTCTTGGTTTTGCCACGACTCATTTCTTTGGTCCCATCATTGGTCTTCTTATCGCAGCCCTCTCTTATACAACGTCTTATATCTTGGTTGGTAAAAAGTATTGGAACGGTAAGGATAGCTACGATTTAAAGCCAGCGAACCTCTTTGATTTTCTTCTCAAAAAAGATGTCAGCGTTATCAATTCATTGGAGGTTGATGATTTTGAAATAAAAATCATAGGCCACGAGGAAGAAGATCAGGATCGAGCGGCATAAAATAATTCTTTTTCTAAATCTCTTAAGGCCTTATTCTAAGAGCAATGAAGAATCCACGCATCCTCTTAACAACACCAGATTATCCGCCTAAATTAGGTGGTCTTTCTACATTTACTTTAGCAATAGAAAACGCCCTTAAAGAAGAGGGGATTGATTATGAACTCTTTCATTGGCAAAGTTTAAGTGAACTAAAATCCTTTTCAAGAAGTGATTTTGATCTTGGACTTCATATTCATTTCTTTGGTCATCACTATCTTAAAAATCAGTGCAAAGAGCATGTTAATTTTCTTCATGGGAGTGAGCTGCTCTTTACGAGTCCAAACTTTTTAAAAAAAGTTTTTAAGAAAATCACCAAGCCCCTTTTTCTCAAAAGCCTCGCTCAAGCCCGCCATAATATTGCCATAAGTGAATTTACCCAGCAGAAAATTTTTAATCTAGGTTTAGAGCCAGACTTTGCCAGAGACTTGGTTTTTCATAACTGTATTAATCTTAAAAATGGTTCGCATCAATTGGGAGATAAAGTTCTCTCTCATGGGCCTTTAAAGTTTATCTGTGTTGCGCGCGATGTTCCCCATAAGAATCTTCAAGGCTGTTATGATCTTTGTGTGAGTGCTGCCGAAAGTTTGGAGAGAGAAGTCGAGTTTTATAGTCCTCGCGATTTTAAGGATCACCCGCTGGTGAAGTGCCACAATATTTCAGGACTTAATGATTCACGTCGAAATGAACTCTATAGAGAATGCCACTTCAATCTCCTCTTAAGTCTTGATCACAGTAAGAGGGGCTTTTATGAAGGCTTTGGCCTGACTGTATTAGAGGCTGCCCAGTTTGGCACGCCCAGTATTGTCTCCCCTCATGGCGGGTTACCAGAGTCGTGCCATCATAACGTTACAGGTTGGGTTTTGCCTCTTAAGAAAAAGGTGTGGAAACAATTCTTCTTAAAACTTGATCAAAGCCAGTATCAAAGAGTAAGAGCGCAAGCTTTTGATCACACCTATATTTCTCATGGTGAAGAACACTATCAAAGACTCTTATCTTTTCTTTTTAAAATGGAAAGAGGGAGTCACCGATGAAAAGTTATTCCTGCTTTTTTAATGGGCCTTACCTAGGAGGAGCAGAAAGAAGTTTCGCTCTTCAATGTCGTGACCTCGCTAGCCTTAATCCCGATCTTTCAATTCGCTTCTATATTCCTTACCTGCACTCCATCGACGAAACCCTCGCTCTTAAAAACTTTATTCTCGAATGCGGATTTCGTTCGACTGATATTTTCTACTATCACTACAGTCCCACTCTCTACGGAGCAAGCCGCTCTAGTGGCATAAGAAATTTCTTTGCCTTAATTCAAATGATCTTTGGTCTGCTCTTTACCGTTAAGCAGTTGTCAGTCCTTAAAATCCAAGATTCTCAGTGTTGGTGGGTTGGAGGAAATAAGGTTGGCTTCGTGCTCTTTCTCTATGGTATTCTCAATTCTTTTAAAGGTCGCTTTCTTTGGCACTTTAGAGACTATCCTTTTGCGGCCGGAATTTTTAAAATTCTTCCCTTTCTTTTTAAGTTTCCCTATTCCTTCACCATTGAAGCTCTTGGAAATAGTCATGATGTGAGAGCGGCCATCTTAAAAAGTCCCTATCCCTTTAAACGTGTGACGACACTCTATAATCCCGTTCAAAAATTTAAATTACGGGAAGTGAATGATGGCAAACTCACTTTGGGAGTTGCTTCTATGTTAGCGCCTTGGAAAGGCGTGCACTCTATTGTTCTCTTTTGTCTGTTATATGAAAAAGAGTTACGCTCCCTTGGATATGAGAAACTCAGTGTCTACGGGGACGATATCTACAAGACGAAAGGGGATCATCTCAATTACAAAGATTCCCTGATTAAACTTGTTCAAAGGTCAGGTTCAAGCTTTATACACTTCAAGGGACTAGAAGAACCTGAAAAGATCTTTAAGAACGTTGATGTCTTTATTCATTCCTCTTTAAAACCAGAACCCTTTGGACGAGTAATTCTTGAGGCGTTTGAGGCCGGCTCTGTTGTTGTCAGTACTGGACTTGGAGGAGCTGGTGAACTTATTAATCCTGAAAAAGATTCTTTACGCTACCTCCCTTATGACAATGAAGGTCTCTTTCGCTGCTTAGAAAAAGCATCCCAAGAAGAGCGTTTTAAATACATTGAAAACGCAAAGAAAAGAGCTCATGAGATTAAATCAATCTATCAGGATCAATTGCGCGAAGTTTTTAATCTCTCTAAAGCATAGAGTAGCGCCAACCACTTTTGAAAATTAACCTGATCATCAAAGGCGAGCTTAAAAGTGATGATGTGACCATCCCCACTGGGGTGGGCCTTGCCTTGTTGAATAATAGTCAACTCTTGGGGTTGTCTGTTACCAAAGGAGAAGTTTCCTTTGTGAGGAGAGTTGAGTTTAAACTCAGAAGGACTTTTAATTATTAACTCAGCTAATGAGACACTCTGAACTTTAAAGTTTTTCTTAACTCCAAAGTCCAACTCAAATGAGCAAAGGTGTTTATGAATATCGTAAGTAGGCAGTTCCCATTGTTCTTGAGTTTCTTCTTGCTTTAAAGACTTAAGAAGCTTCTTAAGGTTTTCTGGTTTTTTGAGATAGCTATTGAGAGCGAGAATGAGTTCTTGATCTTGGGGAACGTTTACAAACGTTATGCCCTCACGATTCCAGTTGAGGATAATAGGAAAGGCTTCCTGCTTTAAAGACTTGAGGACGGCTTCACTTAAAATGCCCTCTTTCTTACTTAAAAGGCGAATTAGAGCAGTTTCCTTGTAGATTGGAAGCGCTTCCTCACTCTTTACTTCAAAGATTTCACTATTTTCTAAAGACGGCTTAAGTGGCTTTAATTGGCCTTTATTCACCAAATAGACGTTAAAAGATGATGCTCCGAGGAGGTTTAAGAAGTCTTTAGGGAGGGTGTACTTTTCCAAAATAGGGATCATTTAGTTAATTATACGCATGATGTAATTTTTTGCGACTTAAAAAAAAATGAAAGAATAGTAAAAAAAGTGTTGACGGGGATACGTTAGATCTATAATATCCCGCCTTGTGCGAACGACAAGAAACGCTCTCGCAGCGATCTAAACCATGGGAAATACGCTTTATTGAGCATCCCAAGGGAGACCTGTCGGCAACACTAAAAGAATTTAGATCTTTGACATTCGAATAAGAAATATAGATTTTACCGCCTCGGCGGTGAATAAGACGAGAAAGATAATCGGGCGTTTTAGACAGACGATATCTTGATGTAACTAAATCCTCCTTATAGTGGAAGCGAAAGTTG
>Ga0208203_1000349_pt1 | contig 21198 bp, 22 predicted proteins | sample DeeseametaMP2914_FD_184167 | JGI IMG/M metagenome (GOLD analysis project Ga0208203, IMG submission 184167) | Marine microbial communities from the Deep Atlantic Ocean - MP2914 (SPAdes) | ecosystem: Environmental > Aquatic > Marine > Oceanic | place: West of Santa Cruz de la Palma, Atlantic Ocean...
GTTTACCCATAAGTTTATCTGGCAGCCAAGTTACAATTTCAGGAAAGACACATAATATAAATATTGATAAAACCATCATCATCATAAATGGAAAGGATCCCTTTAATATTACCGATAAACTAACGTCTGGTGTAATTCCTTTGATTATATAAAGATTTAATCCAACTGGTGGTGTTATTAATCCTATTTCCATGTTTATTGTAAATACAATCGCAAACCAATAAGGATCAAAACCCAAGGTAGTTATAACTGGAAATAAAATTGCTGAAGTCATTACAATAACAGCAACTGGTGGTAAAAAGAAACCAGCAACTAATAAGAAAATATTTATTAATAAAAAAATCATCCATTTGTTACTACTTAATTCAATCATGCTTTGAGCAAGTGATTGAGTCACGTAAAGTTGAGATAATGTAAATGCAAAAAGATAGGAAGCTGCAATAATAAACATAATCATCACGCTCTCTTTCATTGAAACTTTTACAATGTTCCAAATCTTTTTAGGTTGGTAAATTTTATACACAACAGCGATCGTGACAAAAACTAAAAATGCACCAACTCCTGAAGCTTCTGATGGTGTCGCAACACCTCCATACAATACGTATAAAACCCCTACTATAATTGCTAAGAATGGAAAAATTCTTGGAAGAACTTCAATTTTTTCTTTTAATGTAGGAGGTTTCCTTTTTCTTAATGCTTTAGCTGCATCTTTATCAATAAAATAACTATGAATTAATGCCCAAATAATAAAAAGTCCTGCCAACATAAATCCTGGAACCACACCAGCTAAAAATAACCTTCCAATAGAAGTTCCTGTAGCCATTCCATAAACAATTAAAACTATACTGGGAGGAATTAAAACTCCCAATGTTCCCCCTGCAGCAATTGATCCTGTAGCAATTTGATCTGAATATCCTCTTTTTCTCATTTCAGGAATTCCCATTGTTCCAATAGCGGCACAGGTTGCTGGACTTGATCCACTTAAAGCTGCAAAAATTGAGCACGCACCAATATTTGATATAACTAAACCTCCTGGAACCCTCCATAACCATCTATCAAGGGCGGTATATAAATCTTTTCCAGCTGGAGAATTAGCTACAGCCATTCCCATTAAAATAAACATTGGTATTGATAGTAAGACAAATGAATTTAACCCTGCATAAAAGGTTTCCGCAAACACATCTAACATTTGAAAACCTTCAAAAGCAATCAACAAAGCTATCGATACAAAACTTAAACCAAAAGCAATGGGAATCCCAGAAAATAAAACTATTAATGTAAAAATAGCAACTATTAGCGCAATCATTAAAGGATCCATTATTTAAAATCCTTATCGTTAAATAATTTAATTATCTCAGCAATGTACTGAATTATCATTAACATGGACCCAATTAACATTGACGAATAAGGCACCCATAAAGGAGGATCCCATATTGTACCTGTAGTGTAATTTTTAATAAAAGATTCTTCAACCATTAAGAAACCAAAATAAAATAGAATTAAGAAAAAAATTAAACTTAAAAATGAAGTAAAAATCTTGAGTTTAATAATATTTCTTTTAGATAAAAAATCATAAACCCACTCCATACTTACATGGGCTTTTTCGCTCAAAACGTAAGCACTACCAATAAAAGTAGATGCAACAAGTAACATGGTTACTAATTCTGTTTGCCAAGTAATTGAATGTTGAAAAAAATATCTTTCAAAAACAAGCTCAACAATTACTAGGATGGATAAGATTAAAGCACCTACTGCAAAAGCTCCGCAGGCTTGAGAGGTGTAATTGCAAAATTTTAAATATTTTTTAACCATCAAAAAACCCCTATTTATTTTTGTAAATAGGGATTTTTTATATATTAATTTATTTAACTGCTAAAGCCATTTCCATAAGTTTAGCGCCGCCGGCTACTTTCTCGGCAAATGCTTTGTGAGAAGTTTTCTTAGCGATTTCTATCCATGCAGCATGATCTTCAGCCGTCATATATACTAACTCAACACCAGCAGCTTTATAAGTATCTTCAAATTTCTTATCAAGATTAGCTACTTGTGCAGTCATATATTCTTCAGCTTTTTTTCCAGCTTTCATAAGAGCTTTTTGTTGCTTAGAGTTTAAAGCATCAAAAGACATCTTAGACATAAGGATTGGCTCATACATGAACCAAAGACCAAATTTTCCTGGAGGTGTTGCACATTTTACTTGTTCGTAAATTTTGTAACTTACAAAACTTCCTGAACTTGTATTTGCACCTGTTAGTACACCTGTTTGTAGACCAGTATAGATTTCTGAAGATGGCATACTTTGAATGCCAGCTCCTGCTCCTTCAAGCATTTGGTTAAATGCTTTTCCAGCAGCTCTCATTACTTGTCCTTTTACATCGTTAGGATGTCTAATACATTTTGTTTTTGAAGCAAAACCACCACCTAACCAAGCATCAGATAAGACTATAACACCCGCATCATTAATAATTTTTTTAATTTCTACCATCATTGGAGATTTATTAAATTTTAATGCATGTTTGTGATTTTTAACTGTACCTGGCATTAAAGTTGCATCAAATTCTGGATGAAACTTTGCAGCATAACCTAATGGGAATGCAGCTATATCCAGCTGACCTGTAGTCATTGGTTTCCACTGTTCTTTAGGTTTGTATAAAGATTTTGCAGGGTAAATTCTAATATCAATATCAACATTAGCTTTTTTAACTTCGTCAGCAATAATTTGAACCATCTCATGACGTGGGTCAAAAGATCCGTCAGCTCTTGGTGTCCCTGGCCATTGGTGACTTGCTTTTAATGTTACAGCATAGGCAGAACCTATTGTACTTAGCACAAGTACTAATGCGGTAAAATATAAAGAAAATTTTTTAAACATTATTTTCCTCTCTATTGTTATTTTAAAGATGCATTAAAATGAAGATATTGGTAAGAGTCAACACTACAAAAAGTTTGTAAATACAATTCTTATGGACGGTCCTTTAAAAAATTTATTAGTTCTAGATCTTACTAGGGTATTAGTTGGTCCTTATTGCACCATGATACTATCAGATCTTGGAGCAAGAGTAATAAAAGTTGAAGCACCTGAAATTGGAGATGACTCACGAAAATTTGGACCTTTTATAGAGGATTATTCTGCATATTTTATGTCTTTAAATAGAGGAAAAGAAAGTATCGCTTTAAATTTAAAAAACTATGATGATAAAAAAATACTTGATAAAATTTTATCTAAAGCAGATATTTTAGTTGAAAACTTTAAGCCAGGTACATTAGAAAAATGGGGATACGGGTGGAAAGATGTTAATAAAAAATATCCTAAATTAATTTATGCTTCTGCATCAGGATTTGGTCAAACAGGTCCTTTAAAGGAATTACCTGCATACGATATGGTTGTTCAAGGAATGGGTGGATTGATGAGTGTAACTGGGCAACCTAACTCTGAACCAACAAGAGTTGGTACATCTATTGGTGATATAACTGCCGGATTATTTACAACAATTGGAATTAATGCTGCTTTATATGATAGACAAAAAACTGGTAAAGGAATGTTTATAGATGTTTCAATGTTAGACTGTCAAATTGCCATACTTGAAAATGCTATTGCAAGATATTTATCAAATAATGAAATTGCTAAACCAATGGGTTCAAGACATCCTTCTATTGCACCGTTTGAAGCTTTTAAAACAAAAGATAGCTATATAATAATTGCTGCTGGTAATGACAAATTATTCAATAATCTTTGTTTAAGTCTTAAAATAGAAAATATAATTGAAGATAAAAAATTTACTGATAATCAATCAAGATCTTTAAATATGAATGAATTAAAAAATATAATTGAAAATAAATTAACAAGTGACACGACCATTAACTGGATAAAAAAATTTAGAAAAGAAAAAATTCCATGCGGACCAATTAATAATATAAAAGAAGCAGTGGAAAGTCCTCAAATTGAGTCAAGAAATATGATTGTAAAATCTTATCACAAAATTATTGGAGAATTTAAAACAGCTGGAAACCCAATTAAAATGTCTTCTTATAAAGATGAAAAAACACGAGGAGATATTCCTGATTTAGATGAGCACAGAGAAAAAATATTAAAAGAATTTAAATAATTTAGCTATTATTTACTTCTTCTGAGACCATAAACAAAACCTACGGGTATTGCTGCAATGGCCATAACAATAACAAAAAATATTATTTGATTTTGATCTAAAGTTTCTAACAACTTATCTTCCTAAAGAAGTGACAATATTATTATTTTTAATATGATCCATAATATGATTTACTTTTTGTAAATCAGCTTCTCTAATACACATATTCTCACTTAAATATCTTTTCCAATAACTTGATCCTTTTTGACCATGAAATAAACCAATGGTATGTCTCATAATTTGATTAAGTCGAGTTCCTTTTTTGGTTTCTTGTTTAATATAAGGCATCATGTGTTCCATAACTTCGACTCTCGTCAACATTTGGTCATTATTAAAAATCTCTCTTTCAACTTCTGCTAAAAAATAGGGAGAATGATATGCTGCTCTACCAATCATAACTCCATCAACTTTCTTTAAATGAGTTTTAATTTTATCTATCGAATCAACTCCACCATTTAAAATAACAGTATTATCATTAAAATCTTTTTTAATATCATAAACAAAATTATAGTTTAAAGGTGGTATGTTTAAATTTTGTTTAGGTGTTAATTTATCTAATATTGCTCTCCGAGCATGAATAATAAAAGTTTTTGAACCGGCTTTATTAATTATTGTAAGAAATTTTTTCAAATATTCATAATCTTCTAAATTATCGTAACCAATTCTTGTTTTAACAGTAATGGGCAGGTTACATGCATTTTTCATTTCACTAATGCAATCACCAACTAAATTTGGCTCTTTCATTAAACACGCGCCAAATTTGTTCTTTTGAACTTTTTTGCTAGGACAGCCAAGATTTAAATTTATTTCATCATAACCGTAATTTTCACCAATCCTAACTGCTTCAGCCAATTCTTTTGGAACAGAACCTCCAATTTGTAGAGCAAGCGGTTTTTCTAATAAATTAAATTTTAAAAGAAAATCTTTATCTCCTCTGATAATTGCATTTGCAACTATCATCTCTGTATAAAGCAGCACATTTTTACTTATTAATCTTAAAAAGTAACGATCATGTTTATCTGTACAATCCATCATAGGAGCGACAGAGACTGATTTGCTCATAGTCTATTTCTTATTTTTTTTATTTTATTTGAGGTTAATTATATTATTCTTTAGATGTATTGTCAGTAGGTAATGATTTTGGCTCTTCTTGTTGTTTTGGTTCTTCTTTTTTATAATTAAGATTAACTTTTTCTAGAATTCTTTTTGTTCTTTTAGACGGCAAAATTGCCGTTCCGCTTTTTGAAATTTCTCCTTTATATATTCTGTCGAAGTTATCATCACGCTTATCATCTATCTCTTCTAATTCTGTAGTTTCTTTTTGATGCTTTCTCAGTTTATTGATGGCTAATTCTCTTAATGTCTTTATAGAAACTTTTCCTTCTCCAATTTCTCTTAATGCTATTACAGTATTTTTGTCGTTATCTGCTGGCACCAAAGGTGGGTCTCCAGCATTAAGTTGAGAGGTTCTTTCCTTTGCTAATAATACTAAATCATACTGACTATCAATTTTTTTTAAGCAATCTTCTACGGTAATTCGCGCCATAAGGTGTGCAATAAATAGTAAAAAAGATAGACAAAATCAAGTTTTATTTTTTAATAAAATTGGTTTGTAAGCTTTTTGAAAAATAAGAACAATAATAATTGATATTGCGGTGTAAATAGCGCACAGAAAAGCAATATTTTCAATGGAATAACCTATATCAATTAAAGAGCCAAAAATTACAGTAGCCAACGCCGTCGAAAAGACCATCAGTGAGCCAGTAAGGGCTTTAATAGAGCCTAAATAATTTACCCCATAAACTTCAGCCCAAAACGAAGACATTAATACATTTGTTAACCCGTTTGAAATACCCATTAATCCCATAAAAACAAAGACAGAATTAGGATGATCAAAAATAATTAATATAATTAAACTTAATAATAGTGGAACGTTAAGTAGAGGAAAAATTTTTCTGCTAGTAAATTTATCTACCAAAAATCCTGACAAGAACAAAGTAGTTACAGTAAGTATTGAATAAATCATAAATGATTTAGCAATTGCAAATTTTCCCCAATCCTTAGATTCTATAATAAATGTTTGATTAATAACTATGCCTGTGATTATAAATGATGATGCTAGCATAGCTGGTAAAATTGAATAAAACTTTAAATCTTTTAATACTTCTTTTCTTGTCCAACTTTTAACTGTATCAATATTGTTATTAGTACGGTCTCCATTCTCTTTTTCTCTAGAAGATATATTAATATTTTTGATAGTAAGATAAGTAAATATTGGTAACACTAATAAAATTATAACTGCAACTCCTTGCCATAAAGTTTTCCAATAGATAAATGTCAAAAAATAAACTATTATTACAGGTAGTAAAAACTCTCCAAGTGACATTCCTACCCAAACATAACTTAATGCTTTACCCCTACTTTGATCAAAATATCTGCTAATCGCAACTGACGCAGTATGAGCCATTAAACCTTGACCTGATAATCTTAGAAAAAAGATTCCTATAACTAATAAAATTATTCCATTAATAAATGAAAAAAAGAGAGCTGAAAAAGCTAAAAAAATAACAACTAAAAAAGAATAATTAACCAACTTCAAATCATCAATTTTTTTTCCTAACCAAATTAGAGTTAAACTGCTAGATAAAGTAGCAATTCCATAAATAATGCCAAATTCTCCGTGGGAAATATTTAATTCTTCTCTAATACTCGAATTAAATAGTCCTATAAAAAAACTCTGCCCAACACATGAAAAAAAGGTAAAAATAAAACCGAAAATTATTATTTTGAAATTAGATCTAACAATATCTATAATCATGTTTAATTATGAGTTGTAAAGTTTCCTTTATTGGTCTTGGCGTAATGGGTTACCCCATGGCTGGATATATATCAAAAGCAGGTCACAATGTAACTGTGTATAATAGAACCAAGTCTAAAGCTGAAAATTGGATAAAAGAACATAAAGGAAAAATGGCTGAAACTCCGGAAGAAGCGGCCAAAGATTCCGATTTTGTATTTACATGCGTTGGTAATGATAATGATTTAAAAGAGGTTGCTATTGGTAAAAAAGGAATTTTTAATACCATAAAAAAAGGTTCTATATACATCGACAACACAACAGCATCAGCTAAGATTGCTAAAGAACTTTATGCACATGCTAAAGCTCACGGTTTTGGTTTTTTAGATGCTCCTGTTTCAGGAGGACAAGCTGGAGCAGAAAACGGTGCTCTTACAGTCATGATCGGAGGGGATAAAAAGGATTTTGATAAAGCCAGACCTATTATTGATTGTTATAGCAAGAAAGTGAAATTACTAGGAGCGTCTGGAAGCGGACAATTGGCTAAAATGGTTAACCAAATATGCATAGCTGGTCTTGTTCAAGGATTATCTGAAGCAATAAATTTTGGTTCAAATGCAGGTTTAAAAATGGAAGATGTAATTGAAGTAATTTCAAAAGGTGCAGCTCAATCATGGCAAATGGAAAACAGGCATAAAACGATGATTGACGACAAATTCGAGTTTGGATTTGCAGTCGACTGGATGAGAAAAGATTTAAGAATAGCTCTTGATGAGGCTAAAAAAAATAATTCACCCCTGCCCATCACTAAAATAGTGGATGGTTATTACGAAGAGATTCAAAAAATGGGTGGTAATAGATGGGATACGTCGAGCTTAATAAGAAGATTTAGAAAAAAATAAAATTAAGTAAAAGATGATAAACCTGATTTTTATAACAATAAGGACTTTTTTTAATTAAAAAATAACTTGGTTAAAAAAAAATAGCTAATTCTTAAAGTAATAGATATAGTTTATTAATACATTATAAATGACACTTACTAAAACACCAATTTGCAATTTTGGGGAAAAAGCAAAAGATTTTAATTTGTTATCTACTGAAAATAAAAAAGTATCTCTAGATGAAGTTAAGGGAGAAAATGGTACTTTAATTATGTTTATTTGCAATCACTGTCCATACGTAAAGGCTGTTATCAAAGAAATTGTTCAAGATGTAAAATTTTTAGAAAGTCAAGGTATAAAATCTGCCGCTATAATGTCTAATGATGTAAAAAATTATCCTGAAGACTCTTTCGAAAACATGATATCTTTTACAAAACTGCATAATTTTTCCTTTCCTTATCTAATTGATGATACACAAAAAATAGCCAAAGAATATGGTGCTGTCTGCACACCTGATTTTTTTGGTTATAATAAAAGCCTTGAACTTCAATACAGAGGTAGAATTAGAGAATTAAAAGATCATAAGCCTGTTACAACAGGAGATAGTGAACTTAGAATTGCTATGAAATTAGTGGCAACTTCTGGAAAAGGTCCTGCCAACCAAGTTCCGAGTATGGGTTGTAATATAAAATGGTTTGAATAATGTTTCTGGTTGTTACAAGAAACTTTCCTCCTGATATAGGCGGAATTCAAGTTTTAATGGGCGGATTATCGGAAAGTTTGTTGGATCATGGTCCAGTTAAAGTTTTTGCATATGAATTCCCAAATTCAAGCCTTTACGACAGTAAATCTGCAATGAATATTGAGAGAATAAAAGGCATAAAGCTTTTTAGAAAATACAGAAAAGCTAATTTAGTTAACAATTTTATAAATGAAAACTCCAATATTAGATCTGTATTAGCTGATCATTGGAAAAGTTTAGAATTATTAAAAGAAGAACACTTAAATAAATCCAAAACAATTTGTCTACTTCACTCAAAAGAAATTAACCACCAAATAGGTTCATCATTAAATAAGAGGCTAATTAAAAGCACTAATAAAGCAAATTTCATTATTGCTAACTCAAATTTTACTAAAGAATTAGCTATTAAAGTAGGAATTAACTCTTCAAAAATTAGGGTAATTTTTCCAGGAATCCAAAAACCAAAAATTATAGATGATAAATTTAAAATGGAAGCAGAGTCGATTTTTAAAGATTCTTTCCCAAAAATTATAACCGTTGCAAGACTTGAAAAAAGAAAGAGTCATGACAAAATTTTAATGACAATAAAAAATTTAAAAACTAAATTTCCTAATATTAAATATATATCCATTGGTTTTGGTGAAGAAGAAAATAACTTAAAAAAATTATCGAAAGAATTATCTATAGAAAAAGAAGCAATTTTTTTAAAAAACATTGATGAGAATTTAAAATTAGCACTAATTGCTGCTTCCAACTTATTTTTGATGCCGTCTAGAATAGATAAAAAATCAGTTGAAGGTTTTGGAATAGCTTATATGGAGGCAGCATCTTATGGTATTGGATCAATAGGTGGCAAAGATGGTGGCACGTCCGATGCTATAGTACATAATAAAACAGGATTAATTTGTGACGGTAACGACTTAAATTCAATTTATGAGGCTGTTATTGATTTTTTGACAAATGATAGGTTTAATAAATTTGGCAAAGCCGCCCAAAAGTTCTCTGAAAATTTTTATTGGAATAAAATTGTGAAAAACTATTTGAAATTAATTAATGAGTAATTAATTCTAATTTACTTTTTATTTCAGAATAGACGCTTTCAGCTGAAAGATTTTTTAACTTGTCTACAGTTAAAGCTTTAAATTTATCAGTTTCAATAGAAACTTTTTGGGGAGTTGTATGATGCCCAAATAAAACTATTCCGTTCTTTCCAAGATGGGCTACCATATGAGCAGGCCCAGTATCGTTAGCAACAACAAAACTTGACTTCTTTATTAAGCCAGCAAGTTCCATAATGTTTAAGGCTTTTTTGTCGTTTGTAATTAATGTTGCATTAATTTTTTTGGCATCTTCCATTTCATTTGGTCCTGGAGCAATTACAATTTCAAAATCGGTATGTTTTGATTTAATAATCTTTATCAATTCATTATAATATGGCCATTGTTTATGAGATAGTTGCGGTGAACTAAATGGAAAAATTAAAATGAATTTATTTCCAAAAAACTTGTTAACTATCTGATCTACGTCTAAGCAAGCCCAGGAAAAATCTGGTTTTAAAGAATATTTAGTTTTAATATTTGAATTATCTAATTGAAATTTAAACCTCTCTAAAACAGGATGCTGATTAAAATCACTTTTTTTTGATCCCTTTTTTAGTGTTGTTTTTGTGCTACTCCAGTTTGTAATATTAAATAAATACCTTCTGTAAAAAGATGTTCGTGACGAATTTTGTAAATCATAAACATATGAAAAATCAAACTTATTTATCATTTTTTTTAATTTTAATAGATATAAAATATTCCATCTAGGAAGTCTTTTATCAATCAAAACACCATCGACATATGGACATCTACTTAAGAGTTCAACATATGGAAACGTGGTTAAAATGAAAATTTTTTCCTTATTGTATGTTTCTCTAATATCTCGAATAACCCCGCTAATTTGAGCAATATCACCCAATGAACCATGTTTAATAATCAATATATTTGACATCAGATATTTAAATTTAGTAAATCAGTTTTAACATATAACATGGTTATTAAATCTAAAAAAATCCTGTCAGAAATATCAGCCGGTGAATTATTGGATAAAATAAGCATTTTAGAAATCAAGCTTGAAAAAATTAAAGACAAAGCAGACCAAGAGGAAATCAACAAAGAATACAAAATTTTAAAAGAAGTTCAAAATTCAAGCTTAGAAATGACAGAAAAATTGAAAACTTTACTCAAAGAGATTAAAGAAGTTAACCTAAATCTTTGGAATATTGAAGACAAGCTTAGAATCTGTGAAAAAAATAAAGATTTTGGACAAACCTTTATTGAGTTAGCAAGAGGCGTTTATTTAAATAATGATAAGAGATCAAAAATTAAATTAGAGATCAATAACATATTAGACTCTAACATTAGAGAAATAAAACAATACGCTAATTATTAGCTATAATCGTATTTTTTTTCTAGAAACTTTACAAAATTGTGTATTATAAAAGTCATTAATAAGTATATACTTCCAGCAACAATAAATACCTCTACTGGTCTAAAAGTGGTTGATATAATGTGTTTAGCTACTCCAGTAAGATCAAGTAAAGTTACAGTGCTTGCTAAAGAGGTTCCCTTCAACATTAATATCATCTCGTTACCGTAAGCTGGTAGAGATTGTTTAATGGCTATTGGTAGTTTAACTTTGAAGAAAGTATTTATTTTATTTAAACCCAAACTCTCTGCAGCTTCTAAAACTCCTTTATTGATAGTTTCGAAAGCAGACCTAAAAATTTCAGAGGAATATGCTCCTGTATTTAAAGTGAATGCAAGAATTGCACATGAATAAGGTTCTTTTAATACTATCCAAAGAAATGATTCTCTTATCCATTCAACCTGACCAAGACCAAAATATATTATAAATATTTGAACTAATAATGGAGTTCCTCTAAAAATATATGAGTAATAATACGCGATAAAATAAAAAATTTTATTTTTACTCGTTCTTAATATTGCAAAGAAAACACCAACAAAAATGCCAAAAAATAATGATAATAAGGTTAATTCAATTGTTAGCTTCGTTGCGATAAGTAGTCTGGGTAGACTTTCTATCATCAAATCCATTTAATACCCCCTACTATAATGTTTTTCTAATTTGTTAAATAATTGCATGCTCAAAAAAGTTAAAAATAAATATAGCACTGCTGCAAAAGAATAGAAAAATAGAGGGTCTCTTGTTGAGCCCGCAGCTATATAAGACATTCTCATAATCTCAACAAGACCGGTAACAGAAATTAATGAAGTGTCTTTTAAAGTAATTTGCCAAACATTGCTTATATTGGGTAATGCTAACCTCAACATTTGAGGAATGATTATTTTGTAATAATAAATTTTCTTTCTAAAACCTAAAACTTCCGATGCTTCAAATTGACCACGGTCTATAGATTGGATAGCACCTCTAAACACCTCTGTAGAATAAGCTCCAGATATAATACCTATTGATATGGCTCCAGTTATAAAAGCATTAATTTCAATGTATCCATCATAACCAAATATTTTGGCTACATACATAACTGCGCCACTTCCTCCAAAAAAAAATAGATAAATTACTAAAAGTTCAGGCACTCCTCTAAAAACTGTTGTGTAAAAACTTCCAATTAAATTTAGTGTTTTAATTTTTGATAGTTTAAATGATGCAAAAACTGCTGCTAATAAAAATCCGATGAATATAGCTGCAGTGGCAACGGCTATCGTCATGAGAGTAGCAAAAAAAAGCTCGTCTCCCCAACCTGTATCGCCGTATGCTAAAAGTCCCATAGATTTTAAGGCGACAGAATTAAATTTCTATCGCCTTAAAAATTAAATTATTACATTGAAGCGTCAAAGCCAAACCACTTAATCGCTAGTTCGCTAATTTTTCCATTTTTTCTTGCGGTATTAATGGCTTTGTTAAAATCTTTTAAAAGTTGCGCATCATCTTTTCTAATGCCTACTCCAACTCCATTACCAAATGCTCCACCAGCAAAAGTAGGTCCAACAAGAACCACATCTTTTCCAGATTTTTCAGCGTAATCAGTAAAAGCAACAGCCGCAGCCAATGCTGCATCAATTCTACCTGCTGCTAAATCTAAATTTACTTCGTCTTGAGTTTTGTAAGTTCTAACTTTTACACTTCCTACATCACCAGACTCTAAAAAGTTTTGGTGAATAGTTGCCGTTTGAACTCCAATAGTTTTTCCAGCCAGTGCAGCTGTTAAAGTTTTTAAAGCATTTTTAACATCTGAACCACCAGTAGATAAATTTATAGCTTTTGGTGTATCCATTCCTTCAAGACTTGAACCTTTCATAACTGCTAAAGAAGCAACTTCATCAGCATAACCTTGTGAGAAATTAATTGTTTTCATTCTCTCATCAGTTATGGACATTCCGGCCATAATTGCATCATACTTTCTCATGATCAATCCTGGAATCATTCCATCCCAGTCTTGCTCAACAATGGTACAATCAGCTTTCATGTAAATGCAAAGAAAATTGGCAAGCTCAATTTCAAATCCAATTAATTTGCCTGATTCATCTTTTGCATTCCATGGCGGGTAGGCGCCTTCTGTTCCTATCTTTATACTGCCAGCTTGAGCGCTTGTAGAAAGTATCGCTAATGCAGCAATAGAAGATAGAAATAATCTAAATATGTTTTTCATATTCTCCTCCTAAATAATAATGAATAATACTAGAATTAAAAAAAAGATTATTCCAGAAAAAATAATACGTGAAATAGTTGAATTATTTAAGAATTCATGATGGAAGAGGCAAAATTCCAACGACAATCAAAGCTAGGAATAAATACTTCGTCTAATTTGGAATTACCAAAATTCTTAGAAAGAACTTTAAGCCAATTATCTATTTGCTTAGGTTTTTTATCTCGGCTTCCAACTTGAGCAGTAATAACTCCACCTGGTTTAAGAATTCTCTTTAAACCGTTCATGTTTTTTGCAGCTAAATCAATACAATATTGATCATCGTTAAGATCAACAAAAATTTTATCATATATCGAATCTTTGATAGATTTGATGCTTTCAAAAGCATCGCCCCAATAGCACTTAATGCTGTTGCTTTCTTTTACCTTGCTACAAATTTTTGGAAGATGTTTATAACAAGCTTTTACAACTTCAGGGTCCAACTCATACCAATCAATTAGGTCAAATCCTTTAGCTAAACATTCTCTAGCAACACCACCATCTCCACCTCCAATAATAGCGGCATTGGAATTTTTATGGCTTAAAGAAAAAGCTGAATTTACAAATTGTCCGCTATATTTTTTTTCATCTTTTTCAGCAACTTGCAGCTCACTATCAATAAAAAGTGCATTACCAAATTCTTCTAATTTTAAGATCTCTATGTGTTGACCAACTTTTGAAACAAAATTTTCTAAAACATCATTTACAACATAATATTTTTTTTGTCCTGGTGTGCTATAAATATCATCATATAAACTTACGTTACTTCTATTAAAGTTTCTAACAACCACTCTTCGATGTTTAATCTCTTTTTTAAGGATATCCAATGCTACAGTTGGAGAAATTTTTGCACATGTAAAAAAATCAAAACTAACAATCTCTTTTTCAGGAAAAGTATGAAAGCTCATGTGACTCTCTGCTATAAGAGCAACTAAAGTATATCCTTGAGGCTGAAATTTGTGCTCAGAAACATTAAGGATTTCAACTTTTGCTTTTTTAGCAATTTTATATATGACCTTATTATAAAAACTAGGTGAATAGTGCTGCTTTACACCCAAAAAATCTAAAGTAACGTGCTCACCAACTTTTATCATACTATTTTCCTTTACTTATTGACTCTTATTATTTTTTTATACTTGTTATTTTTCATATGACAACTAAAAAATACACTGTTAATAAGTTGATGGAGTTTTATTTTGAAAAACAATTGGTCACAAAATTCTGCTGAAAAATATTTAAAAAAGTACAAAAATATTGGTTTTTCTAAAGATTTAGCGCTAAGAGTTTATACGACTCGTCTACTAGGAAGAAATAAAGAACTAGTTTTGCACGGAGGAGGAAATACTTCTGTCAAAACCACCGCCAAAGACATAGATGGCAAAAAATATGATGTATTATGTGTCAAAGGAAGTGGATGGGATATGGCGGATATTGAGCCCGAAGGTCTGCCGGCGGTAAAATTGGAGCCATTACTTGCTCTTAAAAAAAAGAAATACCTTTCCGATGAAGATATGGTTAGTTTCCAAAAAAGAAATTTGATCAACATTAAATCACCTAATCCTTCTGTTGAAACTTTTTTACATGCTTTTTTACCCTTTAAATTTGTTGATCACACGCATGCTGATGCGATTCTAAATGTTACCAACAGGCCTGGAGGATTAAAATTTTGTAATAAAATATTTAACAATAAAGTCAGTGTGGTCCCTTATATTATGCCAGGATTTAAGTTAGCTAAAAAAGTAAACGAGATTTACTCAAAAAACCCAAATATCAACTGTTTAATATTAATGAACCACGGAATATTCACTTTTGGTGATGACGCCAAAGAAACTTATGATTTAATGATAAAATATGTATCACAAGCAGAAAGAGCTGTAAAAAAATTAAAAGCAAAAAAAATAAAGCAGATTAATAAATTCTCTACAAAATTTAATGCTCACGAAATTTCTCCTATAATTAGAGGTCTTTTATCTGATAATAACCCTGACCAAAAATTCATAGTCAATTATAAATTAAACAATCGCATCAAATATTTTATGAATGGAAAAAATGTTAGAACATATTCGTCAAAAGGTACTGCAACACCCGATCATGTAATTAGAGTTAAGCCTTTTCCTTTAATAATAACTCCAAAGAAAAATTCTTCTATACATGATTTTAAATTAACAGCAGGTAAAGCCATTAAAAACTACAGAAAAAAATATATAAAATACTTCAATAAAAACAAAAATAAAGTTAAAGAAAAAAAAGTTATGCTAGATACTTCACCAAGAGTAGTGTTTGTCCAGAATATAGGAATGTTTAGTATTGGAAAAGATTTAAATTCAGCAAAAATTGCTAGAGATCTTGCAGAAACTAATGCAAAAGTAATTGCGTCCGTAGAAGAAACTTCTAAATACAAATTTATACCTGAAAAAGATCTTTTTGACGTTGAATATTGGTCTTTGGAACAAGCAAAAATTAAAAGAAAGAAAAAACTTCTTGAAGGTAATGTTGTTGTAATTACAGGAAGTACAGGAACTATAGGTTTTGAAACTTATAAAATGTTTAAAAGTTATGGAGCTGAAGTTGTTTTACTTGATTATAATTCAGATCGATTAAAAAATTTGCAGTCAAAAATTAATGAGCTGTGTATTCATTGTGATGTAAGAAATAAAAAAAGTGTTAAAAATGCTTTTAATCAAATCTGTGAAAAATATGGAGGAATTGATATTTTAATTTCAAACGCAGGAACAGCAGCCACAGGTGCTATTGGTGAAGTAGACGACAATCTACTAAGAGAAAGTTTTGAAGACAATTTCTTTTCTCATCAAAATTGCGCTTCTGAGGCTATTAAAATAATGAAAAAACAAAATATTAATGGCTGCTTACTTTTCAATATTTCAAAGCAATCTGTAAATCCCGGAAAAAATTTTGGTCCATATGGTTTACCTAAGTCAGCCTTGCTAAGTTTATGTAAACAATATGCCGTAGATTATGGATCTTATGGAATTAGATCTAATGGAGTGAATGCAGATAGAATAAGAAGCGGTTTAATGAATGACAAAATGATCAGAACAAGAGCTAAAGCAAGATCAATTAGTACTGATGATTATATGAGAGGAAATTTATTATTAAACGAAGTTAAAGCAGAAGATGTTGCTAAAGCATTTTTTCATTTAGCTACTTCAAAAAAAACTACTGGAGCAGTTCTTACTGTTGATGGTGGTAATATAGCCGCTTCATTAAGATAAATAGACAGAGGGTAACAGAACCCCCCTTTTTACTTTTTATGGGAAAAGTGCTTGAAATAGGAATTTCTAAAAATAAAGGTGACAAAATAGTAAACGTAAATGATGTTGAAGCTATTAAAGGAAAAGGATTAGTAGGCGAGAAACATTTTAAAGAAGATAATGAAAAGAGATGCCAAATTACTCTTATTGAAATAGAAAATATCAATCACTATAATAAAATAACCGGAACGACGATTCCGTCAATAAACTTTTTAAGAAATATTGTTACAGAAGGAATTCAACTTAATGAATTGGTTGGTAAAGAGTTTTTTATTGGTGCAGTAAAAGTGAAAGCTCATGCTTTGTGTAAACCTTGTAAATATTTGCAAGAATCCTTACAGCAAAAAAATATAGTGAAAGAGCTCTTGCAGACAGGTGGTTTGAGATGTGAAATATTATCTAGTGGAAAAATCTATATAAATGATCAAATAATATTCTAAACAATAAAATCATGTGCCGGGCAACAGAACGCCCCTACTCATTTAAATATTTTTTTTAAATATTAGTTTTACTCATTAGATTAACCATTAAAACTCCTGCAATAATTAATCCCAAGCCTATTAAAGTATAAAGATTAGGTATCTGATTAAATTTAAAAACTCCAACAGTTGCTGTAGCAATAATAGTTAACCCAGCAAAAGAAGCATAAGTAACACCGATAGGTATAACCTTCATAACTTGAGATAAGGAATACATACATAAAACAATGGTAACTGCAGTAATAATACTAGGTATCCACAATGTAAATCCTTCAGCACTTTTTGCAAAACTATTTGATGCAGTTCCTAAAGCTACAGCTAAAACTAAAAATAAATAAGAAGTAATTGCACTCATTTAAATAATTTTTTTAACCCTTCTTTCGATGCTTCACAGACACCTTTTTCAGTAATTAATCCTGTAACATATTTAGCTGGCGTTACATCAAAAGCTAAATTCATTGCTTTGCTTTTTTTTGGATATATTAAAACTTTTTTGAGATTATTATTTTCATCCAATCCTACTACATAAGATAATTCCTCTGAATTTCTCTCCTCGATTGGAATATTTTTTAAATCATGAGTTTCCCAATCTATTGTTGAGCTTGGTAAAGCTACATAAAAAGGAACATTATTATCTTTGGCAGCTAAAGCTTTTAAATATGTTCCAACTTTATTAGCCACGTCACCTGTTGCGATTGTTCTATCGGTACCAACAATGCACATATCAACTTCACCTCTTTGCATTAATATTCCACCAGTATTGTCTGCAATAATTGTATTAGGTACTCCTTCTTCATTTAATTCATAAGATGTAAGAGAAGCCCCTTGGTTTCTCGGTCTAGTTTCATCAACCCAAACATGAACTTTAATTCCTTTTTTATAAGCATGATAAATGGGTGAAGTTGCAGTACCCCAATCAATTGTTGCTAGCCAACCAGCGTTGCAATGAGTTAAAATATTGACTGTATCTTTCTTTTTATTATAAATTTCTTCAATAATTTTTAATCCATTAAGCCCAATATTTTCACAAAATTTTACATCTTCTTCACAAATTAATTTTACTTCTTCTAAAGCAATTTTAAGAATTTCATTGTTATTTACTCCAGATAATTTTTTCATCATTCTATTCACTGCCCATTTTAAATTTATTGCAGTGGGTCTAGATTTAATTAAATTTTCACAGCTTGTTTTAATAAATTCAGGATCATTTTTTTCCATAATGGCTAAAACTATTCCGTAAGCTGCTGTAGCTCCTATAAGAGGTGCTCCCCTCACCTCCATGGTTTTGATAGCGTTTATAGCGTCTTTAACTGTTTTAAGATTTTTTATTTCAAATTGATGAGGAAGCTTAGTTTGATCAATAATCTTTACTGCTTGATCTTTTTCATCAAACCATATTGTTCTATATTCTTTTCCACTAATTCTCATTTTTTAAACAAAACTCTACCTGCTATATTTTTTAGTTTATTTTTAGTTTTTTTTGTCATGATTTTTGGATTTGTGATAATAGCGGTATCGAGGCAATTGTTTGTGGGATCATTTTTTTTGATTTTTTGTTCAAAGTTTTCGATAACTAACTTAACCATATTTTTTGCTTTTTCTGCATTATCAATTAAAGTCTTTACTACCATTTTTACGTCAACCTGTTCATGATCTGGATGCCAACAATCAAAATCTGTTACCATGGCTACTGTGGTATAACGAATCTCAGCTTCTCTTGCTAATTTGGCCTCCGGCATATTGGTCATTCCTATTACATCAGCATTCCAGCTTCGGTATAACTTCGATTCAGCAAGAGTAGAAAATTGAGGACCTTCCATAACAATGTAGGTACCTCCCCTTTGATACTTAATGTTTAGTTGTTTAAGAGAATGTTCACATGCATCTGCCAAACCAGGGCTTGTTGGGTGTGCCATTGAAACGTGTGCAACTATTTCTTGATCAAAAAATGTTTTAGTTCTAGCAAATGTTCTATCAATAAACTGGTCTACCAAAACAAAAGTTCCAGGATCCAAATTTTCCTTTAAAGACCCCACTGCTGACACAGATACTATATCAGTAACGCCAGATTGTTTTAATGCATCGATATTAGCCCTAAAATTAATATTTGTTGGCGAAATTTTATGACCTCTAGCATGTCTTGGTAAAAAACAAACTTCTTTTCCTTTATAGTTAAAATTTAGTATTTGATCCGATGGATTTCCCCATGGAGTTTTAATTGTTTTCCATTTCAGGTTTTTTAACCCCTCAATTTCATAAAGTCCGCTGCCTCCAATAATTCCAAGTTTGTTTTTTGTCATAAATTAATATAATTAATATGATCTTTTGACAAAACTTTGAAGTATAAAATGGAATTAAGTAAATACATTCGATCTATACCCGACTATCCTAAAAAGGGTATTTTATTTAGAGATATTACTACCCTAATAAAAAATAAAGAAGCTTTTCGAGAAACCATTAATCAATTGAGTGAACTTGCATCAAAAATAAAATTTGACAAATTGGTTGCAATTGAATCGCGAGGTTTTATTTTTGCATCAGCGCTTTCTTACAATTTATCAAAACCCCTTATTTTGGTGAGAAAAAAAGATAAATTGCCAGCAGATACATTTTCACAAGATTTTGTACTTGAATATGGAAAAGCAACAATTGAAATTCATAAAGACTCTATAAATAAAAATGAGTCAGCATTAATCATTGACGATTTAATCGCAACTGGCGGAACTGCAGAAGCCGCTTCAAAATTAGTAGAAAAATCTGGAGGAAAAATAGCAGGTTTTATATTTGTTATTAATTTATACGATTTAGGTGGTATAAAAAAATTGCAAGAGAAAGGATTTAGGGCGCTTAGCTTAATAGAATTTCCCGGTCACTAAATTAAACTTTGGGCCTATACCAAGAACTTTTTCCCATTATCGCATTTACTAAACCTGAATATCTATGATAATAAATTTCCTTTTTTTCTCTATTCATAAGCAATAAGTAAAGTATAATTTTAAAGACAGCAGAACACAATTTGGGAAAAACAATTAAAAAAGAAATAACAAAACCTTTATACTTTTTGTGATAATTAAAAGTAGACCACATCCAGTGCCAATTCCTTGATAATTCCATTGCTTTATTTATAGACTCACTATGTGATTGACCACCTGTATGATTAATTTTTATATTAGGTGCTAAATAAATTTTTTTATGACAATTAACTAATCGTCTACATAAATCTATTTCTTCAAAATAAAAAAAAAAAATCTCATCAAAAAAACCTACATCTTGGAACTCTGGCATATTTAAAAACATAGCAAAACCTTTGACATTTTTTACCAATATTGGAGAAGAGTTTTTGTTATCAATTTTTTTATTTTCATCCTTTTTTTCTTGCACGTAGGGGGCCATAATAGCAAATCCTGACACTTGCTTTATAGCTTCAAAAAAATTTTCAAGTGTGTTTTTATGCAAAATAGCATCTGGATTTAAAATCAAGGCATATGTAGTATTGACTTTTTTTAATCCAATATTGTTTGCTTTTCCGTAACCAAAATTTTCTCCAGTTAAAATGCATTCAACATTGCTAAATTCTCGTTCAACACTTTTTTTAAGTTCTAAATCGTTTGAATTTTCAACAAGTATGATCTGGTATTGCCTATCAATTGAGTTTAGACAATTTCTAATTATTTTATCACTTTTAAATGAAGTTATTACAATTGTAATATCTGTAATTGACATTATTTAAACATAATTGATTTTATACTCTAATTCTTTTAATAATCTAATTTATAAGATCATACCTTTTTTGTAAAAACAAATATGAAAAAATTTGTTGTAACCGGCGGCTCAGGATTTATAGGAAGCAATTTAGTAAAATTTTTACTTAATAAAAATTATTTTGTTATTAATATTGATAAATTAAGTTATTCCGCTAATCCTTACAATTTAATAGAAATAAGTAAAAATAAAAATTACCGTTTTTTTAAACAAGATATCAATAACAAAAGTGAAATATTAAAAATTTTAAATCGATTCAAGCCTATTGGTATCTTTAACCTTGCTGCTGAGACACACGTCGATAGATCTATTGATGATCCAAAAAATTTTATTAAAACTAATATTGTGGGTGTTTATAATTTGCTTACAACAGTAAATAAATATTTAAATAATAATAAAAGAAAAATTAAAT
>Ga0208203_1000351_pt1 | contig 21166 bp, 34 predicted proteins | sample DeeseametaMP2914_FD_184167 | JGI IMG/M metagenome (GOLD analysis project Ga0208203, IMG submission 184167) | Marine microbial communities from the Deep Atlantic Ocean - MP2914 (SPAdes) | ecosystem: Environmental > Aquatic > Marine > Oceanic | place: West of Santa Cruz de la Palma, Atlantic Ocean...
AGAACGATTGGCGCAGGAACAGTTACAGAAATTATTGAGTAATTTTTTATATACAGGGAATTTGCTTGACAAGGCTTATTCCCTGTTTTAAAAAGAGCTTCATTTCGATATTGGAGTACAAATGAAAGCAAATAGGTTAAGAATTAAGCTTAGAGCTTACGATTACAATATTCTTGATACTTCGGTTCAAGAGATTGTTCAAACTGCTAAGAATACAGGTGCTAAGGTGGCAGGTCCGATCCCTATGCCGACTGAAATTAATAAGTACACTGTTCTTAGAGGCCCGCACGTAAATAAAAAGTCTAGAGAGCAGTTCGAAATGAGAACGCACAAAAGACTTGTAGATATTATTGACCCTACTCAACAAACAGTTGATAGCCTAATGAAGTTAGATCTTTCAGCGGGTGTTGACGTAGAGATCAAATACTAGTATAAGAAGCAAACTTTGTTTGTTTAGTTAAATATTAACCATGAATGCATCCCAATAAGTGGGTGATGCTGTGGAGGCAAAATGTCAGAAGCAACTAAAATAAGCTTGCCAGCTCTTTATGGAAAGAAAGCTGGTATGACACGTATCTTCGATGAATCAGGCAAGCACATTCCAGTGACTGTCGTTCAATTAATTCCAAATGTAGTATCCCAAGTTAAAACTCTAGAGAAAGACGGCTATAACGCTTACCAGTTGGCCTATTTTGAAAAAAGAGAAAAGCTTGTAAGTAACCCCCTAAAAGGTCACCTTAAGAAGGCTGGCGTTGACAAGGCATTTCATAGATTTGCAGAAGTCAGATCTGAGGAAGTTAGTGAAGAAAACTTGGGCAAAGAGTTGTCCCTAGAAGTTTTCACTCCTAACACATTTGTTGATGTTACTGGTACTTCAAAGGGTAAGGGCTTTGCTGGTGCGATGAAAAGACATAACTTTCAAGGTGGTCCTGCTGCACACGGTTCTAAGTTTCACAGAAGAACTGGTTCAATCGGTAACAGAGCTACTCCTGGTCGTGTTTTCCCTCAAAAGAAAATGCCTGGTCACATGGGTGTTGAAACAAAAACTATCCAAAACCTTCAAGTTGTTGAAGTCAATGAAGAGCAAGGTTACATGCTAATTAAAGGCTCTTTACCTGGCTCCAAGAATGGTTTTGTGAAAATCGCAAAGGCGCTTAAAAAGTAGGGGTAAATTATGGCTGAAATAACATTAGTAAATTCAAAATTTGAAAAGTCAGGTTCCCTTGAAACAAATGTTTCTCTTGATCCTGAACAAATAAGTGCACCAGCTGTTCACCAAGTAGTTAAAGCTACTTTGGCGGGTAGAAGACAAGGTAATGCTTGTACAAAAAATAGAGCAAAAGTAAGAGGCGGTGGATCTAAGCCTTTCAAGCAAAAGGGAACAGGTCGAGCACGTCAGGGTTCATCTAGATCACCAATAATGGTTGGTGGGGGAACTGTATTTGGTCCAACTCCACGTGATTTTGCTCAAAAAGTTAACAAGAAAATGATGAATAAAGCTATTCAATCAATTCTTGCAGACAAGATGCAGGCCGGAAAGCTAACTGTTGTAGAGTCTTTTGATTCTAACGGTAAGACTAAAGAAATGTTCAAAACTCTTACAGAGAAGAACTTACTTCCAGGATTGGTTGTTACTGAACAAAAAGACAGTAAGGCGATTTTGGCAGCTAGAAATATAAGAAACGCGAAAGCTATGGCAGTTGAAGGATTCAGTGTTTATGAAGCAGTGAAGTTTGAAAACTTGATCATTGAAAAAGCGGCTTTAGAAAAACTATTAAGCAGGTTGGGGTAATTATGCATTTAGAACAAGTATTAATTAAACCATTACTTACAGAGAAGACCTCACTTGAAACTGAAACGACTAACAGATATGCGTTTTTGGTTCAACCAAAGGCAAGCAAAAACCACATTAAAAGTGCTGTGGAGCAATTGTTCGATGTGAAAGTAATGAACGTTAAAACAGCAGTTTTACCTGGAAAGGTAAAAAGGGCAGGCCGTCATACAAAAAAGTCTCAATCTTATAAGAAGGCTTATGTTCAAATTGCTGAAGGTCAAAAACTAGAACTATTTAAAGGTATATAAGAGGCTATTATGGGCATTAAAAGATTTAAACCTACATCTCCATCGTTAAGGAAAATGGCAGTCTTAAGCTCTGATGGTTTAACTAAAACAGTTGAACCATTGAAGAGGTTTATGGCCAAAAAAACCAAAACAGCTGGTAGAAACGCTTTTGGTAGAATCACTTCAAGAAGAAGAGGTGGTGGACATAAGCAGAAGTACAGAATTATCGATTTCAAAAGACAGAAAACTGATATCCCTGCAACTGTTAAGGCTATCCACTACGATCCAAATAGAACATGTAATATCGCATTATTGGCTTATGCCGATGGTGAGAAAGCATATATTTTGGCTCCAAATGGTCTTACTGTAGGTGATACAGTAATCTCATCTGAAAGTGCAGATATTAAAGTTGGAAACTCTAAACTTCTAAAAGACATACCTGTTGGAACATTGGTCCACAACGTAGAACTTCACCCAAAAAGTGGTGGTCAAATGGCCAGATCTGCTGGCGCGTATGCACAGCTAATGGCTAAAGAAGGAAAAGAGGCTCTTTTAAGATTACCTTCAGGTGAGCTTAGAAAAGTAAAAAGTAATTGTCGTGCAACAATCGGCCAAGTTGGTAATCTTGAGCATGAGCAAGAGAACATTGGTAAGGCCGGTAAAAATAGACTTAGAGGTAGAAGACCTAAGGTTCGTGGGGTTGCAATGAACCCAGTAGATCACCCACATGGTGGTGGTGAAGGTCGAACATCTGGTGGTAGACACCCTGTTACACCATGGGGTAAGCCAACTAAAGGTGCTAAGACTAGAAAAAATAAACGAACTAACAAGTTCATCGTTAAGAGAAGAAAGTAATTTAGGAGAATATAAATGGCTCGTTCGATTAAAAAAGGTTTCTTTGTTGACTACCATCTTCTTAAAAAAGCTGATGAGGCAAAGGCAGAAGGAAAGGCAAACAAAGTTATTAAAACGTGGTCCAGAAGATCAACAATTATTCCTGATTTTATTGGTCTAACTTTTGCTGTACACAATGGTAAGAAATTTATCCCTGTTTACGTTACTGACAATATGGTTGGTCACAAGCTTGGTGAATTTTCTTTGACCAGAACTTACTACGGCCATGGTGCTGATAAGAAAGGTAAAAAATAGGTAGGTCAATATGATAGTTGTAAAAAATAATAGTGTTAGCAAATCTGCTAGAAAGGTTAGACAAGTTTCTGACCTAATTAGAAGAAAGAAAGTTGAAGAGGCCCTAAGAATCCTTCGTTTCAACGACAAGAAAGAAATTTCAATCATGCTTACGAAGCTACTTAACAGTGGTCTTCAAATCGCATCAGACAGCGAAAAGTACGATCTTGATAACTTAATTGTTGAAACTATTGAGGTTAACGAAGGACCTACTTTGAAGAGGATTCAGCCTCGTGCCCAAGGTAGAGCTTTCAGAATCAGAAAAAGAACAAGTTACGTAACAGTGGCTCTTAAAGAAGCATAAGGAAGTAAATAATGGGACAAAAAGTACATCCATACGGTTTTAGATTAGGCTATATTAAGGATTGGCATTCTAATTGGTACTCTAAAGATAACTACGGTGCCACTCTTCAAGAAGACTTAAAGATTAGAAAATATATTGAAAAGAATCTTTCTAACGCTGCTATTGCAAAAACTGAGATAACCAGAACATCGGACCAAGTTAAAGTCACTGTATATTCTGCGAAACCAGGCGTTGCAATTGGTAAGAAAGGTGCTGGAATCGATAAAATCAGAAACGATCTAAAGAAAATAACAGCTGGAACTCTTTTCTTTAATATTGCAGAAGTAAAAAGACCGGATGCTGAGGCAAAGTTGATTGCAGATAATATCGCCAGCCAACTTGAAAAAAGAGTTGCTTTTAGAAGAGCTATGAAAAAAGTTATGACGCAAGCTTTCCGTTCTGGCGTTAAAGGAATTAAAGTGAAGTGTAGCGGCAGACTTGGTGGTGCTGAGATGGCAAGAAATGAGGGCTACTCTGAAAGAAAAGTTCCTCTTCACACTCTTCGTGCTGATATTGATTATGACACTTCTGAAGCTTTAACTACCTATGGAAAAATTGGGGTTAAGGTTTGGGTTTATAAAGGTGAAATTTACAAATAAACCCAGTGTTGGATTTTGGTTGTTCGCAGAACAAACAGATTAAGGGCCTAAGGCCCATTACTTGGAAAAGAGGTAAAAAATGTTAAGTCCTAAAAAAGTAAAGTGGAGAAAGCAGCAGAAAGGTAGAATGAAGGGTGCCGCACATAGAGGCAATACGATCACTTTTGGTGAGTTCGCCATTCAAGCTCTTGAGCCAGGATATATTACAAATAGACAAATTGAATCTGCCCGTATTGCAATATCGAGAAAAACTAAAAGGGGTGGTAATATTTGGATTAAAATTTTCCCTGATAAGTCTCTTACTCGTAAACCTGCTGAGGTTAGGATGGGTAAAGGTAAGGGTTCTCCTGACAGTTGGGTTGCAATTGTTAAGCCTGGAAGAGTTATGTTTGAAGTTGGGGGCGTAGAAGGTGAACTCGCAAAAGAAGCATTAAGACTTGCGACTTACAAACTCCCTATAAAAACTAAGATTATAACTAAAGAATAGTGGAATTATTAGGCGAAGTATTATATATACGGCCAATAAATTTTAGAGGTAAAAATCATGCTAAAAATGAGCGAAGTTAATAAATTGGACGCTTCAGCAATAAAAGGTCAGGTTTCAGAGTTAAGAAAGAAACTTTTTGAGCTTAAGTTGCAGAAAGTGACAACAAGCGTAGAAAAGTCACACGAACTAAAAAGCGTAAGAAAAGATATCGCTAGACTTTTAACTGCTTTAAACAGTAAAGAGAGTAAATAATTATGAGTGATTCATCAAAAAGATTTAAAAGAAAGCTTAGAGGAACTGTTGTTAGCGACAAAGCTGATAAGACTATTGTTGTAAGAGTTCAGAGAAGGTTTAAGCACCCTATCTATAGTAAGTTTGTTAATAAGACAAAAAAATACCATGCTCATGACGAGCAAAACCAAGCTAAAATTGGTGACCTTGTAACAATTATAGAGTCAAGACCACATTCTAAGACAAAGAAGTGGGAATTGTTCTCTTCAAAATAGAAAAGTTTATTTGGGAGAATTCCGATGATACAAATGCAATCAAAATTAGAAGTGGCGGACAATTCTGGCGCTAGAGTAGTGAAGTGTGTAAAGGTACTTGGCGGCTCTAAAAGAATGTCAGCTAAACTAGGCGATGTTGTGGTGGTCGCAGTTCAACAGGCTTTGCCTGGTGGAAAGATTAAAAAAGGCGACGTTAAGAAAGCTGTAATCGTTAGAACAAAATATCCAGTGAGAAGGGAAGACGGTTCATATATCCAATTTGATAACAACAGTGTTGTTATCTTGGGAACACAGGGACAAGATCCTGTGGGGACTCGTATCTTTGGACCAGTTGCTAGAGAACTTAGAAATAAAAACTATACTAAGATCTGCTCCCTTGCTCCAGAAGTTCTTTAAATTAATAGGTGATTTATGCAAAAATTAAAAGTAAATGACGAAGTAATTATTTTGGCAGGAAAAGATGCTGGCAAAAAAGGAAAAGTTAAGAAGATCAACGCTAAGAAGAAACTAGTTATGGTTGAGGGCGTTAACATATTTAAGAAAGCTGTAAAGCCAACTCAAGAAAATCCAAATGGCGGTTTTGCTGATGTTGAGAAGGGCGTTCATGTGAGCAATGTTGCTGTAGTTTCACCAAAGACTGGTGGCCCAACTAGAGTAAGAATTGAAAACAAAGATGGAAAAAAAGTTAGAGTCGCGACTAAATGTGGCTCTGAGTTAAAATAGTAGAGGTTGTCCATGGCAAGTAGACTAAGAACTCTGTATACATCAGAGGTAAAAAAGAAAATGATGGACAAGTACAGTTATAAAAACGTTCATCAAATTCCAAAACTGGAAAAAATTGTACTTAATAGTGTTACTCGTGACGCTGTAACAAATGGAAAGGTTGTAGAAAGCATCGTTTCCGACTTGGCGGCTATTTCCGGGCAAAAGCCTGTTATTGCTAGAGCTAAGAATTCAATCGCATCTTTTAAATTGAGAGAAGGTCAAGCTTTGGGTGCTTCTGTTACACTTAGAGGTGACAGAATGTACGAATTCCTAGATAGACTCATTTCCTTTTCTCTTCCGAGAGTAAAAGACTTTAGAGGTCTTAACCCAAAAGCATTTGATGGCAAGGGGAATTACACTCTTGGTGTTAAAGAACAAATTATGTTCCCTGAAATTAACTATGACAAAATAGATAAAATCAGAGGGATGGGGATCTCTTTCATAACTACTGCAAACTCTAATGAGGAAGGTAGAGATCTTTTAAAAATGTTCGGCATGCCGTTCAAGGAAAAATAAGGAAGTAAGCATGGCAAAGATAAGTGCAATTGCAAAAAATAATAGAAGAAGAGAAATGGCTGAAAAAGGTGAAGCTAAGAGAGCTGAACTAAGAGCTAAAATCAGTGACCCTGAAACTGGTGATGCTGAGAGACTAGAGCTTCAAAAGAGGCTTCAAAAGCTTCCTCGTGACACTAGTCGGATTAGAGTAAGAAATAGATGTGAGCTCACAGGAAGACCGAGAGGTGTTTATCGTGACTTCAGACTTTCAAGAATAAAGTTTAGAGAACTTGCACACCAAGGTATGATTCCGGGTGTTACAAAGTCTAGTTGGTAGGAGAAATAAATTATGATGACTGATCCATTGGCAGATATGCTTACTAGAATTAGAAATGGGATGAGAGCTGGCCATGCAAAAGTAGATATCCCTGCTAGCAAAATGAAAGCTAACGTTTGTAAAGTTCTTAAAGAAGAAGGCTTTATTAAAAATTTTAAAATTGTAGCGAAAGACAACACAGTAACGATTCGTGTAGCTCTTAAAGAAGGTGCTTTAGTAGGTCTTCAAAGAGTTTCTAAGCCGGGTCTTCGCGTTTATAAAGGATACAGAGAAATGCCACGTGTTCTAAGTGGACTAGGGATTTCTGTAGTTTCAACGTCTGCAGGTGTTGTTTCTTCACGTAAAGCTAAAGCAATGAAGCTTGGTGGAGAAGTTCTCTGCAATGTTTGGTAGGAGTTAAACATGTCAAGAATAGGTAAGAAACCAGTTGAAGTACCTGAGAAGGTTAACGTTACAATAAAAGAAAGATTGGTTGAGGTTAAGGGCCCAAATGGTGTTTTAACTTACACTCACAATCCTGAAGTAGAAGTTGCTCAGAAAGAAAACACTTTGGTTGTTACTCCAATTGATAGCTCGAATAAAAGTAGAGCTTTGTGGGGGCTAACAAGAACCCTTCTATCAAATATGGTTGAAGGTGTGACAAAGGGATTCACGAAGTCACTTGAATTTAATGGTGTTGGTTATAAAGCTGCTGTATCAGGTAGTAAGTTGACTTTAAATTTGGGTTACTCACATCCAATTGATTATGATCTTCCAGAAGGTGTAACTGCTAAAGTTACAAGAAACGTCATTGACATTTCTGGAGCTAATAAAGAGTTAGTTGGGTTTACTGCTGCAAAGATTCGTTCTTTTAGACCGCCTGAGCCTTACAAAGGTAAAGGTATTAAGTATGCAGATGAAACAATCATAAGAAAGGCTGGTAAAGCAGGTGCCAAGAAGTAGGTGAATTATGAGAAAAACATATAAGAAAATTAAAAATGCTTCTAAGGCTAAAATCTATAGAAGAAAGCTTTCAATTCGTAACAAGATTACAGGTACAACTGAGAGACCAAGGATTTGTGCTACGAAAACAAATAAAAACCTTTATGTTCAGGTTATCGACGACACAAAAGGTGAAACTATTGTTTCTGTACAGACTTTTGGTAAGCAAGCAAGCGAAGGTCGTGCAAATGTTGAGGGTGCGAAGGCTGTTGGAGCGGATGTCGCAAAAGCACTTTCTGGTAAAAATATTAAGAATGCGGTTTTTGATAGAAACGGAAGAAAGTATACAGGCGTAATAGCAGCTCTTGCCGATTCAATCAGAGAAAACGGAATTCAGATTTAATAGGGGTAATAAATGACTGATAATACTGAAACTAAAGAAGCTAAACCTTCTGAAAAGAAAGCTCCAAGAGGGAGAAAAGGTTCTAAGCCAGCTCCAAAGAAAAGCACAGAAGTTGTTGCTGATGTTGAGGAAAGAGTTGTTGCCGTTAACCGCGTTGCTAAAGTTGTAAAAGGTGGTAGACGTTTTTCTTTTTCTGCTCTTGTAATTGTGGGCGATATGAAAGGAAGAGTCGGATTTGGCCTTGGAAAGGCTAAAGAAGTTCCTGATGCAATCAGAAAAGCTAGCCAAGAGGCTGCTAAGAAAATGGTATATATTCCAATTGAAAAAGGAACGATACCACACACAATACTTGGCGAATTTGACGCTGGAAAAATTCTTTTTCACCCAGCTGCTGAAGGTACAGGTATTAAAGCTGCAGGTGCTTGTCGTACAATTCTTGAGCTTGCGGGTGTAAAGGATGTTTTGACCAAGTCCCTAAGAGGCTCTAACCCACACAATGTTGTAAAGGCTACTTTTGCTGCCCTTAAAGGTTTGAGGTCTGTAGAGGAAATTGCTAAGGCTAGAGGCGTTGAGACCAAGGGTCTACGTATTAGTAGAACAAGATAATAAAATCTCAGAGGAATTATGAGCACTATAACAGTTAAATTGAAAAAAAGTCCGATTTCTTGCACTGAAAAGCAAAAAGCGAATGTTAGAGGTCTTGGACTTAGAAAAATTGGATCAGTTAAAACATTGGAAAACACGCCATCAGTTAGAGGAATGATTAAAAAAATCATTCATATGGTGGAAATTGTTGAAGAAAAATAAAAAAATTATTTGAGGTAGAAAATGTTAACTCTAAATAACTTGAAGAGCCCTAAAGGTGCACACAAGAATATTAAAAGAATCGGCCGTGGTCAGGGTTCTGGCTGGGGTACTCAGGCTGGTAAAGGACACAAGGGTCAAAAAGCAAGATCTGGTGGTGGCGTTAAGCTTGGATTCGAAGGCGGGCAAATGCCAATCTACAGAAGACTTCCTAAGCGTGGCTTCTCAAATGCTCCTTTTAAGACTGAATACGCAGTTTTAAACCTTGGTCGTATCGCTGAGAAATTTTCTGAAGGTGATGTTACAAGAGAGCTTTTGGTAGAAAAAGGCTTGCTAAGTGGTAGATTTAAGTCTTTACCGATTAAGGTATTGGGTAAGGGAGAGCTTACGAAAGCTTTAACTTTCAAGGGAATTGCTAAATTCTCTAAGAATGCTGAAGAAATGATCACTAATGCTGGTGGAAAGATAGAAGTTCAAGAGAACAAGGAAAGCAAGTAATGGCTGGAGCTCAGGGAAAACTTGAAGAGCTTAGAAAAAGGGTATTATTTACCCTTTTTATCTTAGGCGTATTTAGGATTGCAACACAGGTACCCACTCCTGGTGTAGATAGTTCTGCATTAACCTCCTTTTTTGAGGGGATGCAGGGCTCCGTATTTGGTGTGTTTAATAACTTCACCGGTGGTGCTCTAGAGCGCTTTTCTGTTCTTGCCCTTGGGATTATGCCTTATATTACCTCCTCAATTATTTTTAGCCTTTTAACGGTTTCTTTTCCGGCACTGGGTGAGATTCAAAAAGAACCAGATGGACATAAGAAAATTCAGCAGTGGACTCGTTACGCTACAGTACTACTATGTGTTATACAGGGCTATGGCCTTGCTGTTGGGTTAGAGGCTCTAAAAAGTCCAAGCGGTATGCCAATTGTGCTTGAACCCGGTATGGGATTTAGAGGTTTAACGGTTATATCTCTTACTGCAGGAACAATGTTTGTTATGTGGCTAGGCGAACAAATTACCGAAAGAGGTATTGGTAATGGTATCTCTTTGATTATCTTTGCTGGTATTGCGGCTGGAATACCAAGTGGTATTAGAGACACATTAAATCTTTTTCAAAACGGTGAACTGTCAGGACTTAATCTTGGTCTTGTTGCAGCTATCATGTTTGTTTCGTTTTGGATCATAATCTATACAGAGAAAGCATTTAGAAAGATACCTGTTCAGTATGCAAAAAGGGTTGTCAACAATCGAGTATTTGGTGGGCAGAGCTCGCATCTTCCTGTGAAAATTAATATATCTGGAGTGATGCCTCCTATTTTTGCTTCAGCACTCCTTGGCTTCCCAACTACTGTCTCCCAATTCATTCCAGAAGGAAGTGGAATGAAAATGTATTTTGATACGATTCAGCAATCGCTTTATCCTGGGAAGACACTTTATAATGTAGTGTTTGTGGCCCTCATTATCTTCTTCTGCTATTTTTATGCTCAAATTCAATTTAAGACTAAAGATATTTCTGAGTCACTTAAGAAGAACGGTGGTTTTATTCCAGGTATTAGACCTGGAGAAAAAACGGCTGAATTTTTAGATAATGTCGTAAATAGGCTTACGCTTGTTGGTGGGGTTTATATTTCCATTATTTGTATTATGCCTGCGATCCTTTTTAATGTAGCTAAGGTTCCATTTTATTTTGGCGGTACATCCCTTTTAATTCTGGTGGGTGTTGCAATTGATACAATGGCACAGGCAGAGAGCTTTATGATTTCACAAAGGTATGATACTGCGTATAAATCTCGTGGCAAGTACAGTGGAGCTAGAAGGTTCTAATGAAGCAAAACTTGATATTCCTTGGTGCACCCGGTTCCGGGAAAGGAACGCAGTCAGCTAAACTAGTTGAATCCAAAGGCTATGAGCATGTTTCGACAGGGAACCTTCTACGTGCCGAAATTCAAAAAGAATCAGAACTTGGAAAGACAGTAAAAGAAGTTATGGCAAACGGCCAACTAGTCTCTGACGAGTTGGTTGTTGAATTATTAAAAACTAATTTAAACCTTGAGAGCAAAGCCTACATATTTGATGGTTATCCAAGAAATATTGATCAGGCAAAAACCCTTGAGGACATTTTGAGTGGTTTTCCGTATTTAGCAGTCTATTTTAAGATTGATACCGAAAAAATGGTTGAGAGGCTAACAAATCGCCGAACGACGAAGGACGGTAAGTATATTTACAATCTTAAAACAAATCCTCCTAAGCAACCTGGTATCTGTGATGTGACAGGTGAAGAGTTGGTTCAGAGAAAAGATGATACGGAAGCGGTTGTTAGAAGTAGAATGGAAGTATTCAATTCGACCATGAATGAGGTTCTTGAATACTATTCAGAGGCGAATAAACTTGTTAAGGTTGATGCTGATCAATCAATGCAAGTAGTTTATGACGCAATAATTAAGAAAATAGAACAATAACCAAATTTGTTTATTGCCATTGTTATACATTTTGTATATACAAGGGTGTTCAAATCATAGGTGAATTAATGGCAGAAGTTAAAGGTGACATTCTAGAGGTAGAAGGCGAGGTTCTTGAGCTTTTGCCGAACACAAAGTTTAGAGTGAAGCTGCCAAATGGACATGTAATTTTGGCACATATAAGCGGTAAAATGAGAATGAACTTTATAAAAATTCTTCCTGGGGACAAGGTGCTTGTTGAAATTAGTAAGTACGACTTGAGCAAGGGAAGGATTATATATAGAAGCAAAGGGTAAATAAAATGAAAGTAAGGGCAAGTGTAAAGAAAATCTGTAAAGACTGCAAAGTAATAAAAAGAAAAGGTGTTTTGAGGATCATTTGCAAGGCAAACCCAAGACACAAGCAAAGACAAGGTTAGTAGGAGAGCGTAATGGCTAGGATATTAGGTGTAGATTTACCAAGAAATAAGAAAATGAAAATCGCAATCAGATCACTCTATGGTGTTGGGCCGAAAATCGGTCTTGAGGTTTTAGAGAAGGCTGGTGTTGATGGTGATCTTAACTCAACTGAGTTGAGTGAGGAGCAAGTGAATAATATTAGGCAAGCTCTAGATGATTATACTGTTGAAGGCGATCTGAGAAGAGAAGTTGGTTTAAATATTAAAAGATTGAAAGACCTAGGCTGCTACAGAGGTATTAGACATAGAAAAAGTCTTCCGTGTAGAGGTCAAAGAACCCACACTAATGCTAGAACTAGAAAAGGCAAGTCTGTGGCTATCGCAGGTAAAAAATCAATCAAGCAAATGAAATAACAGGAAAATTTTATGGCTAAGCAATCTGGTAAAACTGGTAAGAAAAAAACTAAAAAGAACGTTCCACATGCTGTATGTAGCATCCAGGCTTCTTTTAACAATACAATTGTTACCTTCACTGACCCTGCAGGCAATGCTTTAGCATGGGCGTCAGCTGGTGGGTTAGGTTTCAGAGGATCAAAAAAATCAACTCCTTTTGCTGCTCAGGTGGCATCTCAGGAGGCTGCAAAAAAAGCGATGGAGCACGGTGTTTCGTCTGTTGACGTAAAAGTGAAAGGTCCAGGAGCTGGTAGAGAAAACGCTATTAGAGCTTTATTGTCTGTTGGCCTTAAAATAACTTCTGTTGCAGATAAGTCTCCTATGCCACATAATGGCTGTAGAGCACCAAAAAGAAGAAGAGTTTAATATTTAATTAAGGGAGTTGATTCAATGTCAATTAATAACACATTCTCCGCCAAAAACTGGATCGATATGATCCGTCCGACAGCACTTGAAGTTGATAAGGACGCTTTGACGCCTAATTACGGAAAGTTTGTCGCGAAACCTCTAGAGAGAGGGTATGGTTTAACATTGGGGAATTCTCTAAGAAGAGTCCTACTTTCTTCCCTGCAAGGTGCTGGTATTGTTGCTGTCAAAATTGATGGCGTAGAGCATGAGTTTGGTACCATAAACAATGTAAAAGAAGAAGTTTCAGAAATTATTCTTAACCTAAAAGAAGTTAAGTTTAAAATTATCGATAAAGAAGAGGTTAATCTAATCCTTGAGAAAAACTCTGAGGGTGCAGTGAAGGCTTCTGATATTGCAGAAAATGCAAATGTTGAAGTTCTTAACCCTGAGCACACAATTTGTAATATTTCTTCTGGTGGTTCAATCAGGATGGAAATCAAGGTTGCTCGTGGTAAAGGATATGTTTCGGCACTTGATAATAAAGAGAAGTTTGACCTACCTATTGGTTGGATGTTCCTAGACACTCTTTTTTCACCTGTAAACAGAGTTAACTATACAGTAACTAACGCTAGGGTTGGAAAGAGAACTGACTATGACAAACTAACTCTTGAAGTATGGACAAATGCAGGTATTGATCCACATGATGCCGTAGCTTTCTCTGCTAAAATTCTAAGAGACCAGCTTGCTGTTTTCTTGAACTTTGAGGATGAAGAGACTCCAGTTGAGATTAAGACTGCCCAGGCGACAACGACTTCATCTCCTACGAATGAAGCACTGCTTAAGCCTGTATCTGAATTGGAACTTTCTGTAAGATCTGCAAACTGCTTGCAAAATGCTAATATTAAGTATATTTACGAACTCGTTTCTAAGACCGAAGGTGAAATGTTGAGAACAAAGAACTTTGGCCGTAAGTCGTTGAACGAGATTAAAGAAATTTTGACTCAAATGGGTCTAGGTTTAGGTATGAAAGTTGATAGCATAATGAAACAAGTTCAGAATGCTAAAGACAATCAGTAAATCAGGGGAAAGTAATGAGACACTCTAAGCACAAATACAAATTAGGCGTAACGCCATCTCACAGAAAGTCTTTAATGAGAAACCTTGCAATTTCTATGATTGACCATGGAAAAATTAAGACAACTCAGACAAAGGCAAAAGCATTGAAGGGTTATGTTGAAAAACTAGTAACTCTAGCGAAAGAAGATACTGTTCACAATAGAAGACAGGCTTTTTCTAAATTAAACAACAAAGATGCAGTGACTAAGCTTTTTGCTGAAGTTGGTCCTAAGTTTAAAGAAAGAAATGGTGGTTATACAAGAATCATTAAGCTTGCTGACGGCAGAGTTGGTGATGCTTCTAAGATGGGCTTCATTTCATTCGTAGATTAAAAAGAATTTTTATAATTTGATTAGAACCTTCCTGCATTAATGTAGGAAGGTTTTTTTTTATGATGCAAAAAAAGTTAATAATTGCTTCTTTTATCGTTCTAAGTGTTTTTGGTTATGCCGTGTTTAATGCACTTAAGCTGGATGGTAAGCTTGAGTCCTCCAAAGACTACTTTCAAACAAACACAATTTTAAAAAAACTGCCAGACACCTCTTTGCCCATTTTTAAGGATGGCAATTCTTTAGAGATGTCATCCCTTAAGGGTTTGAGTAAGACTATTGTCGTTCACTTTTGGGCATCTTGGTGCGGTCCATGTGAAGAGGAGTTCCCCGCCCTTTTAGAAACGACTAAAAAGCTAAAGCAACAGAATGTTCTTTTTCTGTTTGTCGCTGTAAATGATAAACGAAAAGATATTATAAAGTTTTTGAAAAAGTACAAGGCCCTAGGTAGCGAGGACTTTATATTATTGGTAGATGATGAACAAAAACATCAAAAATACTTTGGTACTTACAAACTGCCAGAAACTTATGTTTTTGATCAAAATCTAAATTTAGTCCGCAGGTTTTCCGGTGCACAAGATTGGGCTGAGCCAGAGTTTTTTCAGTTTTTTCAGTCCCTTAACCCTCTCTAACGTACTGAGATTAGGCACTTTTTAATAGCTTAATTGTTTATTTTTTGTTCAAAATTTTTAATTGTGTCAAGTTTCTCACCAAAACTGTCGATAAGTTTATGAAAACTTTTTTACAGTTTAAGGGGGGATCCTATGATTGACTGGAAAAACATTAAAGACTTACATGTAAATAAAAAGCTAGAAAGCTTGATAGGTAATTGGTTTGGCGTAGATATCTTTTATACAGACAAACATGGAAATATTCATTCTGAAATTGTTAACTCCGATCATGATTTCGACAGTCACTTTTTTAAAGTTCAGCAGAGCATGCCTTATGGTAAGGAACTCTTGTCCCAAGATATTGAGAAAGGCTTAGAGCTTTTAAATGAGACTCAAGAGAAGTGCTTTTACTTCAACTCTTTTTTTCCCCACGTAAGAATGTTGGCGTCTAAAATTGAGGTCGACGGCGAATTTCTAGGTGCAGTCTTTGCCTACCCTTATGTTACAGATCAGGTTACCAAGACAGAGCTTAAGCAAATAGAAGATAAAATGGTAGAGTGTGGAGCAGATAAAGATGATGCACACGCTGCTTGTGAACATATTAAAAAGCTTCAAATTCATGAGTTTGAATACTTAAAGGAGCTTATTGGACTCGTTGCTGGTGAAGTATCAACTGTGTATGATGAGTTGAGTAAACGTGAAGAGCGTATTGCGGATCTAAATGCAGAATTAGGGAATAAATATCGCTTTCATAATATTATTGGTAAGTCTAGGCCAATGCAGGCGGTTTATCATCTTCTTTCCAAGGTTTCTAAATCTGAGGCTACTATTTTGATCCAGGGACAAAATGGTACAGGTAAGGAAATGGTTGCTAAGGCCATTCATTACAACTCACAAAGAAAAGATGCCGTCTTCATGGCAGTCAACTGCTCCGCCTTTAATGATAACTTGCTAGATTCTGAACTGTTTGGGCACGTGAAAGGAGCCTTTACTGGCGCAGTTAAAGATAAAAAAGGTGTATTTGAAGTAGCTAATGGGGGAACTTTGTTTCTGGATGAAGTGGGAGATATGTCGCTTTCTATGCAGGTAAAACTTCTAAGGGTACTTCAAGAGTCAACCTTCCTGCCTGTTGGAGCAACCTCACCTAAGAGAGTTAATGTTCGTGTCGTTGCGGCAACAAATAAGCCACTGAAGGAAATGATTGCTAAAGGTGAATTCAGAGAAGACCTGTACTACAGAATAAATGTAATTAACGTTGCTCTACCTTCTCTTAAAGAGCGTCAAGAAGATATACCTGTATTAATGGATCACTTCCTGGAAAAGAAGTGTGCAGAGATGGGGCATTCTTTAAAGCAGTGGAGTAAGAAAACCTTGGAAAAGTTTCTGGACTATAACTGGCCAGGTAATGTTAGAGAGTTGCAAAACGAGGTTGAGCGACTTGTGGTTCTTGCTGGAGACGATAAAACAATCACTCCAGATATGATTAGTGAAAGAATCAAAGATGCTGTTGATGGTCCAACACCTGTTGGAAATTTAAGAGGCATTAATACTAAAGGCTCATTGAAAAAGGCTCTTGAGGAGCTTGAATCTTATATGATTAAAGAAGGTTTGAAGCGCTGCAACTTTAATAAGTCAAAGCTTGCCAAGGAGCTTGGTATTAGTAGGGCCGGCCTGATAATGAAGGTTGATAAATACGATCTCGATAAACGAAAAAAAGCTGCAAATGAATAATGCTAAGGCCTGACTTTTGTCGGGCCTTTTTTTTGCACCAAGCCACTCTCTTTTAGAAATCCGATCCAAGACCTGACATTTTTAACCAAACGTTATATAAAGTTCGAAAACTTTCAAGGAGATATAATGCTTTCCAATCAGGAGAAAAGAGACCATTTGGCAAAATTGAATGAGGATGCAAGGCTTGGAGGCGGCGAGGCCAGGATAAAAAGGCAACATGACCAAGGTAAGTATACAGCTCTAGAGAGAATTCTTAAGTTAGTTGACCCTGAGAGCTTCATCGAATTTGATAAATTTGTTACTCACAGGTGTAACTCGTTTGGAATGGAAAAGAGTAAGTACCTGGGTGATGGTGTAATTACAGGTATAGCCAGGATAAATGGACAGAAGGTTGCCCTCTTTTCTCAAGACTTCACATGTTGGGGTGGTGCCCTAGGGAAAGCATACGCCCAAAAAATCTGTAAAATAATGGACTTCGCCCTGGACAATAAAATTCCAATAATTGGAATCAACGACTCTGGTGGAGCAAGAATTCAGGAGGGGGTTGAGTCCCTTGCAGGTTATGCTGATATTTTTCATCGAAATGTTAAAGCCTCGGGTGTTATACCTCAAATATCTCTAATCATGGGACCTTGTGCTGGGGGAGCTGTTTATTCTCCGGCCATGACAGATTTTATTTTCATGGTTGATAAGACATCCTATATGTTTGTAACTGGTCCAGATGTAGTCAAAACTGTAACTCATGAAGAAGTGACGAAGGATGAACTTGGAGGAGCACATACACATAATGAGAGGTCCGGTGTCGCCCACTTCCTGTGCCAAGATGAGGATGACTGTCTAGAGAGAGTTAGAGAGTTAATGTTTTTCCTTCCAAGCTCAAACTTTAAGCCTCAAGCACAAAGCTATACAACTGATTCTATAGATAGAAAAAATGCCAAACTCAAAGACTTTGTACCTGTAAACTCAAAAAAGCCCTACGACATGAAAGAGTTAATCATGGAAGTGGTGGATGAGGAGCACTTTCTTGAGGTTCAAGAGGGCTTTGCTAAAAATATTATTTGCGGTTTTGCACGTGTAGGCGGAAACAAAATAGGTATTATTGCAAATCAACCGGCCGTATTGGCGGGCTGTCTAGATATTGAATCCTCGAATAAAGCTGCAAGATTTGTACGATTCTGTGATGCATTTGAAATTCCACTGCTTACACTAGTTGATGTTCCAGGCTTTCTTCCGGGTACCACTCAGGAGTATGGGGGCATTATCAGGCATGGAGCGAAGCTTCTATATGCATTCAGTGAAGCCTCAGTTCCAATGATAACACTTATTACTAGAAAGGCTTATGGTGGTGCTTATGATGTCATGGCATCCAAGCACATTGGAGCAGACATTAACCTTGCTTATCCTACTTCAGAGATTGCTGTTATGGGAGCGGAAGGTGCCGTAAATATTATTTTTAGAAATGAGTTAAAAGGTCTTGAGGGAGAAGAGTTTGATCAGAAAAAAGCCCAACTTGTTGAAAGCTATGAGAAAGAATTTGCCAACCCTTATAAGGCAGCTTCACTAGGTTATCTAGATGAGGTTATTTATCCTGAGCATACAAGAGAAAAAATATATAAGTACCTTGAGTTTCTAAAAGATAAGAAAATTCAAAGACCTAATCGTAAACATGGCAATATCCCACTGTAGGAGAATTTTATGAAAAAGATACTTATTTGCAACAGAGGTGAAATTGCCATTAGAGTGGCAAAGGCCGTCCGCGAGTTAGGTCATATTGCTGTTGGTTTTTATACCGACAGTGAACCTGAAGCCTCTCATTTGGAGTACTGTCATGAATGGGTACATCTGAAGGGCTCTAGCAATACTGAGACATACCTAAATATTGAACAAATTATAGAGATCGTAAAAACTCACAGGATAGATGCAGTTCATCCTGGATACGGATTTTTATCAGAGAATACGGAATTCTGTAAAAGACTTGAAGAATTAGGCACGACCTTTATTGGCCCTCATTCTGAAGCAATTCACAAGATGGGAGATAAGGCCGTCTCTAAGCAGATGGCCAAAGAGGCCGGAGTGCCTGTAGTACCGGGGTCTACTGGAGAAATTGAGTCAGCTGAGGAAGCGGCATCTATTGCAAAAGATATTGGTTACCCTGTCCTGTTAAAAGCAGTGGCTGGTGGTGGCGGAAAAGGCATGAGGGTAGTTAATAGTGAAAATGAGCTGTCAAATAGCTTTGATGCTGTTAGAAGAGAGGCTCTTTCCTCATTTGGGAATCCAGGAGTTCTCGTTGAAAAGTTTATAGTTAATCCTCACCATATTGAAGTTCAGATTATTGCAGATAATAAAGGCAATGTTTTTCACTGTTTTGAAAGAGAGTGCTCTATTCAAAGAAGACATCAAAAAATTGTTGAAGAAGCTCCCTCTCCCTTTATTGGAGATGATGAGGAGTTGAGACTTAATGTTTGTAACACCGCCATAAAGTTAGCGAAAGCGGTAAACTATAATTCTGCAGGAACAGTAGAGTTTATAATGGGTGAAGACAAGTCGTTCTATTTCTTAGAGATGAACACAAGGATCCAGGTAGAGCATCCTATCACTGAAGAAGTTACGGGAATAGACCTCTTGGTAAACATGATAAAGTCTGCACTTGGAGAAACACTGGATTTTAAATCTCAAGAGGAAATTACTATTAAAGGGCACGCTATTGAGTGCAGAATTTGTGCAGAGGATCCAATAACTATGTTGCCTGCGCCAGGTCAAGTGAATGGATTTGAATTCACATTTCCTCAGGGGATTAGATTTGACCACTGCATCTACAATGGCCTTGAAGTGAAATCCGACTTTGACCCTATGATCGGAAAACTCATTGCCTATGGACATAATAGAAATGTTGTTATACGAAAGTTAGACAACGCTCTGGAAGGTCTAATTATCGAGGGGTTAAAGACTAATATTCCATTGCATAAAGTTATCATGAAAGAGAATAACTTTAAGAGTGGTCATTACACGACAAACTATATAGCCGAAGTTTCTCCACAAGAGGGTGTGGAGGAGACAAAAAAGGTGGAGAGTCTGTATAAGAAGGCCATCGCAATAGAGATGAAAGCGTTACAAGAGGGAAGAGAAAGATGAGATATTATATTATCAATTCAGAGGGAAAAGAAGTTTTCTTTGATGTCAGCTCAATGGGACCTAGACAGTCTGAGGCTGTTGGCTTCAAAGTCGAGGCTGAAGGCAGTGAAGTTAAAGAGTATTATGTTAGATCTCTTGCTGGTAAGAACTATATTTCTGAGGATATGATTTCATGGGAGAAAGCACCAAGAATCTCAAACTCCAAGGGCCTGGTGAATGTAAATGAATCTCTTAAAGTCTACAGGGGCTTTAAACCTTCAGGCCTAGGCCAAGCAAGTGCCGGAACCCTAAAGACTGATATGCCAGGAAAAGTGGTGAAATTATTAACCGCAGAGGGTGCGACAGTTAACAAGGGTGATACTCTACTCATTTTAGAGGCCATGAAGATGGAAAATGAGATTAAGGCCGGTGTTGATGGAGTTGTTAAAACTGTTAATGTGTCAGAGGGACAAAATTTGGAATCTGGTCATGTCATGATCGAGATAGAAGAGTAAGTACTTAATATTTCAATGGCCTTCGAAGCTTTTACCTAACTTAAAAAATATAGCATGCTGTGTTATAATGTTAGGTGATGAATAAAAGTGGAAAAGGTCACATTATCCTATCAGAGAGCTTAAAATCATACTTCTTTAAGCAGTTAAAAGAAATTAACCAAAAATCCCTTTGTCCCGTTCCAGAGGAAACTATTTACTATTCAAGTGAAGTCCTTGAAAACTGTGCATTCTCTTCAAGTCTTTTTAATTTTGAAGATGGCAGGGTAAAACATAAGATCTTGGGTAAGAAGTTACTAGAAGCTTCAGCATGCTCTTCTGAGACTAAAAAAAGAACTTATAAAGAAGTTGGAGATACGGCCCTCATCATGTCGGGTTATTTCTCAAGGTCCATAAATGATAAGATTTTAGGCCATGACTACTATTACAGACTCGGTCAAATGGCCTATGAAAAGCTCAATGCGAGTCAGCCCGCATGCTTTGATATCCCCAGCTTTTATAAAATCATGTCAACCTGCTTTGAAAACTTGGCAAGCATGATGGCCATAGTTATGGATCTAAATGCAAGTAACCAAGACACTCCTTATTTACTTAAAGAGGGAGTGCCTAAGTTTAATGCGATATTGGGAATATCCCCAAATCATTCAAAGAAAGTATCTTAGTTGGATTTACCAACCTGAATTATATTCCAGTCTGTGCTCAAGAACCTCTTCAGGAATCTATTGAAATCCTCGTGTGTAAAATTTCTTATTTTTTCAAAACTAATATGCTGATAATCTAGGCCAAGCTGATGTAGAACAGGGATTGCATAGAAATTTGCGTAATCGTCATTGGTTTGAATATTCAATAGGTTCTGACCATCAATCATATTTTTAATTCTGTTGAATTCTTTCTTCGAAAGACCGCGGTCTCGAAGTTTATTAAGAATTTTAATAATGGCATCAATCGCTAGTTCACTCTTCTCATTGCCAGCTCCAATATATATGCCCCAGTATCCGGCCTCAAGTGCTGTATGGTGAAGAGGTTGAACTGCATAGCAAAGCCCTTTGCGATCCCGAACATCGACGAATAATTCAGAAGACTGTCCAGAGAGGTAGGATGTGAGCATTTTTAAATATAAGTCTTCTGTTGTACCTACTTTAAAGGAAGGCCTTCCAACAAAAATATGCGTCTGCTCTCTGTCAAATTCAACTTTGA
>Ga0208203_1000355_pt1 | contig 21021 bp, 16 predicted proteins | sample DeeseametaMP2914_FD_184167 | JGI IMG/M metagenome (GOLD analysis project Ga0208203, IMG submission 184167) | Marine microbial communities from the Deep Atlantic Ocean - MP2914 (SPAdes) | ecosystem: Environmental > Aquatic > Marine > Oceanic | place: West of Santa Cruz de la Palma, Atlantic Ocean...
AAAAAAGCGCTTGAATTCGTCTTCTCCAACGAGTTCATCTTTTATATCCGCTTCATAGAGAAGGTGGTTCAAAAAGGGTTTTAAAGACTTCTCTCTTCGAAGTGCCATTTCGGCAGGATAGGTAAAATGATCTTTAACCTTATTTTTTATGACAGTATCAACTCTATTTAGTGTGGATCTCTTTAGGCGGTAACGAACCTTATGCATTGTCTTTTCAATACTCTTTTGCATATCTAAGTAGAGATGACTGACTTCATCGATTGATCCACTCTCTAGTTTCTCCTCAATCTCAGTAGCGGCTTCATTAATCCTCTCCTGACAATAATCAATAATGTATTCACGCAGTTTATTCTTGTAATCAGCATTACAGCCATGACACTGGCAATCTAGACTTGCGATTTTAAGATCAAAGGAGAAATTATTCTTAATAAGTTCTTGGGTCGTATTATGCTTGGCTTCTTTCTCCTTCATCCAGTTGTCAAAAGTATCAAGATGAATTTGAAGGATCTTTTCGTTGAGACCACCATCTTGGCCAAAGAAGAACATTTCTTTTTCAGGAAAAATACAATCGTCGAGAAAGATCAAATCAAGAACATTATCTCGCTGAAAGAACTCAGAGAGATTGATATAATCACTATTGAAAAGAGAAATTAGAGAAGGGTATTTTTTAAAGAAGTTATGGAGATTTCCTTGTAGCTCTTCTAGAAAGGCAAGTATCTTCTTAGCTTCAGGTAAATCGCGAACATAGTCCTCGTCATCATTTCGCAGTTCGTTGACTCTTATAATAGTCTTTCGTTCTGCATCGATAAATTTTGAGATAACTTCAAAGTCAGGTAAGTCTGGGATATCCGTTTGTGACACTTAGTCTCCAAGGTTTAAACGTATACCCCATTCTATACCCTCGGAGGGTTAATTATCTAGTTCAATCACATAGGCCAAGGCCATTTTGGCAAACTTTAAGGCATGTTTAGCATGGTTATCAGACTGGGCTAAAGTGTCACGGCTTGTATGGATATGGGGGTTCATATCATTCTTCTTAGCTTCAAAAGGCATTGAGGCAGGGAAACCTTGAGAAGTCCAACTTGCATGATCCGAGCACGCGTATCCACACTTCCCATAACCCCAACTCACACCAGGAAGATAAGTATCTATGAGAGTCGCAATGAATTTGTTTTGTCCCTCATTTGTATAGTCTGTCATCATCACAATATCTTGCTCACTTCCTTGAAAATTGGTCATATCAAGCTGAAGAACACCAAGAATAGTTTCATTTTGGGCTTTATAAGTTTTGGCCATGTCTTTTGATCCAAGAAGGCCAACTTCTTCTGCGGCGTAGGCTGCAAAGACAATCGTTTTTTGAGGCTTGTATCCGCTATCAACAAGAACGCGAAGAACCTCTGTCATCGTCGCAATACCTGAAGCATTATCATCTGCACCCGGTGCATGAGCTCTCTCTCTCCCCCACCATCCAGCAACACTATCGGCGTGTCCACCGACGATAATTTTTTCTGAGCTTGCGCCCTCAATCTCAGCGACGATCGTATCTTGCGGCCAATCGGTGTGCTTAAATTTATACACTTTAATATCATTTCTCTTTGCCGTAATTCGCTTCCACTGCTCAAGAAGCCACTCTTGTGACTCAAGCCCTGTCTGACTCTTGTAATAACGATTTCTAAAACTTGAGAGCTTGATAATGGTATTTCTGATGTTTATTTCTTTGGCTTCACCGATATGGGCTTTTACCGTATTGGCCTGATTTAAAGAATAATCAGCAAGGGAAACATTCTTTGCAAATTCTCTTGTCGCATTACCATCGAGTTCGGCCATAGCCTCTTCTAGCGAATTATGGGCCATGAAACCACCACAGCGGTTAAACTCTTCATGGGCAGAATGGGAGATTTTTTCAAAGTCTTCAGGTGTGATCTCAACAACAGTAAGATCATCATGAGTCGAAACAATCTTATTACTCTTCTCAGTAAAGACATGATGAGAAAGGTCTTTTCCCATTGTGACAAATATTTTTTGCGCTGGTGCCGGAGCAGCAGAAACTGTCTGAGTTAAAGAGGCAACTAAGTAGCACCCGACTAGGGTTCTCAAGATAGATTTAAACACAACGCCCTCCTTGGCATTTGTTCTTTATGGTAGCTTCTTCCTTGAAACTTATTTGTGAACATATCTATGGTAATCCATTAAAGTAGGTGATTCGAAAGTTATTCTCTGATAACTTCTTACATAGAATGAGTGTCGCTTTTTAAAAGGATTTAAGATGAAAACTTGGATAACAGAAACCTTTAAAACTAAATATCCCATCATCATGGCCCCCATGTTTCTTGTCTCTAATATTGAAATGCTCAAAGCCGCTGCACAAGCTGGTATCACCGGTTGCGCCCCTGCTCTTAACTGGAGAGCTCCGGAAGAGTTTGAGGTCGCGATGAAAGACCTTAAAGAGAATTGTGACGGTGCCTTTGGAATAAATCTTATTGTCAATAAAAGTAATATTCACCTAGAGCGTCAACTTGAGATCTGTCAAAAGTACAACCCCGATTATGTGATCACTTCACTCGGTAGTCCTGAGAAAACGATCAAAATGCTCAAACCTCATGGCGTAAAAGTCATTTGTGATGTCGTCGATACTGAATATGCAAAGAAGGTTGAAAAGCTTGGTGCGGATGCCGTTATTGCCGTGAATAGTGGTGCTGGAGGACACGCTGGTCCTATTCCCGCCTCACTTCTTGTTCCTATGCTTTTAAAAGAATGTAGCATTCCTGTCATTAGTGCCGGTGGAGTTGGAACAGGTGCAGGCCTTCTCAGTACTCTTGCCTTGGGCTCAGAAGGAGTTTCTGTGGGCTCACCTTTTATCGCTTGTCATGAATCAGGTGTGAGTGAAGAGTATAAAGACGCCATCGTAAAATATGGTGCCGACGATATTGTCATGACCAGCAAACTCTCTGGTACTCCTTGTACTGTTATAAACACCCCCTATGTTCAAAAGATTGGTACAGAACAAAATTTCGTAGAAGGTTTTCTCAACCAAAATAAGAAGCTTAAGAAATACGCTAAAATGCTCACCTACTATAAAGGCACCAAACTGCTGGAAAAAGCGGCCTTCAGTGCAACTTACAAAACTATTTGGTGTGCTGGTCCTTCGATCGAATTCGTAACAAAGAGAGAAAGTGTCAAAGAGATCGTAGACACACTCATCTCACAATACGAGGAAGCTCTTAAGAGCCTTAACGAGCGCCATTTATAGGAATACCTTTCTTGATTCGGACTCCAAAAATACTTAAACTCCCAAACTTCAGAAAGTTATATATTGCTGGGATCACAAGTGAACTTGGAAGTTTTGTTACCGAGACTGTTCTCATGCTTTTTGTCTTTAAGCTCTCGGGTCAAAATAAGGCCTACCTAGGAATCTTAAGAGCAGTCTTCTTGGTATTTCTAACACTAGGAGGAATTCTCGGTGGCCCTATTGGAAATAAATACAATAGAAAGAAAATTCTCATCTTTTGTGAAATCGCAAGAATCCCTCTCCTGATCCTTCTTTTCTTCTTTCAAAATATTCCAATGGTCATTGCCTGTAATGCAGTCATTGCTTTTTTTACGGGTATCTTTAGGCCCTCGCGGCAGGCGATGATTAACGAAATTGTACCTCAAGAGAATATCAAGAAAGCGAATGGGCTCTTTGGAAGCACCGTCGCGATCCTTCATTTGGTTGGTCCTCTTCTTGGTGCAACACTCTTTGGACTACTCAATGGAATCAATCTCATCCTTCTTGGTGATCTTCTGACCTATGCGCTTGGCCTATGGCTACTCAGTCAAATGATCTACAGTGATGAAAGAGAAGTTCATACTCAACAGGAAGGTCTTTTTCTCGAGATTAAAGAAGGCTTCAAATATCTTGGAAAGAGAAAAGACCTTCTTGCAATCAACTTGAATGCTTTTTGTGCAGGCCTTGCGATTGGAATTCTTATCCCCCTTCTTGTTCCCTTTACTATTGAGATCCTAGAAAAGTCAGAGAGACACTACGGAATCATTATGGCCTTTTTTGGACTAGGCGGTATTGTTGGGAGCTGGAGCGCTGAAAAGGTAAGCCACTACCTTCCTCATGGAAAAGTCCCCCTTCTGACCATTATTATTGAAACACTTATCTTCATTGCCTTTGTCCTTAATCGTAACTTCCCGCTCTCCTGTTTGATCCTCTTCATTTGGGGCTATCTGGTTTTTATTCGTATTACGACGCAAATGAATTTTATTAGTGACTCTGTCGAAACTCACTTTCTTACAAGAGTCCACTCTCTCTTAGAGATGTCTTTTATCATTCCCAATATATCGGGAGGCCTTTTAATTGCGATTCTAGGTGAAAAATATCAGACAATGGAACTGTTACTTGCTGCTGCCGTCTTGTTTTTCCTCTCGATCAATCTTAGACTTCCCTTAAAGCATATGAGGCTTCTTTGGAAAACGGAGCCAGGTAAAGTTGAACGCGTCGTTCAAGTCTAAACCCTAAGGAATAATCCATGAGCGCTAAAATTTGGTTGCGAGCTGAAACAAAAGAAAAAGAAAGGCGAACCTCTCTCACACCAGAAAATGCACACAAGCTTGTCCAACAGGGTGCCCACATTGTTGTTGAAAATGATCCCCATCGTATTTTTCCGATTAATGATTACGAAGAGGCAGGCTGTGAGATTGCTCCCGCGCACTCATGGCAACAGGCGCCTCTTGACTATTATATTCTAGGTTTAAAAGAGATCGTTGATGACACTGTTAAGTTTAAACATAACCATATTTACTTTGCTCATGTCTTCAAAGGACAAAGTGGTTCTCAAGAGATTCTTAAACGTTATAAAGAAGATGGCGGAACCCTCTTTGACCTTGAATATTTAACTGACCAAAATCAAAGGCGAATAGCAGCCTTTGGCCACTGGGCTGGCTTTGCTGGTGCAGCCTTTGCTCTTGATCGCTTCTATCACCGCCAATATGAGGACCTGCAAAACTATCCTGAGCTAAGAAGTTACCCCACTATTGAAGAACTCCTTAAAACAATCGCACAGAAAAAAGAGAAAGCCCCGATTAATAACCCCAAGGTTATGATCATTGGCGCTCTTGGTCGTTGTGGCAAAGGAGCTGCGGAGCTTCTCAACCATTTTGATATTCAAGCAACGAGCTGGGATTACCAAGAGACCAAGATTGGTGGTCCTTTTGAGAAGATATTAGAGCATGACATCATGATTAATGCCGCTTTAATCCTCAATAAAATCCCTCCCTTTATTGATGATCAATTATTGCGCCAATCAGAGAGTATTTTAAAAATTATTGCTGATGTCAGTTGTGACCCTAATAGCGATCTCAACCCCATTCCGATTTATAATGAATCGACCACGTGGGAAAAGCCCTTTCTTCCTTTAAATTACCCTCACCCCGTAGAGGTTCTTAGTGTTGATAATCTTCCCTCAACACTCCCTCTTGAGAGTAGTATCGACTTTAGTGACCAGCTCTATCCTTGGCTTGAGGAATTGGTACAAAAAAAGGGAAGCTTACCGCTTCCCTTTGAAAATGCTAAAAAAGTTTTTGCTGATTTTACGAAATAAGACCTGCTCTCTTTAAAAGTGCATCGGGCTTAGGCTCATCACCTCTGAAGCTCTTATAAAGAGTCATAGGATGATCACTACCACCTCTTTCAAGAATATTCTCTCTGAAAGAGTCTGCAACTTCCTTATTAAAGATACCTTTTTCTTTAAAGGCTTCAAAAGCATCTGCATCAAGGACTTCAGCCCATTTATAAGAGTAGTAACCAGCTGAGTACCCACCTCTAAAGATGTGGCCAAAGCTTACACTCATATTAGAGCCTTCATTAGGCTTTAGAAGTTCACAAGGCTTCATGGCGTTGTTTTCAAACTCTCCCACATCTTTCACTTGTGATGGATCTTCTCCGTGCCACTTCATATCAAGGAAGCCAAAAGAGAGTTGTCTCAATGTTTGGCGGCCTTCATGAAAATTAGAGCTTATTTTAATCTTTTCAATAAACTCGGCAGGAATAGGCTCATTGGTCTCATAGTGACGAGCAAAGAGGTCAAGACACTCTTTTTCATAAGCCCAGTTCTCAAAGACTTGAGAAGGGAGTTCAACAAAGTCCCAGTAAACGGAAGTACCTGACACACTCTCGTAAGTACATTTAGAAAGTAACCCATGAAGTCCATGACCAAACTCATGAAAGAGAGTAAGCACTTCATTGAAGGTAAGAAGACTTGGTTTCGTTTCTGTTGGCTTAGTAAAGCTACAAACAATGGAAACATGAGGTCTATAATCAACACCATTTTTCTTGTGCTGATCTCTAAACGTAGTCATCCATGCACCAGCTCTCTTTCCTGGACGTGGGAAAAAGTCAGCATAGAAAACACCGATATGTCTTTGATCACTATCCGTTACTTCAAAAGCTCTTACGTCTTCGTGGTAAACAGGAATGTCGCGTCTTTCTTTAAAATTAAGTCCATAGAGTTTTTCGGCAACTTCAAAAACCCCATCAACAACATTTTCAAGTTTAAAGTAAGGCTTTAGTTTCTCTGAATCAAAGTCATATTTTTCTTTTTTGAGTTTTTCTGCCCAGAAAGACTGATCCCAAGGACGAAAATCATCACTTGCTGGACCACCATTCTTTTCAGCATAAGCCTTAAGCTCATCCATCTCTTTAACTGCGATAGGTTTAGCCTTATCAAGAAGGTTGTTAAGGAATTCCATAACCTTTGCAGGACTCTCTGCCATTCTCTCCTCTAGAACAAAGTCAGCATGAGTTTTGTAACCAAGTAAGTTCGCACGCTCATGACGAAGAAGAGCAATCTTTTTAACGATGTCTTGATTATCGTTTTCATTTCCTTTGAAAGCCTTAGAAGTGAAAGCTTTATAGAGTTTTTCTCTTAGCTCTCTATTCTCTGCATATGTCATAAAAGGAACAAAGCTTGGGTAATCGAGACTTACAGCCCACTTCCCTTCATTCTCTTTTTCTTTTGCAAGCTGAGCAGCTGCTTCGATTGCCGACTCCGGTAACCCCTTGAGGTCATCTTCACTGTCGAGAATCATAAGAAAATCATTTGTTTCTTTAAGAACATTGTCTCCAAAAACAAGGGAGATGTTACTGAGTTCTTTATCAATTTCACGAAGTTTATTCTTCTTCTCTTCGTCCAATTGAGCGCCATTTCTAACAAAGCCCTTGTATTGTTTCTCAAGGAGCATCATCTCTTCTTTATTCAGATTGAGAGAGTCCTTCTCTTCATAAACGGCACGTACCTTTTCAAAGAGCTCTAGATCAAGCTGAACATCATTTGAATAGTCAGTGATGAGGGGAGAAAATTCTTTGGCGATATTTTGAATTTCATCATTCGACTCTGCTGAGTGAAGATTGTAAAAAACACTCGCAACTTTTCCGACCTGTTCACCCGCGACCTCAAGTGTCTCGCAGACATTAGAGAAAGTTGGCTTTTCATCGCTCTTCTTAATAGCTTCAATATTTTCTTTCGCAATTTTAATTGACTCAGTAAGAGCAGGAAGAAAATGCTCTGGTTTGATCAAATCGAAAGGCACTGTCTCAAAGGGAGTTTCGTATTTGTGCATTAATGGGTTCATGAGTTCTCCTTCTTATATAGATGTAATTTCTTATAGCTTCTCAACAAGGGGACCAAACAAATGATCCAGGCAATGACACTTAAGCCAAGTAAACCGCCGATCATAGAGCTAGGAAGCTTTATTAAAACCAGTGAAATAACGCCCTTTGCCAGCCTGTATGAGATCATATCGGCGACGTATTTTGCACCATACTTTTGAATATCTGTTAAAGCGTAATAGAGCAACTCTTTAGCGGCCCCAAATAAGGAATAATCTAATCCTTTAAACACAACAAAGGTAATGGCCATGGGCATAAGGCCATCTCCAAAGGCCATGCCGACAAAATAGCTTAAACCATAGACAAGAGGTATTGCGAGGTGAGTCAAATAGGGAGGAACAAACTTTAAAAGAAGGGGAAGAAGAAGCACTTGGATAAGAAGGCTACAAGAGTTTATCCATCCATATACCTGGCCTAGAAACTGGGTTTTTCCAAGGGAGTCACTGAAAGCATCATTTAGGTAAATATTAAATTGGTAATTACCAATGTTAATGACAAATTGGCTGAGTATCACAATTGCAGCAACTGAAAAAACAAAACTCTTAATACCTTTTATAGAGGTAAGCGGACTATGTGACTTTGATTCAACGAGATGAACTTCTTTATTCTTAGTCTTTAGGAAAACGAAGCCCGTGAGAATAATGATTGCAACGCCTAGATAGAGAAAGTTTTGTTCGCCCCAATCCTGAACAAAAGCACTCACAGAAAATGCCCCTAGTATGCCACCAATACTCCCCACAGCACCCAAAGGTCCGTAGATAACTTTTGCCTGCTCCTCATGGACTGAGGCATTCAGGTGACCTAGTACGCTATGGACAAGCATAACGATATAGACTTCCTTGAGAACGTAGAGAGGATAAGCCCAAAGACTTGAGAGGGTTTTAAAAAAAGAATAAGAAATTAAAAACGAAGCGCAAGTTACCAATGTTGAAAATAAGTAGAGTCTTTGAGCACGGATTTTCTTTTGAAAGTGATTAAAGACACTGACTATTATGCTCAGGCATAGAACAGAATAGATCCAAGCATAAGGGCTGGCCTTGACCCCATGATGAGTCAAAAGCAAAGAAGTTGTCGTGGTTCTCATAAAAGGGTAACTAAAAAAGAGGAGAAAGAGAGTGGCGCCGATACTGAGAAGGTTCACCTTTTCCGACCATTTGAGTCCAGTAATGGTGTGATGAACTTCTTTTATTTTTTTACTGATTCCCACAATAATACCTATTTTTCCCCTCGAGACGCCCTAACTAAAAATAGTCTATACTGAGTAAAGAATGTTGGGGGATGAGCCCTCAAACAACTTACTAGAGTTTAGCGAATTATGGCCAAAGATTCAGTTATTTTAGTTATTCCCGTCTACAATGAAGAGCAGTGTATTGAAAAAGTTATCTCAGACTGGAGAGAGCAACTGCTAAGCCTCGCTATCCCATTTGAAATCCAAATTGTTAATGATGGAAGTAACGACAAGACTGGTAAAATTCTTGAATCGCTTAAGAATAGGCTAAGCCACCTTACAGTTATTCATCAAACCAATGCTGGACATGGCGCTGCTGTAAAAAATGGTTATATTCGTGCCTGTCAAAAAAACTATGACTATGTCTTCCAAACCGATAGTGATGATCAATTTAGTAGTGAAGACTTTATTAAGGTTTGGGAAAGAAGACATGAATCTCAGGCCGTCTTCGGCCATCGAGTCAATAGACACGATCCTCTTACGCGAAAGCTCATATCATTTTCTTTAAGAAAGTCTATTCTTGATATTTTTCAAGTTGATATTCCAGATGCCAATATTCCCTATCGTCTTTTCAAAAGGGACTTTCTCAAGAACTGCTTGACCGTCCTGGGGCCAGCTTTATTTGCGCCCAATATCTTTCTTTCTATCCTCTCCTTTACCCATCTTGGGAACTGCCCCGTTGTACCAGTTCAACATTTTGCGAGACAGGGAGATACTCAAAAGCTGATGAGTTGGGGCTTGGCAAAAGCATGCCTGAGTTCAATGTGGCAGGTTGTGACTTATGCTTATCAATTACCAAAGAAACTTCACTATCTTAAAACGCTTGAGGATCATTCATCGAATGAAAATGTAACTCCTCTTAAGTCAAAGTCAGAGCAAAGCACTCATGAGTCCATTGCTCGTGTTGCATAGATATGACCAGGTCATGGAGTTATAAGCATACTCTTGCCTATTTCCTCATTTGCTTTCTCTTTATCCTTCTTCGCCTTTACGAGGTGGATTTAAGACCATTGCACCACGATGAGTCTCTCCATGGTGCCTATTCTTTATACTTCTTCCAAGATCCTCTTACAGGTTTTTATAAGTACGACCCTCTCCTTCATGGACCCTTTCTCTATCATACTATTCCATGGTTCTATTGGATTTTTGGTCTTACTAAATATGCCCTCAGGTTTCCCGCCGTCCTTTTCTCATCAGCCCTTCTCTTTATCCCCATCCTTTTTAAAGAGAAGTTAAATAAAAGTCTTATTTTCCTAACACTCATTTTATTAGGGACAAGTCCCACCCTAACCTATTGGAGCCGTTTTTTAAGACATGATAACTTCATTCACTTTAGTTTCTTTCTCCTTATTCTAGCCTTTTACTGGAAAAATGCTTTCTTACGCACGACTCTTATCGGTCTCTCTTTAGCGATCCACTTGAGTGCTAAGGAGAACTTCTATATCCATGCTATTTTTCTCCTTGCCTACGGCACTTATGAATACTTTTCCTTAAAAATACTAAAAAAAGAAAATTCTGCTTTCTCAGTTCTTTACCATTGGATCAAGTCACACAAGCTTTGTACTCTGTGGGGAAGCTCTCTCTTTCTCTTTGTCACCTTCTATTATTATAGTGCCGGCTTTTACTACCCACAGGGAATATCAAGTTTGTTAAAAGGAGAGGCTTTTTCCTATTGGGCAAATCAGCACCAAACGGAGCGCATCACGGGCCCCTTTAGTTTTCCCTTTTTGATCAACTCGTTTTTTGAAAGCTGGTGGTTCCCTCTGCTTTTTTTACAGCCCATTCTTTTCTTCAAAACGAGAATCAAAGAATTCACACTCTTCCTCTTTGCCTTAGCCCTAGCTTGTCTTTTCTATGCCAACGGCGTTTTTGATTGGTCACCTAGTATCAATCAATTTACATCTCTCTATTTTAAGTTAAAGATCCCCTTTGATCATTTCCTCTTCTTCCCCCTTATCAGCTATTCGCTCATTGGGGTGACTTCCTATCTCAAGGAAGACAAAAGACAACTGGCGTTTGCTCACTTTATCTTTACTGCAACTTTCTTTACTTATTCGTTTGTGGGAGAGAAGGTACCTTGGCTTGCCGCTTATCCTCTGCTTGCAGGTATCTATTACTACACCTTGTATTTCCGTGATTGCGATTTCAAAGCTCTTTCAGGCTCCTATCTCTTAGTGATCCTTCTCAACATCCCACTCCTTTTATGGGCGAATTGGTATAAAGATGATCAGCCTGAGAACCTTCTCACTCAGGTGCACACAAGTTCAGAATTTGAGCAAAAGCTATTCTTTATTCAAGGAAAAATGAGAGCTGAAGGAGCCTCTCTTTTGGCTAAGCATGAAACAACATGGCCCACCACTTGGTATGTGCATGGATTTCCAAATTATCACTACGGCAATAAGGTGAAGGCGACAAAGGATCATAACTTTCTTTTAACAACCACTCATGACCCCTCAAATAATGATTACTCTCTCCTTGGTTTAAAGAAAGAAAAGCTTCTTTTTCGATCATGGTGGTTACCCGATTATGAAAAGCTTTCACCTCTTAAGTTCTTTAACTATATGATCTTTAAAAAAATCTATGGTGGGGTTGGCCATCACTATGTGGCCCTCTGGAGTGAGCCTACTTTGCCAATAGATAGTAATCGTAAGTGAGACTTCCGCTGCTCTTAGAGACTGATACCCCACTGGGAAAACCTGCAGAACGAGACTGCCTATTCAAGTCTTCAACGACTGAGCCTAAATTTGTTCGAATACCTTTATTTACGACAAGTTGAGTTGCAATCTCTTGGCGAGGTCCAACGAGAGAAACCTTGATCTTCAATCCCGCTGCGCCACTTTGTAAGCACTCAAGCTCAACTCTTTGACCATTAACAGAAACGACTCCAGAACTCCCCATTCCTAGAACAAGACTAGAAACACTCTTTCCAGAGGTCCTTGAAGTTTGCTGATTTAATCGATTTCTTTGACCAATAGCCGCAGTCGTTACTTCATTACTCCCAGAAACTTCTTTCTCCACCGCCAATCTGCAATTTGAAGGAATTGCTGAAGGGGCAACTTGCTGACCAACAGTATAAGATTTTAAAATGGGGTATTTCTTTGAGATCCATTTTCTCATTAACTCGACTTTACTTGAGCTGGTGGCCACTTCGAGACAGTTCTGACTCTCTCTCAGATAAATTTTATCCTTAGGACTTGCAATGATCTGGACATGGTCCTTAATTTGAGAAAGTGAATATTGAGAGGAAAAGCAAAAAGCTTCTAGCCCCATCGCAAAAGGTGATGTGATGAGGCAAATAAGAGCTAAGAGATTTTTCATTGGTGCTTAAGCTTCGCTCTCACTTGGAAGATGCTTGTCTCCCTCCTGAGATTCAACAAAGTCTTCCGCAGACTTATACTGACAAAGATTTAAGCTTGTCTTGAAATTAAAGGAATCTGGAATAACGCCCTTACCTTCCAGTCTTTCACAGGTACAGGCAAGATCTTTCATAAACTCAAAGAACTTCTCACTCGTCTCTGGACTCATGAGATGCTCCATCTGGCAGGAATCATTTTCAGCGACTTCTTCGCTAACCCCAACAAAATCCTTTAAAAAGTAATAAAGGAGTGTTCTTGAAGAAAGAATACGGTGAACTTCGCTATGACCATCATCAGTGAGAAGAAGGAACTTTGAATCTTCTTCTTCCATAACAAGGTTTTTCTTCTTGAGATTATTAACTGCCGTAGAAACAGAGCCCTTTGTAAGGCCCAAATCCTTAGCAATATCAGTCACTCGAGCATAGCCCTTACCTTCTTTCAGCTTGTGAATAGTCAAAAGGTAGTGAACCATCGAGTGAGAGAGTTCTGCTTCAGATACGTGATTTTGCTCAGATTTTTTCATATTTAGTATTTAGCAAGCGATGACCTAACTGGTCAATCGACAATTATTTATTGCGCTCTCTAATCATACTACAGAAATCAAAAAATAAGCTAAGTAGTTGTTTTTACATTTCTTAATACCTTGTTACCTTTTGCCTCCTCTCTTAAAAACAGGGTTTGATGATAAAATGAGGCAAGTAGGTAAGTTATGAAAAACAAAGCTAAAAATCTTATTCCTTTTCTCCTTTTGGTGCTCCTAGTGTCTGGGCCAACTCACGCACAAATTGTCGACTCCATAAACGCACCCAATACTGAAGATGAAAAAGAAGCTGTTGATTACGACCTCACCGATCAGGAACGCTATGAGAGCCAACAATTTGTTCACGAGGGCCTTCTTCAAAGGCAGATCAAAGAACAGTGTGAAGGCTTAAAAGACTCAAAAGCCTGCTATGGAAATGGGAAAACTAAATTCCTTGGCATGGACTCTAGTCTTATTCAAGGCATCGCCAAAATGTACTCTCTCTTTGGAGGAATGATTTCCATGGCCGGAGACGGGATGGACTTCAAAACCAAGACTCCAAAACCTGAAAATGCTGAAGTAAAACCTGGCGAGACCAAGCCAGAAACAGAAACTCCTGAAACAGCAGAGAACAAAGAGGGCGGAGAAAAGAAGAAGAATTACTGTGTTTATATTCCGGCGGCTGGAGAAGCAGTGGCCACCCTTAGTCAGCAAATGGGCCAGCAAAATATTCAAAATACAGCGTCGACAGAAACTCCTCAAAAAGATGCTCTTTATAAAGCGGCACGAAGCCATGAGACAAGGGCAAAAACAGCGAAAATCCAGGGCACAGTATGGGGTGCAACAACCGCTTGCTATGCCTATTATATGACCGCTGGTGGCGTTGTTCTTGATACAAAGACAATCCTTCAAGCCGCTGCAGCTGGCTTTTTAACAACCTATTGGTTTAGCGAGGCTAAGCAGCAAGAAGCCTATGCAAAAGAAGTCAAAAAGATTGCTGATAATCTCCCAGGTAAAGGAGACTGTAATCCTCACACCCAGAATAACTGTTACTGCTCACAACCAGAAACGATGTACGACCCCGTTCATTGCGTTCCTCAACTCCAAGCAAAAGCCCTCGCCAAAAATAGTTTTGCAGTTCCCTGTGTTGATAAGGATCTTCAGGCTGATGCAAAATGTGATTGTGTTACAGCTGACGCTTGCTTTGACTCGGAGTTCTTCTCTGATTCCAATCTGCCAGGGATTGGAACCTTTGCCGCGTCTTCAGCAGGCAAGAACTTCAAGAGCCTCACGCGTGGACAACTTCTCAACGGAAAGCTCTCAGCGAGTCAAAATGGTAACAGTGCTGCTGCGACAAGACTCCTTAAAGATATAGCAAAGAACGCAACTCCACCTTCAAGCCTTTCAAAATCTCAACAAGGTATAAGTGATGCTCTTACCAATGCTGGCCTTCCGGCAGGGCTAGCTAAGATGATGGCGATGTCACCAACCACGAGTGCTGGAAAGCGAAAGGTTGCCAGTCTTGGAGCTGGCTCTTCTGGATCAAGTGGAAAAACAACAACTCGTCGTAGATCTAAAGGAAGTAACGTCCTTCGCTTTTCAAATGGTTTAGGGAAAGTTGGTGCTCAAAAGAAGAAGAGTGGAACAAATTTCAACTCAATGCTTGGTAAATATAAAAAGAAGAAAACGACTTCTAATAAGAAAGTTTTAAAATTTGCGAATCAAGCACAAAAAGCAGCTCAAATTGAAAGGAATAAGGATAAGCCAATCTTTGAGATTATATCTCGTCGCTACCAAGTTTCTGGATGGAGGCGACTGGAAATAGAATGAACCTACCATGCTTACTTTATGATCCCAATTGCCCCATGTGCCTGCGCTTCAAACAAGCTATCTCCCGGATGGAGTTTGATACTGAGTTAAACTTCTACCCAATAAATGATGAGGAAATTTTAAGTGAAATCGACTTTATCGAGTCTTCATCCATTGAAAAGGAAGTCCATCTCTTAGTCTCGAAATCCCCGCAAGGAGTTCTCGTTGGGCATGAGGTGATCGAATATCTCGCTAAGCACAATCCCACAGTCAAAAAGCTCGCGTGGCTTTTGGATACGAAAGTAGGTGAACAAGCGTCGAAAGCCTTCTATCAAAGCCTTAATAAAATCCGCAGGTCGTTGCACAATCATTGCCCAAAATGTAAAAAAGGATAGTAACAAAAAAAGGATTCTATCTTGCAACTTCCATGGAATAAGTCACTTATCATCATCCCAACTTTCAATGAAATTGATAATATTGAGAGAATGATTAAAACCCTCTTTGGTCTCTACCCAGAGGTCAGTCTTCTTATCATTGAAGATGGTTCTCCCGATGGAACGGCACAAGTTGTAAAAGACCTTCAGAGTGAATTTAACGGTCTTCATATGATTGAGCGCCAAGGAAAGCTAGGACTTGGCACAGCTTATATTACGGGCTTTAAATGGGCCTTAAACAAAGGCTATGACTTTGTCTTTGAGATGGATTGTGACTTTAGTCATGACCCCAAACAAGTGCAAGATCTTCTCGAAGCAGCTCAGGTCAATGATCTCGTGATTGGAAGTCGCTATATTGATGGCATTCGTATTATTAATTGGCCCTTTAGAAGGCTCCTTCTCTCGTATATGGCTTCAATTTACACAAGAATTGTCACAGGTATCCCTGTTTTTGACACCACAGGTGGTTTCAAATGCTTTTCAAGAAAAGCTCTAGAAACACTTAATCTCGATAATATCATTTCTAAAGGCTATATCTTTCAACTTGAACTCAACTATAAAGTTTGGCTCTCTGGCCTTAAGGTTAAAGAAGTTCCTATCATTTTCTATGAGCGAAGAGATGGAGAATCAAAGATGGCCGGTGGAATTATATTTGAGGCCCTCTTTGCTGTTATTCGTTTGAGAACAAAGGCGCTATTTGGCACCCTCTTGCGTTGATTCCACAACATTATCTTTTGCTGAGTCATCTGCTGCAATAATTAGATTATAAAGAAGAGAGCCAATATTAAGTCTCTTTGACCCTACACTCTTACTTTGAAAGGGATTGAAGTGGTAAACACCAACTTGAACCGGTGTTGGAAGAGACATATTCTTAATCATGTATTTAAAGATCGTCTCAGCATAACTTCGTCTGCCCTCACTAAGATTTGCCAGCATCATTATGGCTTCTTCATAAACAGGAAAGGCCTTATCAAGCTCTCTTGGCTCAATATAATTACTCTTATCTTTGTCGTATCTTAAGTAAGTTGATTCAATATTCATCATCGCACCGATAAGAAGAACAAGATCTTTTTGCGTTTGTGGACGATTGGGGTCACGAGACTCTCTCGCAAATCCCTCAACTGAAGTAACGTAATTAAGGGCTTCATCTTCAGAGGCAGATTCGATGTATTTTGCAAGTTTGGGGAGTTCTGCTTTTAATCCAAGCTTATTAAAGAGCGTATCAAAGTAAACAGTTCGATAGCATTCTAATCTAAAGCCTTCAACCATTCGCTTTTCACCATTCTCATCTTCCTCATACTCAAACCATTCACAAGTCTTATCCTTAACTTCCTTAACAAATTTATCAGATGTTTGGATGGCGAAGAGGGCAAGAGCTCCATACTCCGCTGCTTCGTGAACGTCGAGACTAAGATTCCCATTTGAGCGGCCTTGGAAGAGGTCAGCAAGAAGGATGATGTTACGAGCGAAGCTTTCAGGCTTTACACTCCACATGCCAATATCTTGCAAAATAGGCTTTATCAAATACTGAAGTTCATTGATTTGATCAATATTAAGAGCGTAAAGTCCATTGTCGGGATCAATATGGCCAAAGCCTTTAGCGACAAGGTTAAAAAGATATTGAATTAAATGAATTTCAAGAACACCTTTCTTTGTTCTCTTGTACAAATCACCAATATAGACATTCCCCTTTTCATTTCTAAAGAGGCGATAGGTTTTAATAATACTTTCAAATTCTTTCTTAAGCGATATTACTTCTTCAGCTTCAAACTCACTAAATTTGTGATGATGCTTATAGCGAAGGTTAGTTATTCTTCTATTTTGCTTAAGAATCTCCTCATTCGCCTCAAAACTGATATCAAAGAAATAGTTGCGTGAGAAATAACCTTGAGCCAGATCTAAGAACTTAGCGAGGTCAGCTACCGTCATTGAACTTGGATAACCACCAATAATTTTCTCTTTAAAAGCTTCGATGGGTTCAAGATAATTAATGACATTGTAATCATCATTGACAACCTTACTCGCCAAATTAATCAATTCATCAATAGTGGCAACGTGAAGATACTGTTGTCCTGTTAAAAGGAACTTTGCCTTCTTTATATTCTTATAATAGAGACCCGACATTTCCTGTTTACTGTGGTTGTCCTCATTGGCGTAGTTAAAATCAAAGAAGATGTCAGCGATGTCAGAACTTCGATCAAGGATATTGAGAACCTCAAGCTTTTTGAGGCTTCTTTTTTCTCCCCCTACTAAAGCGACCTTAGCAACAGGCAAACCATCGACGAGAAACTCAGGTAAGGAGACATCATCGAATTCACTATTTATAAACTCGGTAAAGTCGACAAACTCCATGCGCTCAGGAAAATAAACATTCTCATTAATCTCATCTTTAATCCCCTCTCTTAGAGAGAGAAAGAGGTCTTTTACAGTTCCCTGTAAAATATCCCAATTTTCTCGAGAGACACTATTATCTTGAGGAAGAATGTCTTTAATCTGGGAATAGAAGGTCATTCCTTTGAGAAGAATACGACCAAGAGAAAGAGTGTTTCTCACATCTTTGTAAGTAAATCCGATGCTTTCATTCTTATTGAGGAGAATACGACCTTTATACTCTCTAAGAAGCCCTTTATAAGCTTCAGTATTCTTATTAAAAAATCTTTCTACTAGTCCTTCAATCTCACCGACCTTAAAAATCTCTTCTTCTCTACGATGGTGGTAGAGATTTTCAATGAGAGTGTCCACCTGGCTAAGATAGGTTTCATATTGAGCAGAAAGAAGATCTTCTTCTGATTCAATCGTATAAATAATAGTATAAGCGGCACTTGCTAGCTCAGGCAGGCTATCAAGAATTAAGAAAAGCTCATCACGAGTCAAAACATCGCGTCGTCCCCCCAGCACTAATTTTTTAAAACTTAGGATCGCATTAAAGAGAACAGGTTCGACGTTTAGATTACTAAATTGTTCTTTGGCCTGGTTGTAAAAATCAGTAAGGTTAATATAAGTTTCCGAACCTCGGCCAGCCTGAGTGATGATCTGCTTAACTTGAACACTAAAACTATTTAAGCCCTTTTCAAGAACTCTTCTTCCCTCTTCAATCGTAATCTCATCACGGTCAAGTTTTTGAAGGGTCTGAACAATTTGTGAAACTTCTTTATTAGTGATTTTAAGAAGGTTAAAAAGCGGCGTGATATTTTCAGCTGAAATTGAATTCTTAGAATCTTTTAAAAAAAGACTATTTATCTCAAAAATAAGTGTCATTGAGCCAGTGATGATATCGGCGTGTCCCTTGAAGAAGCGCCTGACAAAACTCTTTAGCTCTGAATCGGTTACGAAATTTTGATCAGCCCTTTTTACGTACTTAGAAAAGGTAATCAAATTTTCCTCAAGACAGCTTATCTGCTTTTGAACGTCTTCCTGCAAAATCTTCGAAAGCCCTTCAACATCGATCTCACACGTATTTCCAAGTTGCTCTGATTTATAGAGATCGGCATCCACGACAGGGTCGTCTCCAAAGTAGCCACAGCTCACGAGAGTGAGCGAACAGGCAAAAATGATCAACTTTTTAAATAATTTCATAGACTTACAAATTTCCTTTATACTTAATTCTAGATGATTTAGAGAGGCCAATGAAGGAGAATCCCCGTATCATGGCACTTTTACAGCATGCCCAAACTTTGCACAGATTTGCCTTAACCTCTCTTCTTCTGAGCTCAGTCGTCTATTTAGTTTCAAACACTTATGCGGAGGAAGACTCTTCTGTAACTAAGATTGGCTACGAGAAGTTCCTGCGTCTCAATGACCCTCAGAACAAAACTAAGAACTCTGACTGGCTTGATATTAGTCACTCCTATAACCTCAAGAAGTCCTCTATTCAGGCTGGCTTTAACGGTGACCTACGCTTTTATCTCAATAACAAGGAATTCAGCCCCTCTCTTGGGGAAGCCTATATTAGATATGTAGGAGAGAACCAATCCCGATACACCTTAGGCAGAAAGAAACTTAATTGGCACCCCAATGAAAACTTTTGGCAGCTTGATCACTTTCAAAATACGAGAGGCTTTCGCCTTATGGATACTAAGAGTGAAGGCCTCACCGGTTTTCATTACTCGACTCGTGATGGTCACCTTAAAACTGAGGTTTTCTTAAGCTACTTCTATATTCCCGCTCTCAATCCTTCGGTGAAAGTCGAAGGGGGAAAAGTTGTCAGCAATACGGACTGGTACAAGAGACCTCCTGAGAGAACGATTATTGCCAATCAAGAAGTCGATATTTTCTATGACCTTAACCTCCCTGAGTATCGAGATATCATCATTCAAAAGTCTTTAGGTCTTAGAATGACTTATGACTGGGGAAGTAAATTCTATAAAGGTCAAATCAGTGCCTTTTCGATCTATAAACCAGAGAGAAGATTAAGAATTAATGCTGAAGCATTTTATGATAGTGGGATCGACCAGGTGAGAGTCAACGCCAATCCTGTAGTAAACCATCATATTATGACTGGTGGTGAAATCAGGCAGCGCTATAAAAACACAGAGACAATTCTTGGTGTAGTCACCATAGACCCCAATGCCCGACTCGGAGAAGACTTTGACTCCATTTCTATTTCAATTGAAAATAACCGCACCCTAACGACTGACTTTTTTAAGGTTGAGCCAAAATACAATAGAGAAACGTATGTTCACTACAGTACGACTTTAAGAACAGAACTCTCTACCTATGCTTTTAATTTCCTTCACTACTTATCTGATCACGAAAAGGGAAGTGACGACTTTTATAGCGAAACTGTTAAATGGAAAAGTGCTGCAGGTATTGGTGGCTCTCATATCCTAAATGACTGGGCCCATCTCACTTATCTCCTTCGTTATGATTTCAAGAGAAAAGACAATCTCCTCAACGCCCAGGTCATTTTCTTTCCTTGGAAGCAGGTGACTACGACTGTTGGTCTAGAGCTTCTCAAATCTCCAGAAACTTCATCTTATTGGAGTGCCTATCGAACCAATGACACCCTTTATTTTAATCTTGGGTATTTTTTCTAAGAAAAACGTTAAAGCTTTTAAACTCTTGTGAGGGCTCTCCCCTCTCTAAAATTTTCCAGTCACGCTCGTTAATGGCATCCAAAGAATAGCAGTCAACATCATTATCCCCACCACTATTTGTCAGTCGGATGACCACTTGAGCATCATCTCGACATGTCTCATGGACACGCTTTAATACTGACTCTTTCCCTTGGACGAGATTGGCTATATAGATCGTTTCATAGTCACCATAGGAGAGGGAGCATCCATCCCCCAAGTGGTATTGGCCCTTGTAACCCCATTTCTCAAGGACCTGTGAGCCCAGCTCCTTAGCTTCAGGGTCGACGTCAAAGGCTACATATTCTTTAAATAAGCCAAGCTCTCCCGCTTTTAAGAGGGTACTCGGGATACTACCGGCCCCAACGACAGCAAAAGTCTCTACCGGCGTTAGTCTTTTGAGATCGTTATTTCTTTTTAAACATTCTTGAATAAAGGGACTATCTTGAAATGAATGATCCCCATAAAGAGAAAAGCCCTCAATAAGTTCGAGGGCTATTTTTTTTTCAATATCTGCGATTTTCTTACAATAAGCCAGTGTTCAGTCCTAGGCTAAAGAAGATGAAATCCTCTCAAGGTCTGATGGATTAGAAATGTAACTTTGAGCACTTCTTTCATATCTTGGCTTTGCAAAAACGGCATCTCGTTGCGCATTGGTACCAATGACTTTTCTCGTCGCTTGAGAACCTTTTTCAACCTCAAGACTTGTCACAACTCTTGATGCTGGAATCTTTTTAATAAATGACTTCAGTAATTTAACTTCATTTGAGAACTGATTAAGAACGTCACTCTTAGCCGTGAATTTTTCATTTAAGGAAAGTGGTGCCTCTGCCTTAGGACGTACCCAATGTCCTGTCTCAGTCGCCAGGACATAAGAAGCCGCTGCAGTTTTAATATCATTGAGGTCAATGGCCACTGTATGGCTCGACTCGAGAAAGCTTTCAATTT
>Ga0208203_1000367_pt1 | contig 20797 bp, 19 predicted proteins | sample DeeseametaMP2914_FD_184167 | JGI IMG/M metagenome (GOLD analysis project Ga0208203, IMG submission 184167) | Marine microbial communities from the Deep Atlantic Ocean - MP2914 (SPAdes) | ecosystem: Environmental > Aquatic > Marine > Oceanic | place: West of Santa Cruz de la Palma, Atlantic Ocean...
AGTGGGGCGACTGATGGGGCTTGAACCCACGACAACCGGAATCACAATCCGGGGCTCTACCAACTGAGCTACAGCCGCCACTGAGATACACCTCGTTTGGTGTGGCGCGCATATTACATAATTAAGGTTGGCTTGTGAAGCCCTAAATTGAAAAAAGTAGAAAAAACTTATTTGCCTCAGAAAATTCAGAAAACCACCACTGGTCAGCTCGCGTTCAGTTTCGCAGATTAGACTTGCGACTTTTGTAATTGAGCAAATACTCATTTCGTAGTTTTATGCGTAATTTAATGATTTTTTAACCAAAGATCATATATAATTTGTACAGCGTAACGCTACAAATGAACTTCAGGAGAGAACATGGATACAATAATGAACTGGATCAACGAGAATTCAGGTTTAATCATACATTACGCCGTTCAGGCGGTTCTAGCGCTAATCATTTTCTTCATCGGTGGTCGCATCGCTAAATTCTGCGAAGGCTTAACTGAAAAAGCATTTGATAAAAAGAAAGTCGATAAAGCTGTAGGTTCATTTGTTGCTAGCATTGTCTATGCAATTGTATTTGCTGCAACAATCTTAATGGCACTATCTCAATTAGGTATTGAAACTACTTCATTCATTGCTATTTTAGGTGCGGCTGGTTTAGCAGTAGGTTTAGCACTTCAAGGTTCACTATCTAACTTTGCATCAGGTGTTTTAATCATCTTACTTCGTCCTTTCAAGTCAGGTGATTATGTAGAAGCAGGTGGCAAAGCGGGTACAGTTAAGAAAATCGAAATCTTCTCTACTGAATTACGTACACCAGATAACAAAGTAATTATCATGCCTAACTCATCAATAATGGGCAGCCCAATTACAAACTTCTCTCGTGAATCAACTCGTCGTATCGATTTAGTTATCGGTGTTGGTTACGATGCAGACCTTAAAGAAGCAAAAGCTGTTCTTAAGTCTGTATTAGACAAAGAGTCTCGTTTATTAAAAGACCCTGCATACACAGTCGCTGTATCTGAACTTGCAGATTCAAGCGTAAACTTTGTAGTTCGCCCATGGGTTAACTCAGCTGATTACTGGCCAACGTATTTCGACCTAATGGAAAACATTAAGATCGCATTAGACGATGCCAACATCACTATCCCATTCCCGCAAATGGATGTTCATTTGCACAAAGAAGACTAATAAGTCTAACTTACAAGTAGTAAAGGTTATTTTTTAATGAAATTAAAAGCTTTATCAATTCTAGTTGCAGCAAGCGCTGCAACTAGCGCATTCGCAGCAGATGAAACCAAAACTTGGGATGTAACCAGTGAATTAGGTGCTATCGTAACGAGCGGTAACACTGAAACAACCACACTTAAAGGTGGTATCAAGGTTTTACATAACCTAGAAAACTGGAATAACGAGTACAAGTTAGACGGTCTTTATAAAGAAGATGAGATCGAAAACGACCAAGGTGTTAAAGAAACACAGCGTACTAACGAAAAGTACTCAATCTCTGCACAAGGTAACTACAAGTTAAACGAAAAGCACTCACACTTATTCATCTACGGCTCGCACGTATCTGATTACTTTGGTGCATACCGTAACGAATCAGTTATCTCAGCGGGTTATGGTTTACGTGTAATCGACCGTTCTGATATGTGGTTAAACGCAGAAATCGGTCCTGGTTATAAGTACTTCCAATACCCAGATAACAGTACAGAAGTTGATGACAACGGTAACTCACTTGCCGGTGAGCGCGAAGGTGAAGTAATCGCGTTAGGTAAAGTTGATTACAACTGGCAGATTTCAGATAGCGCACGTTTTACTCAGTTAGTATCCGTTGAATATGGTGATACCAATACTAAAACACGTTCTGAGTCTGCAATTCTTGCTAAAATCAACGGCTCACTACAAATGAAAGTGGCTTACAACATCACCCACAACTCAAAAGTTGCTGATGATAAAGAAAACACAGATACAGAAACGTCACTAACGTTGGTTTACAGTTTTTAACTAAATAAATCGTTTTGTTGACATTTTGATGACAAAAAGGGACGAAAGTCCCTTTTTTATTTCCTTGAGTTTCAGGTAGAATACACAATCTTTTTGACTGTAGAACTATGGATATACCTACTTGTGATGTTATTTAAAAGATTATTCCTTACTTTTTTGTTTCTAACCACTTCATCGGTACTTGCATTTACTCCTTCTGCAGCTCAAATAGAGCAATTCAAAAAGCTTCCAAAGGCTCAACAAGAAGCACTTGCAAGGCAATATGGTGTTGATCTATCAACTATCACTGGCAAAGCAACCAGTGAAGAATCACTTGAAGTTGAATCTACAATCCAACCGCGACTCGAGAAAGAGGAAGAGCAACTAACAGATGAAGAGCGTTTCGCTCCGAAAGAAAGTGAAGTAGAGCCTTTCGGTTATGATATCTTCGCAGGTGAGCCTACTTCATTTATGCCTACCGAGAATGCAGCTGTTCCTGATACTTATTTAATAGGTCGTGGTGACGAGTTAAATATTAACTTTTACGGTAAAGAAAGTGAGAGTTATGATTTAACTGTAGATCGTGAAGGCCGCATTAATATACCTAACTTAAGCCCTGTGCAGGTAGCTGGTTTAACTTTTATGGAAGTCAAAGAGCTCATCAAAGCTAAAGTTGAGCAAGAAGTGATTGGTGTTAAAGCATTTGTGTCTGTTGGTAGACTACGTAGTATTCGCATTTTGGTTCTGGGTGAGGCGTATAAGCCAGGCAGCTATAGTGTTTCTTCTCTTGCGACAGTTTCACATGCACTTTTCGTAAGTGGTGGGGTATCAGATATTGCCTCTTTACGAAATATTCAAATAAAACGTGCGGGTAAAGTTGTCGCAAATTTTGACTTGTACGATCTACTGATTAATGGTGATAGCAGTAACGATATTATTTTAAAACCTGGTGATGTTGTGTTTATACCATCAGTGGGTTCGCAAGTCGCTGTTGAAGGTTTGGTAAAACGTCCTGCTATTTTTGAGCTAAAAAAAGGTGAAACTGCCGCACAGTTATTAAAAATGGCGGGTGGTTTAAAACCGCAAGCTTACGCTAAAAAAGCAATTGTTGAACGCTTCAATAACAATAATATGAAAGAAGTGTTATCAGTGGACTTTAGTGGCAATCAAATTAACTATATTCCCCGCGATGGCGACCGTATTCGTTTTAATCCTGTAAGTTTTCAATATCAAAACAGTATTAGTTTAATTGGTGCTGTTGCACGTCCTGGTCATTATCAATGGCATCAAGGCAAACACATTTCTGACGTGCTAACATCGGTGCGTGGCGACTTGCTGCCTCAGGCTGATTTAGGTTATGGCTTACTTGTGCGAGAAATTAACATCGCGGGCGATATTGAAGTGTTTCAATTTGATATTGCACAAGCCATTGTTAAAACCGCTGAACATGATTTAGAGCTTAAAGCTAACGACAAGCTATTTGTGTTTAGTCGTTACCAGGAAAAGCAGGCAGAAGAGTCTGCACTTGCTAATATGGCTTTAACTGTTGAGCAGCAACAACAGCAGATTAAAGTTAAGCAATGGCATGAGTATCAAAGAAAAGAGTTTGAAAGGTACGTAGGTGTTTTAAAACCAGAAGATCCATTCAAAGAAGAAGAGAAAGAGCTTAGCATTGCTGAGATTTCAAAAAGAAAAGCAAAAGAAGAAGAGCAAGAATTAAAGCCTGAAGATTACGCTGCATTTAGCCGATACACTTTGTTAAAGCCTATTATTGCTAAATTAAAGCAACAAGCTTCTGTGCAAAAGGCAATGCAACTAGTTGAAATCAATGGTCATGTCACATATCCCGGTATTTATCCATTAACTGTAGGTAGTGAAGTCAATGAGCTTATTGCTGCGGCAGGAGGCTTATTAGAGTCTGCGTACACTGAGCAAGCTGAAATAACTCGTGTTGTAGCAGGTGAAGGCTCTAAAGTTGAGCATATTAGGTTTAACTTAGCTCAGGCTATGGTCGGTAAAACTACGGAAAACAAAGCCCTGAGAAGCAAAGATAGCATTAATATTTTCTCAATTCCTAATTGGCAAGAAAATGTAAAAGTTGAGCTCAAAGGTGAAGTTAAATTCCCTGGTATTTATACCATTCGTCGTGGAGAAACATTAACTAATTTATTAGAACGAGCTGGTGGCTTCTCTGAATTTGCAGAACCAGATGCTGCCATTTTTACACGTGAGTCGATTCGTCAACAAGAGCAAAAGCAATTAGCTAAGCTCGCGGAAGATTTACGAAGAGATATTGCAACGAAAAGCTTCGAAAAATCAGTTAGTAGCACGCGACTTTCTTATGATGAAATGAATAAGCTATTACTTGATTTGGCAAATGTTGAAGCTGTAGGCCGTTTAGTCATTGACTTACCTCTCATTGCAGAGAATAAACAAAATCTAGTGTTACAAAATGGTGATACGCTTTATGTTCCGAGTCTACGAGACTCAATCAGTGTAATTGGTGAAGTCAATTACACCACGTCGCATTTATATAAGCCTGGAGTGAGTGTCGATCAATATATTGACCTAAGTGGTGGTCTAAAAGAGCGTGCTGACGAAGACAGAATTTACATCATTAAAGCAAATGGTTCTGTAACCATACCAAATGCGGGTACTTGGTTCGCGGTGAATGACTCTAAGCTATTAGAGGCTGGCGATACGATAGTTGTACCTATGAACTCTGACTACATGGATAACCTAACTCTGTGGAGCACAGCAACGCAGATTGTTTATCAGTTAGGTGTAGCGTTAGCTGCAATTAGTAGTATCTAAGTACAGTAGGTTTAGTTGCTTAGCTTAATTTAGCAGATCAAATTGAGATAAATATGAAAGAAAATTTTGCGTCTGATAATCACAATCGAATAGATGGTGAAATAGATTTATATGATTTGTTCTTGGTAATAATGAGCGGGAAGTGGCTAATTATAGCGATAACCTTTATTTTGTCATTATTATCAATCGTTTACGCTGTTTATCAGCCGAATGTATATCGCTCTGAGGCACTGTTGGCACCAGCTGAGCAACAGCAGTCAAACGGCTTAAGTACTCTAGCAGGTCAGTTTGGTGGCCTAGCTAGTTTGGCTGGCGTTAACTTTGGGGATTCAGGCTCCAATAATACTGATCTTGCTTTAGCTATACTTAAGTCACGAAAGTTCATTTCTGAGTTTATAGAAAAGCACAGTATTATGCCTGATTTAATGGCTATTGAGTCGTGGAGCTCCATCGATAATACAGTTATCTATGACAAGAATATTTATGATGAAGGAGCTCGTAAATGGGTTAGGAAAGTAGATTTTCCATTTAAGCCAAAGCCATCAACTCAGGAAGCTTATAAAGAATTTATAAAAATGGTCAGCGCAACGAAAGATCCAGAATCAGGTATGATCATTATTGCAGTGGAGCATTTTTCTCCATTTATTGCGCAACAATGGGTAAATTGGTTAATAGAAGATATTAATCTTACAATGAAAAAGCGTGATGTAATTGAAGCGACTAAGAGTACTGAGTTTTTAATGGCACAAATTGAAAAAACTAATGTGGCAGATATTCGAGTCGTTTTATATAAGTTAGTAGAGGAGCAGGCGAAAACGATAATGTTTGCCAACGTCAGAGAGGAGTACGTTTTCAAGACAATCGACCCAGCTCTCGTTCCCGAAGAAAAATTAAAACCTAAACGAGCTTTAATAGTTATTGTAAGCACATTTTTTGCCGGCGTAATCGGTGTTTTTATAGTTTTAATACGCTTTTATATATCAAATAATCGCCGTAAATCTTAATGATAAAAGATAAAGTTTTAGCTTAGAGGTTTTTGTGAACATATTAGTAACCGGTGGGGCTGGTTTTATAGGCTCTGCACTAGTCCGTCATATTATAAATAACACATCTGATTCAGTTATCAATGTTGATAAATTAACCTATGCAGGCAACTTGGAATCTTTGAAAGATATCGAAGACAATGAGCGCTATTCTTTTGAATGTCATGACATATGTAACTATAAAGAGATGCAGCGTATTTTCAAAGCTTATCAGCCTGATGCTGTAATGCACTTGGCCGCAGAGAGCCATGTTGATAGATCAATTACTGGTCCGTCAGAATTCATTCAAACCAATATAATAGGTACGTATACATTGCTAGAAGTAGCAAGAGAGTACGTATCGACCCTTGATAAAGAGAAGAGAGATTATTTTAAATTTCATCACATATCAACGGACGAAGTATATGGAGATTTGCCGCACCCAGACGATTTAGGGGAGCCTCATTGCGAAGAAGCACTTCCTCTTTTCAATGAAAAGACTTCGTACGCTCCAAGTAGCCCGTATTCTGCATCAAAGGCATCAAGCGATCACCTTGTTAGGGCTTGGTTAAGAACATACGGTTTACCTGTTGTAATAACTAACTGTTCAAATAACTATGGTCCATACCATTTTCCTGAGAAATTAATCCCATTAGTTATTTTAAATGCTTTAGAAGGAAAGCCTTTACCTGTGTATGGAGAAGGGAACCAAATTCGAGATTGGCTGTATGTTGAAGATCACGCTCGGGCTTTATATAAAGTTGTAACAAAAGGGAAAATTGGTGAAACATACAACATTGGTGGTCACAACGAAAAGAAAAACTTAGAAGTTGTCCAGAGTATTTGTGGAATACTAGATAACCTTGTCCCTAAAGAAAAGAAATATTCAGAACAGATTGTTTTTGTTGCAGATAGGCCTGGGCATGATAAACGTTATGCTATTGATGCTTCAAAAATATACGCGGATTTGGGGTGGAAACCAGAAGAAACATTCGAAACAGGCCTTTTAAAAACGGTTAAGTGGTATCTTGATAATCAGGCATGGTGTAAATGCGTTCAAGATGGTTCATATCAGCGCGAGCGTCTTGGGCGACTAGAAGGGAAGCTTTAATTATGAAAGGTATTATTTTAGCTGGTGGCTCTGGCACTCGCCTTTACCCTATTACTATGGGGGTGTCTAAACAGCTATTGCCCATATATGATAAACCAATGGTTTACTACCCTTTATCAGTTTTAATGTTAGCAGGGATTCGTGAAATTCTCCTAATCACTACACCTGAAGATAGAGACTCGTTTTATCGTTTACTTGGGACTGGTGAACAGTTTGGTATCAAACTTAGTTATTCTGTCCAACCTACTCCTGACGGATTAGCTCAAGCATTTATCTTAGGTGAGCAGTTTATTGGAAATGATGATGTGTGCTTAGTATTGGGCGATAATATTTTTTATGGACAGGGTTTTTCCCCTAAACTTAAGCATGCTGTCGAGAATGCTCAAAATGGTAATGGTGCAACTGTTTTTGGTTATCAAGTAAAAGATCCTGAACGCTTTGGCGTTGTAGAGTTTGATGATGAGCAAAAGGCAATTTCAATTGAAGAAAAACCAGCAAAGCCGAAGTCTCACTATGCGGTAACAGGATTATATTTTTATGATAACTCAGTAGTTGAGGCTGCAAAGAAAGTTGAGCCTTCGTACCGTGGTGAGCTAGAAATAACAACACTTAATGAAATGTATCTTGAAAAAAATAAACTTAACGTTGAAATCCTTGGGCGTGGTTTTGCTTGGTTAGATACAGGTACTCATGAAAGCCTATTGGAGGCAGCAAGCTTTGTTGAAACAATTGAAAAACGACAAGGTTATAAAATAGCCTGTTTAGAGGAGATAGCTTTTAATAATGGTTGGCTTTCTGCTGAATGTATTAAAGAGCGTGCAAAACTGTTTTCTAAGAATGGCTATGGGCAATATCTTTCAGGCTTACTAAAAGATATATGAAAACAGCAGTAAATGGGTTGAAGTGGAGTGCTCTAGAAAGGCTGGGTGTTCAAGCCATTCAACTAATCGTAATGTTGTTACTTGCCCGCCTTTTAGGGCCCGATGCTTTTGGTCTAATTGGAATTATCACCGTTTTTATTGCCATCAGCCAGGTGATATCTGATAGTGGCTTCAGCTCAGCTTTAATTAGGCTAAAAGAACGAACAGAAATTGATTTTTCAACTGCTTTCCAATTTAACATTTTAGTTGCTTTTCTCTGTTACTTAGCTTTATTTATAGGCGCTAATCAGATAGCTGCTTTCTTTGAGCAGCCAGAGCTTGAAGCACTAATTAAAGTTTTAGGTTTATCTATAATCATCAATAGTTTTACGCTGGTTCAAAAAGCAAAATTGACGATTAAAATGGATTTCAAAACTCAGGCAAAAGCTTCTTTGTCAGCAGTACTTGTTAGTAGCGTAATATCTATTACTTTAGCGTACTTAGACTTTGGTGTTTGGGCTTTAGTTTATCAAATACTAATAAACTCATTTTTAACAATGCTTTTATTAAATATATTTCACCCTTGGTTACCTAAAAATTCATTTAATAAACAGTCATTTAGTTATTTGTTTGGTTTCGGTTACAAGTTATTGCTTGCGGCAATGCTCGATACTTTGTTTAAAAATATATATCAGTTAATCATAGGTAAACAATTTAATTCAACCCAAGTGGGTATTTTTACTCAAGCGAATCAACTTGCTAGTGTTCCTGCAATGACTTTCACCACGATAGTCCAAAGAGTTACTTATCCTATGTTAAGTAATATACAAAGTGAAACCGACAAGTTTGAGTACAGCTACAAGTTAACGCTACGAATGGCTGCTTTTGTTATTTTTCCACTGATGGTTGGGTTAGGTATCATTGCAAAGCCATTTATTAAAGTTGTGCTAGGGGATGACTGGTTACAAGCTGCAGATTTACTCACGATCTTGAGTTTCACTTTTATGTTGTATCCTATCCATGCTATTAATTTAAATTTATTGCAGGTCAAAGGTCGTTCAGATATTTTTTTAAAGCTTGAAGTTATAAAAAAAGCACTCATTGTTTTAATATTATTTATAACAATACCTTTTGGTATTGAAGCTATTTGTATAGGGATGCTTGTTCATACATATTTAGCTTTCTTTATTAATTCATATTATACAGGTCAATTTAGTAAGCTTAAAATACGAGACCAATTAAATGCACTGGCGCCTATTTGGTTAATGGTTGCGTTGAGTGCTTTATGCACATATTTTATTGTCACAAGTATCGTTTCTATATTCCTCTTAAATAGCTACATGCAGTTGTTTCTTTTATTAATAACTATGCCGCTAATATATATAGCCTCAGCAAGGGTCTTTCAACAAGATTTGTACACGCAAATTCTAAATATTATCTTACGAAGAAAGGTTTAACTTAAATGGATAAAATTACGGTAACTTCACCACTGCTCCCACCATTGGAAGAAGTAATTCCTTACTTAGAAGATATCTGGGATCGTAAATGGTTAACTAATAATGGCATATATCATCAACAGTTAGAGAAAAAACTTTGTGAGTATTTAGGGGTACCATATATTAGTTTATTTTCAAATGGGACACTTGCTCTAATTACAGCTCTCCAATCGTTAGAATTAAAAGGTGAGGTGATAACAACACCATACACTTTTGCAGCCACCGCACATGCACTTAAGTGGAATGACTTAAAACCAGTATTTGTCGATATTGATCCAGTAACTATGAACTTGGATCCTAGTTGTATTGAAGCTGCCATAACCGATAATACATGTGCAATTTTACCTGTACATGTTTATGGTATGCCCTGTGATAATCAGGCTATTTCTGCTATCGCGAGAAAATATGATCTTAAAGTTATTTATGATGCTGCGCATGCGTTTGGCGTCAATGAAAGAGAGCAATCAATTTTAAATTATGGAGATCTATCTATTTTGAGTTTTCATGCTACGAAAACATATTCAACAATAGAAGGTGGTGCTGTAATTTGTAAAAGCCAAGAAGAAAAAGATAAATTAGACCAATTGAAAAACTTTGGCTTTGAATCGGAGACTGTTATTAAAGCATGTGGTATGAATGCTAAATTAAATGAAATTCAAGCGGCATTTGGGTTGGCATCATTGAAAAAAGTTGATGCCGCAATTGAAAGACGCTCTGAAATTGCAGCTCTATATCAACAAAGCCTCGTAAATGTTTCTGGCCTATCGACATTGCGAATCAATCATGAGGTCAGCCTTAATCATTCATATTTTCCAATAATCATTGATGAAAATAAATTTGGAATTGACCGAGATACACTAGCCCTAAAATTAGAAGAGAATAATATCTTTGCTAGACGTTATTTTTATCCGATTGTAAGTGAATTTGAAGTGTTCAAAAATGAATATTCAGATACGCCAATAGCTAAAGATATTTCTAATAGAGTTTTATGTTTACCAATTCATGCTGATCTTACTTTGGAACAACAGCAAAGAGTTATTGATACGATTTTGAATAGTCGTGGAGGGAAAAAGTGAAAGTCATATTAACTTACGGAACATTCGATCTGTTCCATGTTGGACATGTAAGACTGCTTGAAAGGCTTTCAAAGTTGGGAGACAAGCTTATTGTTGGTCTTTCATCTGATGAATTTAACAAAGGTAAAGGCAAAAGTTCGTTTTTCTCATATCAAGAAAGAGCTGAAATACTTGCGTCATGTAAATTTGTCGACTTAGTTATTCCAGAACATTCATGGGAACAAAAAGAGGCTGATATTAAAAAGTATAATGTAGATATTTTTGCAATGGGAGACGATTGGGAGGGGCGTTTTGATTCTCTTAAATCATTATGTGAAGTTGTATATTTACCAAGAACTAAAAGTATCTCAACCTCTGAAATCAAGACTTTAATAGCTGAATTAAAGAAAAATGACTTGGATAAAGTTCAAAAAAGCCTAAATGATGCAATTGAAATTATTAAACAACTGAACTATAGCGAGTAACAAATGGACTCTAAATTAAGCAGTGAAGATATCCGTAAGCAGTTACTGGCTATGGCTGTTGATATTACTAAAACACTAGACGAGCACAAGATACCATATATCCTTACATATGGAACATTGCTTGGTGCTGTTCGTCATTCAGGTTTTATCCCTTGGGATGATGACTTCGATATTGCTATTCCTGCCACTTACCAGAAAAAGGCAATTCAGGTTTTAAGCAATATATCTAAATACCATTTTCTTTCACTTGCATCAGATGATTATTATGACTGGGTTTTAAGGGTTACTGACAAGTCGACAAAAACGACTTCAAAAGAGACTGAATGGGAAGTTTATAACCATACCATGAGTAGAGAAGACATTGGCTTATGTGTGGATATTTACCCGTTTTACTGTTTGCCTGATAATGCTTTTAAGTTTAAAACCCATAAGTTTTTCACCAAAGTATCAAGCTGGCTAATTCGTAAATCTTTTGCAAAAAAATCTAATTTTATCAAAAAGCTTGGCTTCGCGATGCTAAGTTTACGTGCGAACGCTAGTGAAGGTAAATATTATACCGATGCTGGTCAAATTTATTATCAACCAACCTTATTCACACAAACAGAACATATCAATTTTGAAGAATTTAAATTTCGTACTCCTACAGAACCTGAAAAATTCTTAGAAAGCCGCTACGGCGACTGGCAGAAGCTACCTACTCAAGAAGAAATAGACAAAGCAATACACTATGAGGAAACTTTTTGGCGATGAATAGGGTGTTAGTTGTACCTAGTGGTACTGAAGTTGCGCAAGAAATTGTCAGATCTTTATCTGTTGTAAAAGGTGTCGAGCTTTACGGTGCTAACGGTATTGATTGCTTTACAGAGATCCCACGTGCTCGTCATATTGTAGGTATTCCATTTATTGATGAGCCTGACTTTATAGATGTTATCACTAGCTTAGTTAAAGAAAATGGGATTACTCATATCTTTCCAGCGCATGATTCAGCATCTTTAAAATTAAGTGAGTTTGCTGACTCATTAGGCGCACAAGTGATCAGTTCAAGCTACGAAACAAATAAAGTATGCAGATCAAAGTCTTTAACTTACAAAACGCTAGAAAAGGTAGTAAAAGTACCAAAAACATATCTTTCTAAGAATGATGTTGAGTCATTTCCTGTTTTCGTAAAGCCTAATATTGGGCAAGGAAGTGTTGGTACAAAACTTATAACGAAAGCAACTGAACTTCTCGATGTCACAGAGGACGATATTCTTTGTGAATATTTACCAGGAGAAGAGTTCACTGTTGACTGTATTAGTGATGCAGATAACCAGCTTCAATATGCTCAAGCCAGAAAACGCAATGCTATGAGAAACGGTATTGCAACGGAAACAGAATTAGTTAATGACAATAGTTTATTTTATTCATTCGCAGAGAAAATAAACAAATCTTTAAAACTCCAAGGAGCTTGGTTTTTTCAAGTGAAAAAAGATTCGCTCGGTGAACTTTGTTTACTGGAAGTTGCAACTCGAATCGCTGGATCAATGATCACAAGCAGAATGAACGGTATTAATTTTGCCGAAATGTCGCTTTTTATCTCAAACGGTATTCCAGTAAAAGCATTAAAAAATAAATTGGAAATTAAGCTCTTTAGAAATTTAGCATATCAGTTTGATATAAATTTAAATTTTAATATCCTTTATACTGACTTTGATGATTGTTTAATTTTCGGTGATAAAGTTAACGATAAATTAGTGCAATTTATTTTTCAGTGTATAAATAAAAATATTAAAGTGGTTTTAATAACACGACATGCGAACGATATCCATCAAACCTTACAAAATATGAGGCTTTCCCAGCTTTTTGATCAAGTTATTCATATAACAGATGGTACACCTAAGTCTCAATTTATAACTGAAACAAATGCAATCTTTATTGATGATTCATTTGCAGAAAGGCTAGATGTAATGGAAGTATGTAACATTCCTTGCTTTTCAGTGGATATGGTTCAAGGTCTGACATGTTTAAAGAACTAACAGCCCTGCCAACAGAGCAAGAGATAAAATCATTTTGGAAGCATGTTGATAAAACATATATCAGTATAATTTGTACATGTTTCAATCAACAAGATTACATCGCCGACGCAATAAACTCATTTCTTGCTCAGAAGACAGAATATGCTTTTGAAGTAATAATTCATGATGATGCATCTACAGATAAAACATGCGATATATTAAAAGCGTATGAGCAGAGCTACCCAAGTATCGTCAAAGTTATCTATCAAACAGAAAACCAATACTCTAAGGGTAATGTTAAAGTAGAAAATATTGCATTGAGAAAAAGTTGTGGCGAATTCATCGCTTTATGTGAAGGGGATGATTTTTGGGTTGATGAGCTCAAGTTACAAAAGCAATTAGAGGGCTTACATGCATGCCCTGACTTAAAAATTTGCTTTACATCAGCTTATACATTAGCTCCTGATGGACAAGTAAATAAAACCGCTAAATATAACGAAAAAGTAAAAGTTTTTCCGTTTAGTGACATTATTAAAGGTGGTGGAGCTTTAATTCCTACGGCCAGTATTTTCATGCGAAGAAGTGTGATGGAGAGCTTACCAAGTTGGTTTGAAAGTGCTCCCGTCGGTGATATTTTTATCCAGATAAGCGGTTCTAAACCAGCAGGTGCACTATATTTACCTGACACAACAGCCGTTTATCGAGTTGAGGCTGTTGGCTCATGGAGTTCTGCACAAAAATATGTACCAGAGGAAAAGGTCAAAGCGCAGGTTTCAAAATTAGTTTCCTGCTATAATTTACTTGCTGAAGGTAGTGATAACTATGTTGATTTTCAAATAGCTATACTAAACCTGTACGTTGCGAATGCATTAAAAGCTATTTCTCAAAAAAGATATGCGCTTGCTAAGTACTTTATTAGCAAGGCTAAAGGAATTTCTCATACCTCAAAAAGAAAACAGGTCTTAGTTGCTTTTCAGTACTGCCTGCCTTTTTTTAGATTTTTACATAATACGGCCAAAAGTTTTAGATGAGTAATTTAAAGGTTAGATATGCTCATTAATACTAAATCAGCTTTTTTCGTTTTAACGTTATTACTGTCACTTTACACGCTAAGACTTGTAGGACCATTATCAGTTGCTGATTTTGGAGCTATGGTTTTTATATTGATATCATTATTAAAATTTAGAAGCGTGGTCATTAATGATTTTAATGTAGTTTTTTTAGTCTGGGTACTTGTATCACTAATTTCTTCTTTAGGCCTAATTTATGAAGACTACTTCACAGTCACAGGTTTTCTAGGGACTGGCTTACGGATATTGGTGTCAATGGCTTTACTATTATGCCTGCCACTATGGTTGAAAAGTAAGGAGGATAAATCTCAAGCCATTGCTGCTTTGCTTTCTGTCGTTATTTTTCACAGCATTGTTCAGCTTGTATTTGTTGCTCTATTTTATCTCAAGAAAGCTCCATTTTTGAATTTGGTACCACATGGCGATCAATCATCAAGACAAGAATGGCTTAATGTTTATGATTATACGTTTTACACGAGGTTTGGTGGAGTGTTTGAAGAGCCTTCATGGTACTCCTGGTTCATGGTGGCATGTATAGGTTTGATTATTTCTTTTGAAATAGTGAATAGAGTTTCGATAATTACTAAAAGAAAGTGGTTACTAATATTAGCAGCTTTGTTTTTTACGTATTCTATTGCTGGAATAGCTTCAATCGTTATCCTAATAGCTTATAAGGTATTGAGTGGTAGTGTTCGTGCAAAAATTAGAAGTGTGGTATTTATTTCTGTTGCTCTTCCTGCACTCATACTGCTGAACCCAGATTCTGCTTTATTAAAGCGATTAATAGGTGTGTTTAGCGGCACAGATGGCTCATCAAATACACGGATTTTTGATTCCTTCACAAAGCTAAAATTAGTACTCGAAAATAATATGACTGGCACGGGAATTGGTAACAGCATAGAGGGTATTTATCATTATGATATAACAAATAGTTTTGCAGTTATTTCTACTCAAAACGGCTTTATTGAAGCGTTTGTATCAACAGGGTTGATAGGCGGGGCAATCTTCATGATCCCTTTCATTTATTTTTTATGCGTTAAGAAATATTGGCTATCACTTTTAACTATGACGTTGGTTTTTTTCACCACCAGTGCATTATTTATAGTTGTGATGTGGTTCTTTATGGCTCTTGCGTATTTGCTTTTTAAAGATTTAAAAATTAACCCACAATCTAACTAACTCCTAAATAGCTTAATATAGAGCAATTAGTCATGAAGAGTATTATGAAAAGAGAATTAGTAATTTCTACTGTTTTTAGTAATTTAGAAAAAACAAAAATGCTTGCCGGGCAATGCTTTAAGTCAACAAATATTAGGTCAACCATCGTTTGCCAGTTATTTGAAATCGCTGAATGCTTCAAGCCGAACGAGTACACAGAAGCTTACGATATTGTATATTCAAATGACAGAGGGTTGGCTAAAAGTAGAATGCTAGGAATTTTATCTTCAAATGCTGACCTAATTTGGATTGCTGATGACGATATTGAAGTCGTGCCAGAAGGCGCTATTGAAGCTTTCTCAGCTCTGGAAAGTTCAGGTAATGACTTTATAACTACGAAGTATGCTATAAATGAGACTCAGGAGCGAAAGAGTTATTCGGGTCAAGCTTTTAATCACTCGAACCTGAGCATCATGAAAGTAAGCTCGATAGAAATAATCATCAATAAGCAAAATATTTTAAACTTAGGAGTAGGTTTTGATACTCGATTTGGGCTTGGGGCAAAATACAAGTCTGGAGAGGAGAATGTTTTTTTAGCTGATATTTTATCAAAAGGTGGAAAAGGACAGTATCTACCGATTGTAACTTCTATTCATAGAGAAGTGACATCTGGAGGTGACTTTAGTAACCCACTAACAAATATATCAAAAGGAGCAATTGTTAAGAGGGTCTTTGGCTGGTGGGGCCTACCTATTTTATTTGCTTTTTATGGCCGGAAGTTTATCAATCAAGAAATCAAAGCTTTGCAGTCATTCACCTGTGTTTTTGCATCCCTCAAAGGTTTCTTTCGGTTATAGAAGTCGGCTAATCCATTTATTTCGTGTTTAGGTTGTTGGTTAATCAATTCACCTGAATTTGCATCAGAAAATGAAAAAGATAGGGCTTTCCCTTTATTTAAAACATATTAATTTAGTGTATAATATTGCTCTTCAAATTTCTGCCGAATGCAGTCGCACTTTTTAAAAAAAATTTACATTAGGTAACAGTTTTTTTTACAAGGATATGTTTTTATGTTTTGGGGTGGTTTTCTTTTATGCGTATTAAATAGTTAAATTGAATATTAAATGTATTTTGTTTCAATTTTATTAAATAGGTAATTTCGTGTCACTAATGCAGTGGCAATGTTGGTGTAGTTATCTAGCGTTGAATAAACCATAAACTGCCAATGAGGCTATTAAGCATAGGAATAGCACATGGAGTTACTTACTTAATGACTTTGACACTTTTCTCTTCTAGCTTGTTCTATAGAATATTATTAATGATTAAAAATTTAAAAAATGGAAAGCCCTTCAAGGCGCCTAAGTATGCTTATAATACAAGTGAAATATATATCTATTGCCCAGAAACGCAAGTCGAAGCGATTAGAAGTGTTTTATCAAATTATGAAATTAAAGTGCACTTTAACGATTACTCTCTAGTTAATCTTGATGAAAAAATCATAACTCATTATGAAAATATTCACCTTTCTGACCATCAAAGAGAGTTTTTGGTTACAGCAACTGAGCTAGGTGCGTGGGTAGAGCCATTGGTAAGCTACCTTGATGAAAGGTTCGGTTATACAGAGGTTTCGCTTTTGAAAAGCAGCTACTTTTTGCACCAAAAAGCTTTTTCTATTTTATCAACAAAGCGCACCCAAAGAGCTAAACGCTTCATAGATATTTGTTCTGCTCTGTTGCTGCTCCTTTTGACTTTTCCAATTATTTTCATTACAGCAATTTTGATCAAGGTTGAATCGAAGGGCCCTGTACTTTATAGACAATCTAGAACGGGTCAGTACAATATCGAATTTAATGTGGTTAAGTTTCGCTCGATGCGAGTTGATGCAGAAGCAGAAGGAGCGCAATGGGCTAGTGAAAATGACTCTCGTGTAACAAAGGTTGGGGCTTTTATACGTAAGACCAGAATCGACGAATTGCCACAACTATTTAATGTTATAAGAGGGGATATGTCCATGGTAGGGCCTAGGCCTGAGCGAGAGGTTTTTATCAAAGAATTGGAAAAAGAAATTCAATATTATCGTTTTCGTCACGCTGTAAAGCCTGGTCTTACTGGACTTGCGCAAGTAAGTTACCCTTACGGTGCATCGTTAGAAGATGCTATTTGGAAACATAAATTCGATATCCACTACATTAAACATCATAGTACTTTATTAGATATGAAAATTTTCTTAAAAACAGTTAAAGTTGTTTTGTTTGGTTTAGGTAGATAAATGCAACCATTAGTTTCGGTAATCATGCCGACCTATAATGCACAAAGGTATTTATCTGAGAGCATTAATTCAGTAATAGCTCAAACTTATAATAATTGGGAATTATTAATAACAGACGATTGCTCATCGGATGATACCCTTACCATTGCAAAAGAATATGCAGAGACTGATCCACGGATTAAGCTATTCGAGCTGCAGCAAAACCAAGGCGCAGGCGCAGCAAGAAATAACTCGATTATGAATGCTAACGGTAAATATATCGCATTCTTAGATGCGGATGATTTGTGGTTACCTGAAAAGATAGAAAAACAAGTCGCTTTTGCAACCAAGAACAATTACGCATTTACATATACAAGTTACCAAAAGCTTTCTAATGGTATAGTTTCTGGTGTAATTCATCCTCCGAAAAGTACTACATATAGTAAGTTAATGTACAGCAATGTAATTGGTTGCTTGACTGCTATGTATGATGCTGAACAACTTGGCAAAAAATATATGCCATTAATTCGTAAGCGACAAGATATGGGTTTATGGTTAGATATTCTTAAAGAAACAGCTACAGCTTATTGTCTACAAGAACCTCTAGCAACTTACCGTGTTGGAGTTGGTATGAGTGCTAATAAAATTAAGATCCTTTCTTATCAATGGCGTTTTTATAGAGATGTAGCGAAACTTAACTTTTTTAGAGCTATATTTACATTTAGTGTTTATGCACTCAAAGGATTTAGCAAACACCGTCAATAAAGTCGCTTTAGGAAACAAGGCTTATTCAGCTTGATGGGTCTTTGCTGAAAATGAAAAAATTATAAATCTATAAATTAGTGGTTCGTTCTCGTAAAGGGTAATAACAATTTTGTAATAGACACGCCTAAATTCTCTGCGTATAATCGCCCGCTCATAAAAACCAATCCTTTAGGCTTGGTTTTGAGGGATGTGTGTGTTTCAGGTGTGACTATGGAAAGTTGGTACTTACTTTTTTGTAAATCAAAACAAGAGCTAAGAGCTCAAACTAACCTTCAAAACCAGGGTTTTGAAGTGTTCTTTCCCGAACATAAAATTGAGCGAATCGTAAAGGGTCGCCGAACAATTCGTACATCACCTCTTTTTCCTTGTTATTTATTCATAAAGCTAGACTCGCAAAATTGTAACTTTTCTGCGGTAAAAAATACCCGTGGAGTAAGTGGTTTTGTTGCGTATGGTCATAAATTTCAAATTGTACCTGAACAACTTATTGCTCAGCTCAAATCTATGAGTGATATGGCTAAGGTAGCTTCAACACTACCAAAAGCAGGTGACGTTGTTTATCTAAACACAGAGTCATTTAAAAATGTTCAAGCTATTTACCAAGAGCCCGACGGCGATATGCGCAGCATTTTATTAGTTAACTTGTTGAATAAACAAATCGCCGTGAGTGTAGAGAATAAAGAAATCAGTTTATAAGTCGCGATTCAGCACAGCAAAAACGTAGGAACGGCTTTGGCCGTGAACAGGATTAAAATATTCGGCGTTAAAACGCCTCCTACGCTGTAGGCATTGAGCTTTAACACGTAAAAAACAAAAAATAATAATAAAATCAGTACGTAGGAACTGCAACCTAGGGGCGGAAGCGTGCCCGAAGGGCTAGACAAGCAAAGAATTTTGCTTTCAAGATGGAGCGAGAGGAGCTCTGCGACGAACTGGAACGGAAGCGTGCCCGAAGGGCTAGACAAGCAAAGAATTTTGCTTTCAAGCTGTAGCGAGAGGAGCTCTGCGACGAACTGGAACGGAAGCGTGCCCGAAGGGCTAGACAAGGCGTAGGCGTCACGCTTGCTTGGCGCGTCTCAAACACGGCACTGCTGCAAACATTTCGCGCCTACATCAAAGAATTTAATCGCACAAAGAGACTATGAGACGCTGCGCTAAAGAGGAAGTAACTTTTGTTTTCCTCATTTTCTTCTCATTTGCTCTCTTTGTGAATATGTTTTTGGACGAAATAAATTTCACGCCTACATCAAAGAATTTAATCGCACAAAGAGGCTATGAGGCGCTGCGCTAAAGAGGAAGTAACTTTTGTTTTCCTCATTTTCTTCTCATTTGCTCTCTTTGTGAATATGTTTTCGCGCGAAATAAATTTCACGGCTACATCAAAGAAATTTAATCGCACAAAGAGACCATGAGGCGCTGCGCTAAAGAGGAAGTAACTTTTGTTTTCCTCATTTTCTTCTCATTTGCTCTCTTTGTGAATATGTTTTTGCACGAAATAAATTTCACGGCTACATCAAAGAAATTTAATCGCACAAAGAGGCTATGAGACGCTGCGCTAAAGAGATAAACCAAGTATTTAGGTTTTCTCATTTGCTCTCATTTAGTTCTCTTTGTGAAAATAAGGTTTTAATGATTTACTTAAAGAAGGTTTAAAAGTCATTCATTAAAATGAAGCGGGATGTTTTATGATAAATATGGATATTGATCATCTAACGCAAACAGTTATCGGGTATGCAATTGAAGTGCATAAACAATTAGGCTCTGGCTTATTAGAGTCTAGTTACGAGGCTTGTTTGATGTACGAACTTCAGCAAGCAGGTATAAAAGTTGAAAGTCAAATAACTTTACCAATTCGTTATAAGAACCTAGAGATAGAAGCTGGCTATAGGTTGGATTTGTTTATCCCTGATAAGTTGGTTATTGAACTGAAATCTGTTGATAAGTTATTGCCAATTCATTCTGCACAGATTCTAACTTATATGAAGCTTTCTAAAGTCAACACAGGGCTACTTATAAACTTTAACGCGCTTAAGCTTATTGATGGAATAAAGCGATTTAATTTGAATTTATAAAAACACAAACAAATTAATGAGCCTCATTTACTCTCATTCACTTCTCTTTGTTCAAATAAAAACGAGTGGTGATTATCACAAAGAGGCTATGAGACGCTGCGCTAAAGAGGTAAACCAAGTATTTAGGTTTACTCATTTACTCTCATTTTCTTCTCTTAGTGCAAATAAAAAACGAGTAAAAGATATTTACAAAGAGACCATGAGACGCTGCCTTAAAGAGGTAAGCCAAGTATTTTGGTTCTCTCATTTACACTCATTCACTTCTCTTAGTGCAAAGAGAAACGAGTGGTAATTATCACAAAGAGGCTATGAGGCGCTGCGCTGAAGAGTAAGAAAAAATATTCGGTTCTCTCATTTACTCTCATTTTCTTCTCTTAGTGCAAAGAGAAACGAGTGGTGATTATCACAAAGAGGCTATGAGGCGCTGCGCTAAAGAGGTAAACCAAGTATTTAGGTTTACTCATTTACTCTCATTTTCTTCTCTTAGTGCAAAGAGAAACGAGCCGTGATTATCACAAAGAGGCTATGAGACGCTGCCTTAATGAGGTACGCAAAGTATTTTAGGTTTTCTCATTTACTCTCATTTGTTCTCTTTGTGTTGTGCTAACAGGAACAATTAAAAGCTACTGCTTGCTGTATTGGTATCAATTACCAACCAGCAAACTTACTAGCGGCC
>Ga0208203_1000369_pt1 | contig 20723 bp, 17 predicted proteins | sample DeeseametaMP2914_FD_184167 | JGI IMG/M metagenome (GOLD analysis project Ga0208203, IMG submission 184167) | Marine microbial communities from the Deep Atlantic Ocean - MP2914 (SPAdes) | ecosystem: Environmental > Aquatic > Marine > Oceanic | place: West of Santa Cruz de la Palma, Atlantic Ocean...
TTGTTAACCGCAATATCTAGGCGACCAAATTGGTTTACCGCTGCTTCTACCAAGGACTGATTTACGCTTTCAAGGGCTATATCGCCGGCAAGGGTAATAGCGTCACATGATGAGGCTAGCGATTGCCGTACTTCCGTTAACGCATGTTCATTGATGTCACTGAGTACAAGTTTTGCGCCTCGTAGAGCTAGACCTTGAGCTAAAAGCCGCCCAAAACCACTGCCTGCACCAGTAATCAACACGACGTGGTCGCTAAAATCGAGTAATGAATCCATTAGTTAATCCTTTTATCATTGTTGTATAAATGCGATGAGGTGGTGGGCAAGTTCCTCACCTTTATCCTCTTGTACAAAGTGTCCGCCACCTTCTATCGTGGTGTGTGTTACGCCTGAACATCCAGCTATTCGTTTCTGCATGATGGTATCACCGCCAGCGGTGACAGGGTCTTGGTCGCTGAATGCCGTCATAAATGGGCGGCAAAACTGCTGTAGGTTTTCCCAGGCTTCACGGTTTGCGTTGGACTCTGGGTTATCCGGTGATGTGGGTACAAGGAGTGGAAATGCCCGTGCGCCTGCTTTGTAGCGTTCAGAAGGAAAGGGGGCATCATAAGCCTTCAATGTTGGTTTATTCAGTAGAGATACCGTGCCTTGTTGAATAATTTCTGAGGTGGGAAATTCAGGCACATCTTGTGAAAAGCGACGCCACTTTATAAATGCGTCCGAGGGAGGCTTATTTCCGGTTGGCAGCCCAGTATTTGACGCCATGACGGCAACAAATTTCTCTGGCATGTCGGCGACTAAGCGCAGGCCTAAAAGCCCACCCCAATCTTGACAAAAAAGGGCCGCTGGCTGATTAACAACTTGTTGAAACCATTCTTTTAGCCAAATTAGATGCCGCGCATAAGTATAGTCTTTTTGATGCACGGGCTTATCGGAGCGACCAAAGCCAATAAGATCGGGAACGAATACGTTAAAACCTGCATCAACCAGTCGCGGCATCATTTTACGGTACAGATACGCCCAGGTAGGTTCACCGTGTAATAGCACAACGGGGAGTCCGTCATCTGGCCCTGCTTGATAATAGGCCATCACGATTTCTCCCCCCATGGTATCGGTGACGTTGATGTATCGCGGCGGGTAAGGGAAATCAGTGATAAACGAAAAAGCCTCTTCGGGGGTTTTGAGTACTTGCATCTTTATCTCCTTCCAGGTGATGGCATGTCATGTCTTTGTGTAACATTTATGTTGTTTTCTTGCTTTATTTTTTAACAAAAACACTCCCTTTCACTGCTGTCAAATTTTCTGTATCTACCTTATATCGGGCTTTATAGCGCTACCACAGAGCGAAAGAGGCTTGAGTTGAGGTATTAAAAATTATGATGAATGTCTATAACACCAATAAACTTGGATGATTGACATCACTGCAATAACATTCCATTAACGTGAAAAATAGGAAATGGTTATGACGCAAGCAGAAAATAATGCAGTTATGTACGAGGTTAAGGATGGGGTTGCTAAGCTAGTAATGCAAAGCGCGCCTGTAAACGCGTTGTCTCGTGCACTTCGAATGGGGTTGATTGATGGCGTCACCAATGCATTGCAGGATGACAGCGTTTCTACGATTGTCATAACGTCTTCGCTACCTATATTTTCTGGTGGCGCGGATATTAGCGAATTTTCAGGTGGCGATTTGTCGCCTATGCTACCTGAAGTGCTAGACAAAATTGAACATGCTAGCAAGCCTGTAGTGGCAGTGTTACCAGGGCCCGCATTCGGTGGGGGATTAGAGTTGGCGCTGGCCTGTCATCACCGAATCACTTTCGCATCAAACAAGGTAGGTCTACCGGAAGTCAATTTAGGTATTTTACCCGGAGCCGGCGGAACCCAACGACTTCCCCGTTTAGTTGATGCACAAACAGCCCTTACTATGATTGTTACGGGCAAACCTACGCCAGTCACCAAACTTCCAGGGGTATTTGATAAAATTTCTGAAACGCCAGAGTCGTTACTCGCAGATACACGTGACTACCTTTCTTCTCTTAATGGCAGTAATGCCATTAAGCGTACCTGTGACATTACTTTATCGATGGACGAGAAGACCCAAGCGGTTTTTGATGCGGTTACACAGCAAACTCAAAAGACAACAAAGGGCTTCTATGCGCCGTTAAAATGCATTGAAGCCGTGCGAGGCGCTTATACGTTAGCATTCGAAGATGGCCTTAAGAATGAAAGTAAGTTGTTTTTGGCATGTATGGACACCCCACAGGCGCGTGCCCAGCAACATTTTTTCTTTGCGGAACGTGCAGCAGGTCACGTGAATGACTTCGATAAAAGCACCCCTGAACGCGCCATTAATCGCGTAGCTATTATCGGAGCAGGCACCATGGGTGGCGGAATTGCAATGAATTTCGCGAATGCAGGTATTCCGGTCACGTTATTAGAGCTGAAAGAAGAGGCCCTTGAAAAGGGCCTTGCGTTAATTCGTAAAAATTACGAAAACTCAGCCAAAAAAGGCAAGTTAACCCAAGCACAAGTAGAAGCCCGAATGTCTCTGCTTTCCGGTACCACGGCTTATGAAGATTTAGCGGATGTTGATCTTGTTATAGAAGCCGTGTTCGAAAAAATGGAAGTGAAGAAAGCCGTATTTTCTACCCTTGATAGCGTGTGTAAACCAGGTGCCATTCTCGCCTCAAACACCTCTACACTCGATATTGACGAAATTGCGACGGCCACTTCACGCCCAGAAGACGTCATAGGTTTGCACTTTTTCTCTCCAGCAAATGTCATGAAATTGTTAGAAGTCGTGAAAGCCGAGAAAACAGCGCCTGACGTGATTAAAACCTGCATGAAAATGGCAAAGAAAATTAGGAAGGTGGCCGTGCTTGTGGGCGTCTGCTTTGGCTTTGTAGGTAATCGTATGATTGAACCTTACGGTCGTGAAGCAAATAGGCTTTTGCTTGAAGGTGCCAGCCCAGAGCAAGTTGACCGTGTACTTACCGAGTTTGGTATGCCAATGGGGCCATTCACCATGGGGGATATGGCCGGATTAGATATTGGCTATTACGTTCGACAATCTCGTCAAGAACATATATCTCATGATCCAGCCTACGGCGCGGTAGCCGACCGATTAGTGGAAATGGGGCGCAATGGATTAAAAAGCGGTCGGGGCGCGTATCAATACGAATCAGGCAGTCGAGTGCCGATTCCAGATCCTGAAGTGCTTGACATCGCTAAGAAAGAAGCTCATCGGCTTGGCGTGAAACAACGCTCAGACATCAGCGACGAAGAAATATTAGTCCGGGTAATGTTTACCCTCATTAATGAAGGCGCTTGCATTTTAGAAGAAGGTATAGCTGCAAAATCCAGTGATATCGATGTGATTTACGCATACGGCTATGGCTTCCCTGTTTACCGAGGAGGCCCCATGCAGTATGCCGATGAAGTCGGCTTAAGCACTATTTTAGATAAGCTTGTAACCTATGGAGATCAACTGGGCGACTACGGCGACATGTGGCTACAGCCTAGCGATTTACTCATCTCATTGGCCAAAGACGGTGGCACTTTTAAGCACTACCAAAAATAAGTCAAATAACAGCTAAAGATAAGGAATTACTATTATGCGCGACGCAGTTATTGTCAGTACCGCAAGAACGCCTATTGGGCGTGCCTATAAAGGGGCGTTAAACAACTTACCCGCCCCGTCACTGGGTGGCCATGCTATTGCTAACGCTGTGGCGAAAGCGGGTATTGAGCCAGCAAGTGTTGACGACGTTATTATGGGCGCGGCCTTAACGCAGGGCAGTGGTGGCATGAACATTGGCCGACTGGCCGGGCTAGCAGGAGGCTTGCCCGTGACGGTGGCTGGCATGACCCTAGATCGCCAGTGTAGCTCTGGCATGTATGCCATTGCCACCGCAGCAAACGCTATCCGAACGGGCGATGCTAATGTCATGGTCGCTGGGGGGTTAGATTCTATCTCGTTAGTGCAAAACAAAAACATGAATATGTTTCGTGCGGTAGACCCTGCACTTGTCGCTAAGCACAAAGATATTTACATGCCGATGCTGCAAACGGCCGAGGTGGTGGCCAACCGCTACAACATCAGCCGTGATGTGCAGGATGAATATGGTTACCAAAGTCAAATGCGCACGGCCGCAGCACAAGATGCTGGAAAATTTGACGATGAAATTGTCCCCATTACTGCACAACAGGCGCTATTCAATAAAGAGACAGGTGAAACTTCATTCAAAGAGGTCACACTTTCGAAAGATGAAGGAAATCGTCCTCAAACCACCCTTGAAGGCCTAAATAGCTTAAACCCTGTTATTGAAGGCGGGTGCATTACGGCGGGTAATGCCAGTCAGTTATCCGATGGCGCAAGTGCTACCGTTATGATGGACGAACATTCAGCCGCTCAGGGGAGTGTTCAACCCCTGGGTATTTACCGGGGAATTGCCGTGGCGGGCTGCGAACCGGACGAAATGGGCATAGGACCAGTGTTTGCTATTCCTAAGTTGTTAAAACAGCATGGCTTGACCATGGACGACATTGGTTTATGGGAGCTTAACGAGGCGTTTGCGGTACAGGTGCTGTATTGCCGCGATAAATTGGGTATTCCAGATGAATTATTAAATGTAAACGGCGGTGCCATTTCAGTGGGTCACCCTTATGGCATGAGTGGCGCGCGTATGGTGGGCCATGCCCTCATTGAAGGTAAGCGTCGCGGTGCGAAGTATGTCGTTTGCACTATGTGTATTGGTGGCGGAATGGGCGCTGCTGGTTTATTTGAAGTTCTATAGGTAATTGATATGGAAGGTTATAAAGCTCCACAACGAGATGCCATGTTTGTCACACATGAGCTGTTAGATTATCAACGTCATTATCAGGCGTTAGGTTTTGACGAAGCGTCTGAAGATTTGGTTTCTGCGATATTTGCAGAGGCAGCAAAATTTTCTGAAAACACACTTGCGCCAATCAACCAATCGGGCGATGAAGAAGGGTGTACATGGAATGACGGCAATGTGACAACGCCAAAGGGATTTAAAGAAGCGTACCACACCTATGTAGAGGGTGGCTGGCCAAGTATGGCACACCCTGAAGAGTTCGGTGGGCAGCAATTGCCCTATTCTTTAGCCTCTATTATTGCCGAATGGTTTTCCGGCGCTAATCACTCGTGGGCCATGTATCCAGGCTTAAGCCAAGGCTGTATGGAAACCTTAAAGGCGCATGGAACTGAGCAACAACAAACCATGTTTTTGCCAAAGCTTATTAGCGGCGAATGGACAGGCACAATGTGTTTAACTGAAGCGCATTGTGGGTCAGATCTTGGTATGCTTAAGTGCCGAGCTGAACCTCAGGATGATGGTACTTATAGCTTAACCGGTACCAAAATATTCATCTCGGCCGGTGAACACGATATGTCGGAAAATATTGTTCATATCGTGTTAGCTCGCTTGCCGGGTGCCCCTGAAGGAACCAAAGGTATCTCTTTATTCGTGGTGCCTAAGTTTAACGTTTCTGATGATGGCGAAAAGCAGGATAGAAATGCGGTAACCTGTGGCAGTATCGAACATAAAATGGGAATTAAAGCCAGTGCCACTTGTGTGATTAATTTCGACGGTGCAAAAGGCTATTTGATTGGCCCTCCTAATCGCGGTCTCAATTGCATGTTTACCTTCATGAATACAGCACGTATTGGAACAGGGCTTGAAGGGCTGGCTGCCTCTGAAGCCGCGTTTCAAGGCGCCTTACGCTATGCGAAAGATCGTATTCAATTTCGTTCGTTAACGGGTCGCAAGAACCCAGACGGTCCAGCCGACGCTATCATTGTGCATCCTGATGTTCGTCGTATGTTACTTACGCAAAAAGCGTTTGCAGAAGGGAACCGAGCTTTAGCGGCCTACTGCATGCAAATGGTTGATGTGACAATGTACAGTGACGACGCTGCGGCAAAACAAGTGGCTGAAGCAAAGCTGGCTTTCTTAACGCCAATAGTTAAGGCGTTCCTCACCGAAACAGCGCAAGAAACAACAAGCTATGGTATGCAGGTGTATGGCGGGCATGGCTTTATTAAAGAGTGGGGCATGGAACAATTAGCGCGAGACACGCGTATTTGTACTATGTACGAAGGTACTACGGGTATTCAAGCTGTAGACCTATTGGGTCGTAAGGTCATGGGCTCGAATGGTGAATTGCTCAATGTGTTCGTTCAAGAAGTGCGTGACTACTGTAACTCTCTTCGTGATAACGCACAATTTAGTGCGTGGACCAATGCACTCAGTTCACACTTAGACGAGTGGCAGCAAATTACCTTAGACATTAGCAAAGCGGCCGCGTCAAACCCTGATGAAATTGGGGCTGCATCGGTTGATTACTTAATGTATTCAGGTTATATCACCGTGGCTTACTTTTGGCTAAGAATGGCAGTGAAAGCTCAAGAGCAACTTGATGCTGGCAGCACGGAAAGTGAATATTATCAAAGTAAAATTTTAACCACGGGCTTTTACTTTGACCGGCTACTAACTCGTACCCGTTCTTTGGTTTCAGCCATGCAGTCAGGCGCAGATAACTTAATGGCTATGCCTGAGAGTATGTTTGCCATTGAATAGCAATAGCATGTAGGTGCGATATAAAAAAAGCCGAGTGAATACTCGGCTTTTTTGTTTTTAAACGCTGCAAATTAACCCTTCACAAACCCAGCCCACAAAAGAGTGTGGCTCCTTTCGGAGCCACCAGTACGGCATCTTGCCGTGACCATGTTGAAACGACTATCACATGGTTTGTGAAATTGTTGTTTTAGATACGCTCGTTAAGCTCTGTAGAGATAGGGTTTGATTGTAAACCTTGCTCTGCAATCCACGCTTGTAACGTTTTGCCGTCTGCTTCAGGCGCCTGAAGGTCTTTGCTTGGCATTTTCTTAACAAGTAGTGTGCCTACTTCAACCGCGTTGTTTACTAGTGCAGTGCGAATAAGGCTGTTGCCATTGCACGAAACACCTGAGTAGTAATCGCGAAGTTTCATTTTGAAGTCAGACTGTACACGACGCATTTTTTTACGAAGTTCGCCTTTGTCATCCGCTTGTACAATTGTACAAATGTTAGCGAGTGCTTCGTTTACATCAGCGTGCGCCGCGTTAGAAATAGTTAGAGATGTAGCTGCAATGATTAGTGAAGTTTTAACAATTTTCAACATGGTTAATTTCCTTCGGTTGTTGTTGTTTGGTTCGGGAATAATTAAAGCGGATCTGTGGTGGTCAGAAAACATGCAGACCAATAACAAGGTATTTAAAATAATACCTTAATCTAAAGTCTACTATGGGGAAACTGCTATAAAATCTCATTAATACAATGAGTTATTGGTTGGTAGTGATTTTTTGGGACGTTGAAATATACTTAGCATAAAGTTTAATAAAAAGGCTTTTTTAAGAAAAAACAGCGAAAAAGTGCTTTAAAAAGAAGAAAAATAATAAAACAACGCTCATTAAAGAAAGTGGGCGAGGTATGGAAGGTGGGCGAATGAAATGACGTTGAAATGAGGGGGGCCTAAGTGCAACCACATTACCGTTTGCACTTAGGCGTTTAACGAAAAGAGAAAGAGCCTAGTTTTCTAATAAGGCAGCCGCTGTGGTTTCGTTGGTAATAAGCGCATTGATTAACTTGGAGCGAAGTGCGCCTAAGATAGCGTCTCGCTTATTCATGCCTGATGCAATACCCACCACTGGCTTACTGTTCGATAACGACAGTTCACTGCTGGTCACCCGCTTATTGATTTTACAATCAACGATGGCACCTTCGCGATTGTATATCCAGCTAATGATTTCTCCCGCAGCACCCACTTCAGACAAATACGCCATTTCTTCATCGTCAATAAAACCATCAACATGTAGAGGAGATGTGCTCCCTAAGTTCCCAATGCCGACAAAGGTGATATCTGCTTCTTTGGCCAGCGCATGAATACGCGCTACGTGGCTTTGTTGATGTAGCACGTGTTTCTCTGCTTCAGAGTTTGCAATAACAGGCAGTGGCATAGGGTAGTGTTGTGCTTTAACTCTATCGGCAATATGCACCGCTACGTCGTAGCGTGTTGCTTCTCCATTATTGGCAATATTACCCACTAGCGACACTATCTTATGCTGAGGACAATGTAATAAGGATAACTCATCTGCACAGGCACGAAGCACCCGACCTGTACCAAATGCAATGGTCTTCGGTGTCTCGCTTCGAAGCGTGCGTTCTATCACTGCGGCGCCAGCTTGTCCAAGGCCAAGGGTCGAGTTGGGATCTTCGGTTATAGCAGGCACCACATCGCAAAACTGAAGGCCGAATCGCTCTTTAATGGCCTTCGCCAATTCCATACATCTTGCTATTGGGTGTTCAAGGCGCACTTTAACCAGCCCTTCAGACATAGACAGCGCCACTAACCGTTGAGCGCTCTGCCGTGAGATATTCAGCATTTTCGCAATTTCGTCTTGGGTTTTACCGCCTACGTAGTAAAGCCATCCGGCGCGCGCAGCGTCGTCTAGTTTTTGGCTATCGTGTTGTTGCTTCTTACTCATTTATTCATCTCATTATGTCTTAGGTTTGCGTACTGCGAAAAAAACACGCCCCAACTGTCTAGTATGTCAACATCGTTACACGCTGGCGCGGTTAAGTGGCTGCCACCTATATAATGCAGTACATGCATATTTGCCGCTCGTGCCGCTTGAATACCTGCTAAAGAGTCTTCAATAACCAAACAATCCTCTGGTTTCACCCCCATGGAATCGGCCGCCAGTAAAAACAAGTCTGGAGCCGGTTTCCCGTTAGCCACCATAGAGCGTGTAAATTGTTTGTTCTCAAAATAGGGTGTTAGCCCTGAACAGGCTAAGGCATGTTGGGTACGTGATTGAGAACTACTTGTGGCCAGGCAATAGGGCACGTTTAAGTTGTCCAGTACTGAAAGTACACCGGGGGAAGCGTGTAGATGAGACTCGAATCGAGCTTGTAGTTGCTGTTGGAATTGATTGACTACCTGTTCGGTAAGCTCGAAATTGAAATCTTGCTTAACCTGATTCTCAACGTGTTGCATGCTTTTACCGAGAAATCTGGAAACAAAATACGTGTCGGTAATGGTGATGCCATAGTCATTCAGTAACGATTGCCAGGTTTGCATTGATAAACATTCACTGTCGATTAACACGCCATCGCAATCGAAAATAACAAGTTTGATGTCCGACACCAACGCCGTCTCCTTTGTTTACTCCGCCCTCTACACGTGGAGGGGGAAACCGAGGTTCCTGAACCTAGTTTTTATAACAAGTGCCTTTGCGCTTGCTAAAACTGTGAGCAATGGCCGCATGCGGTGAATATAATTTCACTTTCACACTGCACTAGCAAGTAGGGATTTACGTAATTCTAACACTTTTCTCCTATTTGCATAAATAAGCGCGAAAACAGGGGTTTGTGGAGAATAAAAATCTCACTAAATGAAACGCCTTGTAAAAATTAGCGCCAATGCCCCCGTTAATCGTCAATTTCGATTAACGAAATAGTAACGAATATTTTGTTAAATCCGTTTACAACTGTTTATTGATATGCGAGTATCCGCGCTGAGCAAATAATTATAGTATTGGCATATGCTCAAAATTAATAAGGCTGAACAGTACGCTGTTCTTTGTTATTAACATTGATGTATATAAAAGTAACAACAAGACCCTAATTGAACTAACGCCGGCTATCTATCTGAACAACAACATCAAAGATAGTCGTGAAGTTAGTAGGAATCGAAGCGAGAGAAAAATGAATTCGACTTCAGAAAAAGTAGATTTTTCGCAAATTAGCGATGAGCAGCTGCCGGTTGCAAAACATGAGCTTAAGGGGTGGAAACACTTCATGGGCCTGTATGCCGGTGAGCACGTAGCGGCCACAGAATTTGTCTTTGGCGCAACGTTCGTGGCACTCGGTGCTACCATGACAGACATTCTATTGGGCTTACTCATTGGTAATTTACTGGCCGTGCTAAGTTGGACACTCATTACCACGCCTATCGCAGTCGAAACTCGATTAAGTTTATATACTTACTTGCAGAAAATTGCAGGTGATTCGATGACAAAGCTTTATAACTGGGCAAATGTCATCATCTTTACGGTAATCTCAGCTGCTATGATTACGGTGTCGGCTACCGCCGTTCGATTTGCCCTAGGCATCCCAGCCCAGCTCAATTGGTACCCCACAAACATGGCATTTGTTGCCGTGGTGTGTGCAGTGGGTGTTATCGTGGTTTTTGTGGCTATGTATGGCTTTAATGCGGTGTCTGACTTTTCACGTATTTGTGCGCCTTGGCTATTTACCATGTTCATCGCAGGCCCCTTGGTGCTTATGCCCGCATTAGCAGACGCTGTTATTGGCCAAACATTCCTTACCAGCTGGGCCGACTTTATGCACATAGGCAGTACGTCTGTGTGGACGGGATTAACCCAAAGTGGTGAGCCTGGCATTGGTTTGCTCGAAGTCATTGGTTTCTCTTGGGCAGCCAATACTATTACCCACTTCGGTCTTATCGACATGGCGCTACTTCGTTACGCCAAGAAAAAACGTTATGGTCTATGCACCTCTGCGGGTATGTTGTTTGGGCACTATATTGCGTGGATTTCTGCAGGCATCATGGGTGCTGGTACAGCTGTAATTGTACAAAAATCTATTGTAGAACTCGATCCAGGCGACGTTGCATTCCACGCGTTGGGTTTATCAGGGTTAGTCATTGTTATTGTAGCGGGATGGACAACAGCAAATGCTAACTTGTATCGCGCAGGCTTAGCAGCACAAGCCATATTTAAAGACAAGTCTCGTAATAAGACTACCGCAATTGTGGGCTTAGTGACTGTTGCTATCGCGTGCTTCCCGTTTGTCTTTACAAAGCTTCTTCCACTTTTAACCTATGCTGGCTTGTTAGTTGTTCCAGTGGGCGCCATTGTTTTTGCCGAACACGTTATTTTCCCACGCATTGGTTACACCCGCTATTGGGCACACTTCCAAAGCCTGACCCATAGTACTCCTGCTGTAGCTAGCTGGGGACTAGGTTTGGTTTTCGGTTTTGGTCTAAATGCGTTGGATGTTATTTCGTTCTATTACCTATTTATTCCAACCTGGTTCTTTACCATCTTTGTGTACACAGTATTGGCAGCCAAATATGGCGCTAAACGTGAGTACCCTCAAGAAGAAGCGCAAATGGCATCGTTTGATCAAAAGGTAGAGGCTCATCATCAGATGCAGGCCGACGCGCTACCTGATCACGTTGAAGATACATCATTGGTGTCTCGTGTACTAAAAGTGGTTTCTGTTTCAAGTTTATTTATCACTATAGCCTTGGCGCTTAATACATTTTCATTCAGTGCAGATGTCACTGGCTACGAAAGTAACCGTGAACTTTTCTTCAATATCGCTTTTGCATGCACGGTTATTTATTTCATCACTGCTTACTGGGCAATGCGTCGCCAGAAGGCACTTGCAAAATAAGGGGTTATTATGCAGTCGCAATCAAGTTTTCGCTTACGTCAATCTAGCCTTTCTACGTTGCCTAGCCACATAGAAATTCCACAGTATGACGCAAGTAAGGTTACAACCGGCATTGTTCACATCGGCGTGGGTGGTTTTCACCGCTCACACGAGGCTATGTACGTCAACAATTACATGAATCAAACAGGTGACCTTTCGTGGGGAATCTGTGGTATAGGCTTGCGTGACGCCGACAAAAAAATGCAGGACACGCTAGTGAGTCAAGATTATCTTTACTCACTGGTAGAAAAGCACCCTAGCGGTGAACGTAAAGTCAGTGTGATTGGCGCTATTTGTGACTTTATGATGGCGACTGAAAACCCCGAAGCGGTTATCGACAAAATGTCATCGGAAGACGTAAAAATTGTCTCTCTTACCATTACAGAAGGGGGATACAATTTTGACCCTGTCACGGGTGAGTTTATTGCAGATAATCCAGATGTATTGCACGACATTGCTAACCCCACCGCGCCAAAGCTTGTTTTTGGTTATTTACTGGCAGCATTGAAAGCACGTAAAGACGCCGGCATTAAGCCGTTTACTATTATGTCATGTGACAACATCCAGCATAATGGTGATGTGCTTAAAGCGATGGTACTGGCTTATATCAACCTCGTTGATGCCGCCTTTGCTCAGTGGGTAGAGGAAAATGTAGCATTTCCCAATTCTATGGTAGATAGGATTACGCCGGCAACCACACAAGATGATATTGCTGAACTTGCGAGCCTTGGCATTGAAGATACCTGGCCGGTGGTTTGTGAGCCATTTCATCAATGGGTTATTGAAGATGATTTTTGCCACGAGCGTCCCGCGTTTGAACAGGTTGGGGCACAGTTTGTTAAACACGTCGCGCCTTACGAAAAACTGAAGTTGCGTATGCTTAATGCAGGGCATTCAGTTCTAGGGCTGGTGGGTTCGCTTGCGGGTTTCGATACTATTCACGGTAGTATGGAAAATACAGCGCTACGAGATATGTTAGGCGAGTTTATGCGAGCGGAGGTGAAGCCTAATTTAGACCCTGTGGGCGATATGGATGTGAATGAGTATGGCCAAATCTTATTGGCACGCTTTGCTAACCCAAATATTAAAGATGCATTATCACGGATATGTCTAGAAAGCTCGGCGAAGATCCCCGTTTTCTTACTGCCAACGCTTAATGATAATTTGGCGAACGATGGAAATATTGATATTTCTGCACTTGTGCTTGCATCTTGGGCCTACTACAGCCAGTTCCATACCTCGCAACAGGGCAAGGCGCTGGAGGTTCAAGATCAAATGGCGGATGAATTACAATCTGCGGCAAAAGGTTACAGCGAAGATAAGCTTGCGTTTCTAAAAGTACGCAGCATCTTTGGTGACTTGGTAGAAAATCCTCGTTTCACCGAAGTATATCAAGGGTATCTATCCAAGCTTCACGAAGGCGTACCCGTGTTAGATATTGTTGAAACCCTGGCACCTCAAGTGTCAAAAGCGAGTTAACCGCTCGCTTTAGCGAATTAAAGCAAAGAAAAAAGGCGACCTCTCGGTCGCCTTTTAAGTGCAGATTTCTCTGCAACCATGTTGAAATGGCTCACATGGTGTTGTGAATGCTTTATAGGCGGTCGTTTAGTACCGCGGCAATAGGGCTGCTTTCTAAACCTTGCTCAGATACCCACGCTTGTAAGGTCTTTCCATCTGCTTCTGGAGAAGATAAATCGCTCTTTGGCATCTTCTTAACCAGTAATGAACCCGCTTCTATCGCGTTACTTAACATTGCTGTGCGGATAAGGCTGTTACCACTGCAGCTTACGCCAGAGTAATAATCTTTTAACTTCAAGCGATAATCTGAGGCGACGGTACGCATCTTTTTACGTAGTTCGCCTTTGTCGTCCGCTTGAACAATGGTACAAATATTAGCTAATGCTTCGTTTACGTTCGCTTGTGCTAGTCCAGACACGCCGAATGTGGCCGCAATAACTAGAGAAGTTTTAACAATTTTCAACATGGTTAATTCCTCGGTTTTCATTTTATTGTTGTTGGTTCGCTAATCATTAAACGTAAAAACCGGGGCTGTGAATACGGGTTTGATGATACTTAGGTATGTATTTTAATAATTAAGCAGGGCGTTAATCACAATATCAACACCATAGTGAAATGAGAGAAGACCGTTAAAGTTAAACACCTGACGATGTCACTCCAACATAGTGTTGGGCTTGTGAGTAGCGCACGTTGAAAGAAAGAAGAAGGTAGGCGAGGACACTCATCGCGGGCGTTTAAGCATATCCACTCTAAGTGCTAAAATAACGCCGTTTATCTAGACGTTAAATGAAAAACGTCTCAATAAACGGCGTTGTTAGCATACAAATTCAGTGACAGCGGCCATCGACAAGGGCGTTTATTTGCTGATACCTAAAAGGCGTTACTACTTATAGCGTATTGCCTCACTCTAGGTTTAGGGTGGCTATCGGTATTATGAGTGACTTTTGAAATTGCTTGCCACTTCCATAATCTGTTCCCGCATCCACATATGTGCATAGTCGTGATCGGCGCTTACGTGCCAATAAAGATAGTATTCTACTGGCGCCAGGTCGAAGGGCAGTTCGTAAATGGCTAAATCATAGTGCTTGGCTAAGTGAAACGGTAAGCAAGCAATGAGATCCGTTTTTACTATGGTGCTGGGTACGGTTAAAAAGTGTTGACCCCGCATCACTTCTTTACGGCGCTTGCCCATTTTATCTAACGCGATATCTATAGGCCCGGCCCCCGACTTACGTTGGGAAACATTGATATGGCCTAGTCGCAAAAAGGTGTCTAAATCTAATCCGTTTTTAAGGGCAGGGTGGTTCTTTCTTGCCAGAACGACAAAGCGGTCTTGGGCAATTTTTTCTTTACATAAATGCGGGTCGGTAAAGGTAGACGCGTCAGCAAAAAAGTCCAGAGTACCGCTTGCCATAGCAGAAACCACCTGACTGCGAGGAATTTCGTAGTTAGTAATACCTATATTAGGTGCAAGATTTTGTAGGCGAGCGACAAGCCTAGGCATAATGCTAGCTTCCAACAAATCGCGACTGGCAAAATTAAATGATTTTTCTGCGGTAAGCGGGTCGAAGGTGTGGCTTTCTTGCACACTTTTTCGCAGCAGTGCGAGGGCTTGTCGGGCGGGCACGATGATATTTTGCGCTACGGGTGTGGGTGTCATGCTATGACCGGTACGAACAAATAAGGGGTCGTTTAACATCTCTCTCAAACGTGCCAGAGAATTACTTACCGCAGGCTGAGTAATACAAAGAACATCTGCTGCTTTTGTTAGGCTTCCTGCAGTATATATCGCATCGAATACAGCAAACAGATTTAAATCAATTCTATTCAGATTCATTGAGTATTCCTTTTTTTGGCAATGCCAACCAGTTACATCTGCCCCTGAAGAAAAAGTATTGCGGAAACACAGGGGTCACAATATTTACGTTATTGTAACAAGAATATTTATAAATACCTATTATTAGAAGTTAATTGAAATATTCAACTAAGTAATAGTAGTCTAAACGGCATAATGTACCTATAGGGATAAAAACATGAAATGTCTCATTGACTTAAAGATCGGCGACACGTTATCGCAGGCGCAATGGATAACCGTCACGCAGCCTATGATTAATCAGTTTGCTGATGCCACGGGAGACCATCAATGGATTCACTTAGACAGTGTGCGGTGTAAGAACGAAAGCCCTTTTAAAACCACGATTGCTCATGGGTTTCTCACGGCCTCACTTATGCCAAAAGCGTTCGCTGAGGTTATTGAAGATTCACCACGTATAGCGTCAACCATCAACTATGGCATAGACAAACTCAGGTTTTTAGAGCCCGTACGATGCAACGACGGGGTAAAGTTTCAATTTACCGTGGTGGGGATTGATGACAAACCTATGGGGGCACTTTATAAGGTTGAGGCTACTGCACAACTGAAGTCATGTGAAAAACCTGCGCTAATAGGTACGTTTTTAATGCTGGCAGTACTAAAATAAAGATAGAAAGCACGTGACTTCATTCGCATGAAATAACGTGCTTTTTTCCACATTGGAAACGAGTGCCTATTATCGTCTAGGCACACAGTAGGTCATGCTTATTAGTTAGATGCCTCTTGCGCACCTTCTTCAACGGCTTCACCGGCACTTTGAATATCTTCGCCAGCGCCTTCTATTGTGGCACAACCGTTAATACCGCCAAGGGTAGAGGCGAACAGCAGGGCCGTAAATAGGTGTCTTAACTGCTTTGCTTTGGTTAAATTTTCCATCTTCTTTCTCCTTTGAGTTACGTAAAATGATAATGACGGCCAGTGCCCACGATTTACTCGTCGGCGCCGTCTCCCTCTTCAGATTTATCTAGCGAGGGGGAATCTGGGTTTTCTTGCGCCTTACTGTGTTTAGACTTGCTTGCGCTGGTTAACATGTTGTCTAAGTTGTCGCTTCCCTTAGAATTAAAATCCAATGTCCGTATGGGGAAGGGGATAAGAATATCGTTTTCTTCCAAGACACGTTTCACCGTGATAACAGCGTCGTGACGCACCACCATAAAGCCCGGATCGCCGGGGTAACGTATCCAAAACCAAAGTAAAAGATTAATGCTAGAGTCACCGAACCCTTCTGCGTAAACTGCAGTTTCATCTTTTTTTATCACATAATCCTTTTCTCTCATGGCCTCAGTAATTACCTCAGCGGCTTTTTCCACGTCATCGGCATAGGAAATACCAACCGGTACCTCGATGCGTCGATAACCAAGGTAAGAGTAATTCGTGAGTATGTTGCGAAATAAAATTTTATTGGGAATGACTTCCAATTGACCGTAGAAGGTTTCAACCAAGGTATTTCGCAGGTTTATTTCCTTCACGTTACCGAAAACACCATCCGCTTCTATAACGTCGCCAATATCGAAGGGTTTGCGAATACCCATTGCCACCCCAGCAATAAAGTTTTCTGTCATATCTTGGAACGCGAAGCCGATAGCCAGTCCGACAATACCCGCTCCGGCAAGCAACGAAGTCACTGTGCCTGATAAACCGACAAAATCTAAAGCAATGAAAATACCCGCTACTACAATAACGGCTTTAATGATTGATGTGAGTAGCCCTGCAATTTGGCGCGACTCGAAGGTACGGCGCATGAGTTTGCCCACCCACTTGCCCACAATTTTAGCTAAAAGCCCAAAGCCGATAGCAATTAAAAAGGCTACAACAATGTTAGGTAACAGCGTTATTGCTTGTTCTAACCAGCTTTCTAGTTTGTCGCTAAGTAAGGTGTACACGTCATCAATGTTTGGAAATTCCATACTTTCACTTTGTTGATTCACAATATTGTATTGACCATCAAAAAGTATTCCGCGATTGCGTAATCTGTAAATATCTGAATTAATTGATTTTATTTTGGTTTCGGTTTTACTCTCAAATCAAGAGTAAGAAATATCTACCTGAGTATCGAAAAATTTACTGGGTAGGATTTATTCACACCGATGCGTCTAAGCTTTGGCGCATTCCCTTGGGAACCGTCCGAGATGCTGATTAAACTTTAGTCTATGTGGTCAGACCATGTGTAAAATTAATGTAAACATATTATTCACAATAAATTTACAAAATGAGTTGGCAGGCATACCATTCATCAGGTAGGTCAAATTTTATTCATGGCCTTACACCATAACAATGAGAAATCGATCAGCTTGTTGCTAACGGAATGTGTGGGTTAAGCCGCTAGTAATGCGCTCAGATTTGGAATCACACTATGAACTTAAAAACGCGTAAAACTGCGGTAGCTGCACTTGTTAGCGCTGCATTGCTGTGCTCACCTTTAAGCGCTTTAGCGCAAGAGTCACAGGACAGCGAAAAAAAAGAAGCAAAAGACGTTGAACTTATTTTAGTGACAGGGAGTTTTGTTCGTCGCAGTGAGAACTTTGAATCACCCTCTCCATTGGCCGTTGTCGACAGTGTAGCGATTGATGCAATTGGTGCAAAAAACATTGCCGATATTACTCAAACCTTAACCATTAATACCGGAGCAGAGAATAACCCTGATGCGTTTACGCAAAATGCAACGGCGGGCACCTCAAATATTAACCTGCGGGGCTTAGGCGTAGCGTCTACCCTCATATTACTCAATAACAAGCGTCAGGTTGTTAATGCTCAACCAACGAACGAAGGGTTAAACTTTGTTGATACCAGCTCGCTGGTCCCCATGATTGCTATTGATAGAATGGAAGTCGTAAAAGACGGTGCTTCTGCGCTATACGGTTCCGATGCGGTCGCCGGCGTTGTTAACTTCATAACCAAGCGAAATTATGACGGCGTTATGGTGAGTGCGGACTACCAAGATGGTGCGCATGGCAACAATAAAGAATATATACTTCAAGGGCTGTGGGGGGCATCTGGCGACAATGGTAATGTGATGGCCGCCATTAGTTACACTAATCGTTCACCGCTATTTCTTAGCGATAGACGCTTGAGCCGCCCAGAAGATGATACGAGTTCACTAGGTAATCCCGCATCTTATTTTCTTAATATTCCTGGCATGGGTGCGCTACCCATCATTGACCCTTATGGTTGTGAAGATTTTGGCGGTTCCCCCAGTTTGTTGGCACCTAGCGGCACAATACCGGGTCTTGATATTGGATTCTGTGGCTTTGACTTTGGTAAGTTCTATTCCTATGTGGCAGATGAAAGTCGCGTAAATACTTATGTTAGTGCCAATTATGAATTTGAAAATGACATTACGTGGACAGCAGAATTCGGTATGGCAAGAAATCGGGCTCAACGGGGCGGTGCGCCAAGTTTCCCTATTTTAACCTCGCCAATTGTGCCCGATTATCACCCGCAAAATCCCTTTGGACAGTCTGTTGCCTTTTTTGGGCGAGCAGAAGGAAATGGTTTTGAAGGTGACCCAGCCAACACAGAGTCAGATACATTCAGATTTAGTACCAACCTCCAAGGTGTAACTGACAGTGGGTTTTGGGAAATAAGCTATACCCGAGCGGTCAATGACTTTGTCTTCAGTGTGCCGGATGTGCTGAATACTGAATTCCAATTGGCACTATACGGTTTAGGCGGTTCGAACTGTGATCCAGTGGCAGGAACGCCAGGGGAAGGAAATTGTGAGTTTTTTAATCCGTTTGCTACTTCCTACACGTCTTCGCCTAACTCCGACTATGTGGTTGATTCATTCACCGGCAAGCAAGTCATCGACTCTAAGGCTGATCTTGAGGTCATAGAGGCCTTCACGTCATTTGATGTATTTGAAGTTGGTGGTGGTTATGCAGCCCTGGCATTAGGGGTGCAATATCGAGAGAATTAACTATCGCAGGATTACGATGAGCTATCGAATCAAGACAGTTTTACCTTCGTCATTGGTAACCCAGATATCGACGGTAGTCAGGACGTGTGGGCCGCATTTGGTGAATTAGCGCTGCCGCTCACTGATGATTTAGATGTTCAAGTGGCGTTAAGGTATGAGGATTACGGCGGCAATATAGGTAGCACGGTAGATCCAAAGCTTGCAGTTTCTTACCGCGCCTCTGACACCTTGTCGTTTAGAGGCTCTATTTCTACCTCGTTCAGAGCGCCCACGGTGTTTTTAGCACAAGGTGGCGCAACCTCTTTACAGCAGATACTCGATCCCGTGCAAGGTGCGGTGGCTTTTGTTGCCGTGCGAACCTCGGGTAATGAAGAGCTGAAACCTGAAGAATCTACAGCGTACAATCTTGGGATTTCATTTGAGCCATTTAGAGACTTGTCGCTGGAATTAGATTATTGGAACTTTGCATTTGAAGACCTAATTATTCAGGAAAACGCACAGGCGGTATTAAATGCCGATCCTACTGACCCTGACCGAATTGTCCGCGCTGGCGACCCACTCACCGGGCCATTGCTTCAAATTAACAACACCTATGTTAATGCAAGCGAGCTAGAAACGTCTGGTCTGGACTTTGTTGCCAGCTATAAACTGGAAACGGAGGCGGGGAGTTTTACGCCCTCACTGAACGCTACCTATATTACTAAGTACGACCTAAAGGATCCCCAAGCCGGTAATATTGATGGCGCGGGTAGACGTAACTTCAACAATATAGGTGTTTCTTCTCCAGAGTTGCGTATGAACCTGGGTTTAGCATGGCAGCATGACATTCATGCCGCGAACCTATTTGTACGCTATATCTCATCTTACGATGATGACCAAAATTGTTCAGATGGCACCGCTAACTTAACGGGTTGTGCCGACGGCTTTTATGAAATTGACAGTCATGTCACGGTAGACGCGCAGTACAATATAGACTTAGGGGCGTTATTTGAAACCTCGCAAAGTTATGTGTTGTCGCTAGGTGGAATCAACCTGTTTGACGAAGATCCTCCACAATTGTTTACCAACAGTGGTTTCGACTCCAAAGTTCATGATCCTAGAGGTCGTCAAATATATGCGCGCCTTGCAATAGAGTTTTAATCATAACAAGCAAGATACCTAACACAGAAAGTATAGATACCGGCACAGGGTGCCGGTATTTTTTTGTAAACAATTCGCCCCAAGCAAGGAAGTCGAATCTTTTTCTCGTCTACTGAATTTTACCTAAGGCTGGTTTACAGTGTTTATTGGCTTAAACGGAGATTGAAGGAATCACCCATGGCGAACAAATTAACCTCATCAGAAGTTCAACACGCGTTATCGACATTAAATAACACGTTGGAGGAAGGTCAAACTTGGCAACTTGAAAACAATGCCATTGTAAAAACCTTTACCTTTAAAAGTTTTATTCGTGCATTTGGTTGGATGTCTCAAATTGCTATTTGGGCAGAAAAGCTTAATCACCACCCCGAATGGTTTAACGTTTATAACCGTGTAGAGGTTAAATTATCAACACACGACCTTAATGGGCTTAGCGATTTAGACTTTAAACTTGCAGATAAAATGGAAAAGTTATGTGATTAATGTCGGGGATGGCGAACAAAACCGCGCAGAATCGTACGTTCATTGCACATAATGCTGATTAATTGCGCATACAGTCAGAAAAATGAAATATTTCCTCTTGTGGCTCTTGTGTTAGTAAAGTCCCTATGTATAATACGCACCACGTTGAAGGGAGGCAGCAAGAAACGCTGACACCAACAACGAATTTTCTGGCGCGGGATGGAGCAGTCTGGTAGCTCGTCGGGCTCATAACCCGAAGGTCGTAGGTTCAAATCCTGCTCCCG